>Ga0126335_1001991_pt1 | contig 11935 bp, 5 predicted proteins | sample OlaspJWI45metaG_FD_108409 | JGI IMG/M metagenome (GOLD analysis project Ga0126335, IMG submission 108409) | Marine gutless worms symbiont microbial communities from Oahu, Hawaii - Olavius sp. 1 OAHU.JWI-45 metaG | ecosystem: Host-associated > Annelida > Digestive system > Unclassified | place...
GTCTCATAGAACTTTGAAAAGTCACTAGTTAGACACTACCTCTGTCGTGCAGACAGTTGAAGGACGTCCACGCATGAACCGTGCTCATCACCTCAACAACGTTCATGTCGCACTTCAGTTCCTTGAGAGTCGACGGGCAAGTACTTCTTTACATTGCTGCTCTCGACCAACTGGGTCATCCTACAAAAATACTTACATGAAAGTGGCGGCAGTTGTTTGATTTTATTACAGAAATTTATTTTTACAATTAGCTTTGTTCTTTATTATTTCAACTTTTTGCTACATTTCTTTTTGTATATTTTTTTAATTAATTGCACGTGCATCTAGTTATCTTCTTATGACACTAAAGAAGTAGTAACAAAAATTATAATGCAATTTTAAGAGTTAGTTCAACAATTTGATGCAAAAAATTAATCGTTTTCACTTGATATAATAAACTTTCAGTTGCAAGTGAAGTCTGTGTATTGTTTTTGTTGTGTAATAATGTTTTAGATAAAAATGGTGAACATAAATGCATCAGACGTTGTGGATGGCAAACCGTCTATTGTCCTTGGTCTCATATGGACCATAATTCTTTATTTTCAGGTTGGAGAGTATTTCCAAAGTTATATTTTTAAGTACTGCAGTCAGACGGATTCTGAACCATTTACGTTTTTCTTCGTTTTTATATACATCTGTGTAACTTTTGCAGTTTGTATAGAAGTTTTAGATATTAGTTTTACAGAGTCTGATTTGCATCATTGTTAAGTCTGCATAACTTCCTTCCTGCTGCCCATTTGAGTTTTTAGCTTTCTGGGTTGTGTTTAATGGTTCTGCAGTAGTATGATGTTTATGTGAGCATGTCTTTACAACATACATGTGATATTGCAGACTGCTTTCTGTCACTTCAACTAGATTTGTTACACATGTACAATATTATACTGCTTGGCGATACAGCACATGGTGTGAAAAATTGCACCCCTGGCCACCAAGAAGAACATGACTTGGCACTTTTGTGACTGTTTAGGCCATAAGAATAGCATTTTATAAGTTTTCTTACTTACTTACTTATTCACTCATGACCTCATTCGGTGATGTCACACAGGCCCTTGAACATAACTATTTTTGAATCATCTCTGCTGTTACTAACCATTCCCCGTCAAGGAGTGGAAGACAGTTTATCGTGGTCATTATGCTGATACTGCTGCTGTCGTTGTTGGCTATGTGAAACTGATGATGATGATGCTGTACAGTGCCGAGTGTTGTAGTTGGTTGTTTGTGGTAGATTGAGGAGCACACTCGTCAGCTGGTACGCAAGTCACTTGGTGTTTCACTGAGTTGTTCTAGCAGCATGACTAGCTGCAGCAGCAGCAGTCGTAGTGCAACACCGACCAAACGACACAACCCAGACAGTAACGGCAGGTCTCATGGCCAAGTCAGACGAGTTATGCTCAGCTGGGTTCAGAAAGTTGTCACCAAGTACGTTAGTTAGATCGGTTGTTTTGGTGTTCGGTCAGAATGAATCAACCAAGTATGTAAGTAAGTAAGTAAGTAAGTAATAAGTAAGTGTGACTGTATTGTAGTGCACACAGAAGCCAACTGAGCTAGCTTAGTCTGCCACACTTAATGATAATACAATGTCCGAGACTTTAAGACAACAGAAACGTGGCATGTAATTATTGGCAGTGTATCATTCCGATGATTGGTTGCGTTTTCTAGTGATTCAAGTTAATATGTAGGCACCCAGTCAGTGTACCTGTTAGGCTGGTGGCCATTACGTAATCAATAGTAGACTATAGAAAGTACTCATGGAGTGCTCCAGCTGACTGTGCATGCTAATGATAGCAGTGGCAGTTACGTCAGGTGGCAGAAATTGCCAGTTGTACTGTTCATTACATTGGTGTTAGTAACAGGAGTGAAGGGTGGGTGTTTTTGGCATGACTGGGCATGAGAACAAGACCACTTTATTCACTTTCATGTAAACCAGCACGACAGTGATGCTGTGCTGTACTGGACAATTGTACTGAGTATACTCACTGCTGGGTTGTGCTGACCACTGCCACAATGCAGCAGCAGATGAGGAAAAACAGTTACATGATGCAATTAGAAAACGAAACACTAAACAAAAAAGTTTTCAGTTGGCGGCAGAAGGTAGAGAGGTTTGCAGAAGATATGATGTTGTCTGGCAAACTGTTTCAGATCTTCGGGGTGGCAACCGGAAACGCCCTGTTGCTGACTGTGTGTAAACGAACAGAGGGCATATGTGGATGTTTTATGCATAGCATTAAATGCAATGTATTGCATTATGTTTCTGTACAGGAAGTTTGGCATTGAGGTTCACGACTTTGGTCCAAGTTGGCGTGATGGCCGTGCCTTCAGTGCTTTGATCAATGGCCTACGACCAGATGTGGTTGACATGTCAGTTCTTGCTCACAATTCTCCTTGTGATAACCTCGAGCTTGCTTTCACAACTGCTGAACAATATCTTGGAATTTCTCGGCTCTTGGACGTCGAAGGTATGAAGTATGCATCTCTTTGGCGCCATTCTTTACTTTCAAAAACGTTACATACTGCTTGTTATAATGATAGCCAGGTTTATTCTGTTTTTCTAGAATGTGAAGTTTTATATCTTGTGTAATGAATTTGTTTTTATCACGAAACAATTTTTAGTGCTTTTTGTGCCAGGCTGTTAATGCTTACTGTTTTCATATTAGGACTTAAGAACAAGTAATAGTAACTTTTTAAAACAAGTATAATGACAGCTGTTAATATATGTTGTGTAGTCCAGTAACGTTGACTGTGTGTTTTGCTTATTGCTGAATGCACAGATGTCGACGTTGATAAGCCAGATGAAAGGTCCATCATGATGTATGTGGCAAAATTTCTAGAAAAATATTCAGAAACAGACTCCAGTTTTCCCGATATCTCAAGTGTAAGTTGACTTGCTGACGTGATTATTATTATCAGATCATTGCAGATTGTCACATCACTAGCTAAAATACTGTGTTCCTATTGATTCAACTTCATTCACGTGACGTTAGATATCATCGGCTATCTCACTGTCCAAAGCACGATCATTGGACATAATATGTCAGACGTTAGACATATTTCAGTGTCCAACAGTAAAAACGTAACGTAATTTTTTTCACGTCAAACGCTGATACGACATGTGGGCGGATATGGTGTAAAATCGCTTGTGCATCGTTTTTCATTTTTTTGAAAACATACGAACAAAGTTGTCGATAAAAGTATTATTTATTTTCATGAAAATTCACAATGTGAAAATACTATGCTGTGCTGTGCGGTGTTTACTTTTAGACCTATGACGTAATGTCTTACGTAAGGTCGTGTTTGTAATATATACTTTATATTTTTTCGTGATGAAAGTTACGTTTTAATCGAATTTTGGAATAAAAGCCTTTTATATTACTGAAATTAATATCAAGTATACTACAAACAACCGGCAACAAACTATATTGACGGTTCTGTGTTAGACGGATTTGTAACAGGTTTGCCAAAATTTTTGAGGTTAAAATATTATTTTTTTTATATTTTAGTTAGTGATATGACAAAACAGATGAGGCATGATGGTGACGTGAGACATGCTAATATATATGTCCCTCAGTTGAAATGTCATCACTTGGGCTCCACGCTCGTGTGACATTTCAACTTTGGGACATATATTTTTTAGCATGTTCATGCAGCTATTTTGCAAGTAGACTGATGCAAACTGGTATAACGACTCATGCTAATACAAAGTATGGAGAAAGAGGAATGCTTTCTGGTAGTGAATGTTGCTGTTATTAAGGCTTTGATAATTGATAATGCTAATAAAAAAGCATGAGAAATTACTGTACATGGTGTGAAACACATACCGTATAAGTGGACAGTTTTTGCCTGAATTATGAGGCTAAAGCTTTGGGGGTCGGCTTATACGCGGGTCATGCCACACAGCCAGAGTCAACTCAGCATTCAGCATCACAGCTCTCTCAGTGACGCTCACTGTTTGTGTGCCACACGTGGAATCTCACTTTCGTCTCATTAGTAGGTCACTAGGCCTACAGGAATGGCTGGGAGAGTGAGCGCCCGCCGCTGCTCACTCCTCCACAGATGCATTCATGTCGGGCGGGGGGGGGGTCGACCACACACAGTCAAGTCAGTCATTGTCACTTGACACCCATTTCACTGTCAGACCCTGCAAGGTGTCAGTTAACATGCCTGTTTGTGTGCAATAATGTGCACCACACACTGCTGTACTCATTGTTATGAACTAGTTGACACCAGAGCATAATCAAGACACTGATACTCATTCAGTGCTGATTTCTGTCACCGGCTTATATGCCAGTCACTAATTTTTGCTAGATTTTTGGCCATGGGAGTGGGAGTTAGCTTGTATGCAGGACGGCTTATACACGAGCATATTTGGTAGGTAGGTGACAAGACAAGTTTGTTATGAAAACGCAGAAATAGTGCATTTTGTGGTAAGATTAGCTTCTACGTAGGCAGTGCGATAAGATTATTTTTAAAATGCTAATTGATGTTGCATTGTATTTTTAAATTATATTTTTATCAAGTTTTTAAAATTGTTTTCTGTTACTGTACACTTATTTGTCAGTTGTTTTTGTTCAGTTTACACCTTATGTCATTGTGGTTAGTAATCTTAGTTTTATATATTTGAAACTGTATATTGAGTTTATTGATATTAATTGTTGGCAGCATTGGTCGAATCTTTCTGCCTCCGCAGCAGCATTGTTTGACACAGTGTTAATAGCACGACACATTCCACATTTTGTAACCGGCAATGACTATGAGCACAACCAGACTATTCCATCATCTGTTACCAGTTACGATGTCTTTTTGCTTGGAGATAATTTGTCACTGTCGTCTTCTGCATTCTCCGACTGCTGGTCTTGCATGGAAAGTCAGAATCTAGAAGGAACAAATGATTACCGAATGCTGAATGTCTGTGGTGAAGATTTACTGTCAGATGTGGGGTCAGTCAGTTCCACCGAATTATCTTCACTTCTTGATGATAGCGATGAATGGCCATTTGTGCATGTTTGCAATAATCGTTCGCTTACAAGTCAGTGGTTACCAGTTACGGAGAATTTTGTGTCTGAGCTGAAGCCTCGTGGACCTGTTTCACATGGTCTTATTTTTGTTGATCACTGGTCTACATTGCCAGTTATGCCAGCAGAGCGTGTAAAGCCAGATGGAATTGTTAATGACTCACTTGCCATTAACAGCATGGTTGCAGTGTCATCTTGCAAAGTGCCTGTGAAAAGAACAGAAGTTACTATGAACTTATCAGCCATTAAGCCCTCTGTGTACAGTATTGAAGAGACTGAAACTATTCAGAATGTCACTGTTGATGCATATAAGGCAGACAAAGTTAAAACGGATGACGGAATTACTTACGTCACTTTAAAGGCATCACAGACAGATCATGAGACATCTGCTGTCAGCCACTCAACCAGTATGCATAGTCTCTCAAGAGCAGAAGATTGCATTTGCAGACATTTAGAAATATGTCGAAGAGAGCATGTTAGTAGAAAGTCTGTGAGCTGTGATAATGTTGCAGACTTGACTGTGACAGGCAGTTCTCTGAGGTTAGCTGGTCAGGGTAATGTTGATCATAGAGTCACCGGGAACAGTTTGCATAATCTGGGCTGCACTGAGTGGCATCGTGCTCGTTCATATACAAGAGAGAGTGACCAGAGACGGTCGGTGAAAGATATGTCTGTTGCCAGTAGGAGTTTGTCCACTTCAGGAAGGCCAGTAGTGATGGGAGATGCATCAGGCAGGCATTATTGTGATGGGTGGCTTTTTGATGCAGCAGATAGTCTGACCTACCTAGACCTTCATGGCAGCAGTATTTGCCATCATTCCCATAGAAACCAAGCACAGAAGTCCGTGTCCTTTGAGAACTTAGCTCCTTCTTGTTCGAGAATTGCAAGGACACTGAAGTCTGAGCAGAAGTTGGAACTTGTGCCAACTCTGTGGATGCCACCAACATGCAAGACTTCTGTTTTCTGGTCGACTGTTCTAGCATGCCAGTCACCACCAACTTCAAAAATTTACTACACTGACAATGCATTTAGTACAGAGGATACAACAACTATGGTGACTTGTGAAGTTACAGCAGCCGATATGAGTAACTCAGAACTTGCAGTAGAATCTCAGGACTCTTCAGTAATGTCATTGGCGAAGTCCAGTGATGGCATAATAAACCCTGTGCATGCTCCTGCTAGTATGCTGATCAGGATGAAAGATAATGAATGTTTGGAAAAACCACCTGGTGTGTGTGGAGTCATTGCAGTCTCTTTGAATGATTCTGAGATAACCAACTCAAACGTAGCTTCACACTCTGGAATGCCAGCAAACAGTTCTAAGGTGAAGGTAGGTGACTTGACATCAAACAGGTCTGAGCTGGCTATCACTTTACACTCAGTTACATCTCTGGATGCTGATGATACAGCAGCAAGCATTGTTATGCAATCAGACAGATCGGTGAATACTTCTGAAGTTGTCAGAGCCATGTTGCGAGGTGGGACATTGTGTATTTCTGATACAAGAATCACTAAACCTGATGATGATGCTGAAGCTGCAAGAAAGTCATCAGCAGCAGATCAGCTCAGTAATGATGACAATGAATCACTTGGTGTAACAGTTGATTCACGTTGTGATGCAGCAGCTGACAGTTCTCTTGGTGCAGAAATGGCTTGCAATGATGTTGGCATTATGGACCCATCAGTTCCAGCAGTTTCATTGCTGGACAATTGCAGCAATTTGAATACAGAAATATCAGCATCTGTTTCAGTATCTGATAGCGATGCCAGACTTGTCGTGATAGTTACCAATTTATTTGACCTTCATGTGGATACATCTATTGACAAGGCTGATATGGAACCTGAATCTGACCTTACTGCACTTGATCAGGTAGTTGAGCCGTTTGATAGAATGTCTTCAGATAATTCTCATAAGCCAGCCCTCAATACTAGAATCGGTAAAAGCACTGATCAGACTGTTGACATGGTTGCAAGTGAAGACGATGTTCAAGTGGTATCAGATTCTGACATTACCAGCAGCCAAGAGTGTCTCCCATCAGTTAATGTATCAGCTCAGGGTATCCAAGGGCTGGCTAATAATGACATGTCATGCATCAGTGGCTCTACACTTGATATCATGTTACCAAGTTCAGATCCATTGAGCAGTTTGGCCAATTCCGTTTCTATTCCACCAACGGATGAACATACTGACCACAGCAGGGCGGACCAACATTCAGTGTCACAGGTTAACTGCAAGCTGTGCAGTGGCATTGTGTGCATGTGTGCAACAGCTGCGCTTGCTTACTGACTAACAGCTAACAACTTGGGTGGTCTCCGGTGTCTAGTCTTTGAGTGAAGTGCTGTCTGGTTGCATGCTTACTGATCCCGTGGTTTACATAGCTGCTGCAATGAGGCATTTGCATTTGGCATGAAAGATAACATTTTGTCTATTATTTTTGTGTATATTTTATTGCATGTTTTTTTGAGATTGAACGGTTACCTTACCTTACCTTAGCATCCCATATCACATTCTGTTTCTGTTTTCAACCAGGATTCAGGGAGTTGTGGATGAACCTTTGCAGAGTCTTTGGAACAAGGAACAATTGATTAGATTTTGGGTGTTATCTGTAGCAGTGGTTTTTAGTACTTTGGCTACTATTAGGCCACATTGAATGCATGAGATGCAGACTATTGCAATTGATGATCCTGGGTGTCTGTCAGTCTGTTAGTTTGTCTGTCTGTCTGTCTCGCGGCTTCACTATGTAAGCATCGCTGAAGGGATTAAGGTCTTGCATGGGGTGGAGACTCTTGGTGACCGAAGGAACATTGAAGTAGGTTTGTGTTCCAATTTCCTCCATGGATTTGATAAGGTCTTCACCAAATTGCTTTGGCTGTTTGTCTGACAAGGTCAGTAACATTTAATTCCTGGAGAATCTCGTTATATTTTGTGAGACTATCTGGTTGCAAAGATGGTGTTGAATTATAAAAAGTAGTAAACCATGGGTGATATTCTTTTTGCAGTAGAAATATTATTGTCAATAGGTGCATGATATTGCCAGTGTTGGTGGATGTTTAACCTCTCTGAGTGCTTTCTAGTTTTTTGTTGGTTGTGTTGTTTTAAGTAGGCATTTTTATGTTTCTCCTTGCCTATAAGCATAAGAGGCATATATACAATTGGCCTGTGCTGTCGGTGTTTTTGTCCATCTGTCTGTCTGTGTCTGTGATCGGCTGGCAAGGTGGAGGCATCACAGCTTGCCGTAGATTCTACTTCTGCATATGATACATGTGTACATATTTATTTAAAGCAGTACTTTGGAAAATTTTGAAAGATTTTTTCCTTCTGTTAGGAGAGGTTTGTTAAATATTTTAAAAGTAAAATTTAACATTTTTATTGATTCTCTTTCCTGTTGGTTGCAATTTTTGTAGGTGTAATTTCTAGAGCACATTTTTTTACACAAGACTGTATTGAACATTAAAATATTAATATTTTTGCTGGAGTTTGTCTTTAAGTAATTACAGGTCATTAGTAAAATTAAAGTCTAGCATTTTGTTTAACCATAACAGTTGATAACAGATTTATTTGCATTACAAATTAACATAAATCTCTCTTTACTCATCTTTTTGCCAAGTTTGCACTTACCAAGATTTTGTCATAATGTGGCATGCTAAGTAAATAGACAGTTGCAAAAAATGACTTGCAAAGCTATGATAATGTGATTTGTTGAAGTGTTATTTATAAGATTTTGTTTGATTGTGTTTTTTGCATGGGCTTGTGGCATCTGTGATCATGCGTGAATGAAATATTGTGCAATTTATCACATGGTGAGACTTGATTTAATTGCTTTGAGTTAAACAACTTCATTTTCTTAAATTATTTAACATGCCAGTAACATATTTTTTAGTTTTTTACTTTACTGTGTTTAAATATGATTTTGCTTTATTTAGAAGACGGTTTTTGCTTTTCCTAGTTTCGCTTTTCTCAGTTGTAGCTAGATAAACGACCAAGTTTCTGTAACATTTGATTTCTTTTTGTTGTCAGTATAGTGGTTTAAGTAGTTATTTTGTTTTTTACTTTTTAGTTGTTAATTTATTGTTGATTTTACTTTGTATTTGCAACTGTGGCATTTTAGTTTTATAGGTTTTAAGTAAGTTGTTGTAAGGAAATGTTGTGGCTTGTTTAATTTAAGCTACTTTTTGTTATTTTTTCATTGCTAGATGTTTCAGTGGTTATTGTTGTTTATTGTAGCTGTTGTACCAGGCAGAGCAGGAAACTCTTCTTGGTCGAAGGAGTGAGGTAGAGGTATATGATGATATAATGCAGTGGCTGGATGCGGCTGATGAGATGCTAAAGATCGTTGAAGAGTCTGTAGAAGACCATGAAACAGAGTTCTCAGTAGGTTTGCATGTTTCGTGGGAAAGATCTTAGTTTCTGCTAAGTGCTGTACAAAGTTTATTTTGTTAAGCATGAAAGCTTTTTTTTAAATATTCGTTTATTAAGACATCCGACAAACCGCAGATGAATACAACGGCAACCACAGGTATTAATGATGCTGGAGCGGCGCCAGTTGGCACCAGCTGTACCAGAATAAGCCCAGAAAAGCAGTTAGGCATACCATTGATTGACTAAGTAGGGTTAATGTTGCTTGACACCTGATAAGTGATTTAGGAGATGATGGGCATATGCATGTGTACAGCATGCAAGAAGTAAGAATGAAAGAACACACTATGGAAATTCTGTTTATTAGTGTTTGTGCTCTTCAGTCTTTAGCCGTATAGCGTGTGATTGTCAGCAACTGTGACTTTGAATGTACTGCTTTTCCTAATTTCAATAGATTGTACTGACATATCACTTAGAACACTGTTCTGATAGTAGCTTACTATTGTATTCTGCAAATTACAGCAGTACTTGCAGTTCACTGAAGACCTTCGGTTACAGCGAAGATCATTTGATGAGCTAAAGATGCGCGTTGAGCAACGCCTGATGTCGGTGTCAAGCGATGATACTGCATCATCAGAATGTATCACAGATGAGATGCTGACATTTGTCAAATCCCGCTGGAGTTGCATGTGCGGTCAGAAACGTCTCTGGCTACAGAAGCTCCATTGCAGTCAGCCTGGTCAGCTTGGACAGATCGGTGATTGGCTCTGTGATGCTGAGCAACGACTACGAAGCATGACACTGGATGAGGATGATTCACCAGCCAGTGCCATGAATGAGATTCAGCAGCAGCTTGCCGATATATTGGTATGATAAACAAAGCCTGCTCTTTTGTGGTTCAGTGCAGATTGTATTATATGTAAGCTGTATATACAGAATTTGGTTATGTCTGTTGGTCCAAATTAATCTTTCTTATCTTCTGACTGAGTTCATTGGTTAATTAGTTGTCATTTTTGGAAAGTAAACTGTTGAAGAACTGTCTTAATTCTGTTATTTGTGGAGTTGAAGAATTACTTACTTGGCAGCTGAATACGTTATTATTGCACTACTTCGAAGGCAGAATTGATTTTGAGTATTGCTTTCATGTTACATGAGTTGTTAGATATTTTTTGCATTATTGCTTTTAGATGTTGCGACAAGAATTCTCAGAGAAACGTGAAACATTTCTGCAGTACTGCAATGCTGGTGAAGTTGAAGGAGAAGTGATTCCAAAGCAACAGCTGGATAACATGGGACAACGGTTTGACAGGCTTTCCATTCGGCTGAATGAGTTGCACACACTGCTCACATATGAAGAAATGAAACAGCAGCTGTTGCTGAATCTGGCAGAGGTTGATGCTAGACTTGAGATGTGGCATTCCAAGTACTGCAGTGAAGACAGTGTAACTCGGATGCTTACAGACTATCAGGTATGTATCTTTGCTGCTGTAACTGTTGTTTCTTTTAGGCTGTCTTTACCCAGTTCTAGCTGGTAATGGTTTTTTATCTAAAGCTGTAGTGCAGCCCCATCATGGAACTTTTAAGCTGTGGGATGCATTTCTGTTTATCTCTCAGCTTTGAATGCTCATTCACAATTAGCCTTCACATCTTTCTTGTCTTAGAACCTAGAATGGTTCTAGTTATTAGAGTTGATGTGTGTATTTTTTACTTTTAGGCACATTTATAGCTCGTATTTACAAGAGTAGTGGATATTAATAGCTTGAAACAGTTGTGTATGCTATTTTTATTCATATGTTATTGCCATTTTTTGTGTTTTTTGGCCCGTTACCCAGACCCCAAAATTAATTGCACCTGGAGCACCCTGGAGCTACCTTGAAAATTTGGAAGCGATAGTCACACCTGTTCTCAAGTTATAAGTGAACATACAGACAAAGAGAATTATTATATTAGATAAATCGTTGTCATGTTGCTTTTATGCAAAGTGTAATGGTAATGGCGCTATATTATTGGTGATATGTGCAGGAGTTTGTTGATAGTGGGAATCTGTTCAAAGGTATCAATGAGATGCTCACAGAATGTGAACGGAAAGCTGTCTTATGCAAGCAGTGCACTTTTAAAAGTGAGTCTCATGATTCATCTTTCCATATTAAATGGTTAACAAAACCTTTGAACCTTATTTGAACTGACGAAGTGTTAGCATAGTGTGTAGGTTAATAAGTAAGTAAGGTAAGGTAAGGTAAGGTAAGGTAAGGTAAAGTGTGGATTTGTATAGTGCTATTATCACAAGGTCTCTAGTATCTGGAGAATAGCCAGGTTTTCAGGCCCTGTCTAAAGGATCATAGTCTTGCTGTGCACGGAGGTCATCCGGCAGGGAGTTCCAGACCATGGGCCGTGCACAGCAAAAGCTCGGCATCCAACAGTGGATAGCCGATGTCGTGGAACCACCATCAGTTGCTGTGTGGCTGACCTGAGACGCTGCCTACCGACAACATCGGTGACCGGTGTGCAACAGTCGACGAGGTACTGCGGA
>Ga0126335_1001992_pt1 | contig 11934 bp, 10 predicted proteins | sample OlaspJWI45metaG_FD_108409 | JGI IMG/M metagenome (GOLD analysis project Ga0126335, IMG submission 108409) | Marine gutless worms symbiont microbial communities from Oahu, Hawaii - Olavius sp. 1 OAHU.JWI-45 metaG | ecosystem: Host-associated > Annelida > Digestive system > Unclassified | place...
AGTTGTTTACATGCACGTGCCTCTGTCCACCAAGCAGTATAAGTTGGTACCAGCTTCAGCTGGGACATAGTGCACCACAGGAGCGGTGCTGGTAGGCTGGCAGCCTGTCGGTAGACGTTGCAGTTGGTGGCCAACTGGCGCCACTACAGCATCGCTAATACGTGTGGTTGCCGTTGTATTCATCTGCGGTTTGTCGGATGTCTTAATAAACGAATATTTATTATTATTATTTATTAGTCTCTATTTTCTAATAGAACACAGTCGCTCAGAATTCTTACCAAAAACACTATCGTATATTAGGCCTATAATTATTATCAATTCATTGTGGCATATTTCTTGGACTTTGTTAGATCCGCAGGCTATACCGAACAACACATTTTAACAACAACGTTCTTGACTACTGGATATGCTTGCTTTGTTTTTTGTTGTTGGTCACGCTACACAAAATTTATTTTCCAGAAGGACGTGCAATTTAGTGCTTTCTTTATGTTCATCAACGAAGTTCATGAAGCTCGAACGTCATAGGCATAACCAGCATACTGTTCGCTTTTCTAAATATATTTTTGTTATCAGTGTCGGTCTTTTATGTGTTTTGTGTTATAATAGTGTAACTTCAACAAATAAAAATGACAATAGCCTAAAGGTAAACATTAATGTTGTCCAGGGAGTGGAATCAGCGAATAACAGAAGACCAAGCAAGGAAAACGCATGAACGAGCTGTGAAGTTAGAAGAAGAATTTGGCGAATATTTTGTTGGTCAGTAGCCTATGTATTGATAGTTATCTGTCACAAATAACGACATCGTCACAGACTGCTTCAATTCTTACTGTAGCAACTGTGACTAAAAGAGCCTACTATTTTCAACAAGTCTCACAAGTCACAACTGTTGAGATTTTTCTCTAGCATAATGTCAAAGACTGTTATAGGTCTTGCATTCCACACATAACAGCAAGTCGAGAATTACACGTAGGCATATGTGTGTTTTCTTGTATGCCAAATGTATTCTGACCGAACTGCAGCTAGTTTTAACATTCATACTACAGTCTACTCTGTAACCTATCAGCACTGTGTCCAATTTTGTCCTATGCACTGTTTCAGCAATTGTGACTGGCGAGACGGTCAACGAGATATATTCGCGCGTGAAGGACGTCATCAGGAGTCACTCGGGCCCAGTCATATGGATTCCAGCACGCCACCCTCTCTGAGTTTACCTTGCACGACTGACGTTGATGAATTTCAGTCAAATAAGACTAATAAGTGCATCCTTACAGATATATATCGCCGACAGCGTTCAGTTGTTCTGTCACCACGAGATGAACTGACCACCTGCAGTGCAGCGAGCTGAATTATTCCGATCACATAGTTACTGTGTGTACGTGACTTTGCTGTTTTTATTTGGTAAACTTTTCTTGACAATCTGCTGAATATTGTGAACAAGTTTTACGTGTATTGTGTGTGGGTGTGCGTCGTTAACTTTTGGCTGGTCTAGTCGACACATCGCGTTAGGAGCATTCATGTCTTTTATACATGGTTATCTCCGTACTTATTTGTTTGATGAATGTTTATCATGGAATCAAGACTAGTAAATATATTTCACGAAACTGTTTCGGCTATTAGACTGCACGATATCAGCAGCAATGAAGCAAAATACAAACAACCCTTTGTCCAGCAGAAGAAAATGGCTTTTGTTGCCTATCAGCTATTTGTGCAATTATAAATAATACATTATGTCAATGATTGCCTATGAAAACAGCTACAACTCATGCCTCAGCAATGAGCTTCAGTAACATAATCATGCATATTCAGAGTCCAAATATCATTAGTGCATATCAGTAATCAGCACAGCGTCTTTGCATTCCACGGAAATGCAAAAATATTCAGTAATCTAAAGTGCATTTACAAGCAAACTGTAAGCAAGAAATCCTAACATCAAAAAATTAGTTTGTGAGATCAATGGCTAAAAGTGAAGAAAACAAATCAAGGATTGGTCCGAAGTCCTGACTGCAACTGGTGGACAAACTGACCAAGTTTCAGAATGCAATCGACTGTTGGGAAATACATGGCACTTTCACACCCCGAACTGCCAGACGCTGCAGCCACACAAACATCTTTGTATGTTACACAACATCCAGTCTCAGAACTGCTCTTCAATTTTTGCTGTGATTGTTAAACTAATAAAGGCAAGCTTTGCAATGCTAATCACAAACACAATATGCAAGGTGCTCCTCTCTCTCTCTCTTAGGCCATTATGCCCGGAGGCAGAAAAATCACTGAGAAATCCTGAGACATGGCCAGTCCTTTTTCATCTGTAACAAATCATCACCTTTTTTTTACCAATACATATTCAGGCCATACTACACAGTAGCAGAGGCACGTCTGTGAATAACTTGCCCACATGAAGTGGAATGATACTGATATGACAGGCTGCAGCTGAATAAATTCTGGCAGAAATGCCCATTACTAAGCATTACTAAGACTGAGTGCCACATCGTAGATGATGCTGATGATAATGTCTGGTCTCCGGAGTGAAAAGCGAAAAACTTAGGCATTTTTTCAACATCATCGAGTGTGAGTAGGCCAAAGTGCACTGCACTAAAGAATATCAGTATCGATGTCGATGTGGACATTTCGAGTACAAACTTTGACAAGTTCTATGTTAGTGTGTGCTGTTGCATAATTCACTTTGCATTTTCAGTATAACAAAATTTCACTCATTTCAGGTAATTGCATTATCGTGTTCATGCGGTATTTATCATTATAAGCACCTGTTAATTCAATAAATAATATAATTTCGTTTTTAGCACTTCATTTAAACTTTTTATATGATTTTAATCAGTGAATCAAAAACTATAGTACAATGCTGCCAAATTTCGTTTTGGTCCATTTACAATGTAAAAACGGTAAACAGGATATAGCAGTATGTAAACTAACCTCAACGGTACGGGGAAATCACATGTCATATGGGATCACACAGTGTTACCTGCCACTCAGCAGAGGTAACTTTCCCGCCTTTACCCCAGCAGAAGCTGGTACTCGATTTAGCGACCCCGAAGAAATGCAAGGCTGAGTTGACCTAGGTAGTGGTTGCATCACAAGATAGTTTACCCGCCACAGACAGTCACCTCAGAAAAAACTGGCAATGCCACGACCGGGATTCAAACCCACGACCGTGAGTTGCAAGTACGACATCCTAACCACTACACCACCGAGCCACAATGTACCATGGTATGGTGCAAAATCAATATGGGTGTTTTTTATTGAAACACGGTGTATATTGTTGGTTTACAAACAAATGCTAACCTCTGAAACAAGTACGAGTCAAACCAAACAGTGTGAACTATGCAAGCTGACTGACCTTCAACGATGGTGGAACGAGACGAGAAGAGAGATGGTTTGTGACCACACTGGACATATGAACAGTATACGCAGCCGATGTTCTCCAACATCTAACATACACACAACAGATCACAGCATCAAACTACAAACTTCTTGTACATTAGCACAAACATCTATCTATATATACATATAAGGTGCTATGTGTGTTCTGTGTGTTTGTTTGTCCACTCATAACTCGGCAACGGGTAGGGCGATTGTCTACAAATTTTATTGGTAGCTTCAGGGTGCCCTGGGGAAGGTTTAAGGCATAAAAAATTTGGGGGTCATGGGTAAGGGGACAGAAAATTTACACTTTTTGTTTCGCACTGCACCAGCATATGCCTACTGGGCAACTGGGCGGACTATGGGAAGCCCTAGCCTACAGCCTTGGGCAGCATTAGCTATAGGTTGGCCTTGCCGCTGGAGGCATGATACAATGTGGTGCCATGTGATCAAACTCGCTGTGTAATCAAACGGTCACACCCGCATGATGGGGGCTTCCCGTTATACAATAGGCACAAGTGGCAGGCCTGGGAGGTAGTATGGGCAGCGGGTAGCATGGGAGATGGGGCTATAGGTGCACACACAGACGCAGGCAGACAGTGCGCAGACGCAATAGAGGCAGACGTTCGTGCTGATGGGCTGGCACACATACTACACACGGGTACTAGAAGCGGGGGCTTGGGCGGGCAAAAAGCGTTGTCGTTTGAGTGATGTTGGCAAGTAGGCAGGTGCCTATGTAATGCCCGACAGGGCGGGCAGAATGGCTAGTATTAATATAAATTAACATATTATTAAGTTCTTTTATTAAATTCTATTATCCTCATTTTCTGTATGATGAATACGTAACTGATAAACTGTAACAGTAGCTAGTTCACATAAACATCAGATTTTTGGGCACACTCGCCCTCATGACAGACAGAAACTGACAGACGTCCATGTTTATGACATCATCGATCGCAATAGTCCACGTCTCATGCACTCAGTGTGGTCTAACAATCAAACTTCCTAACCACTACACCACAGTACAGCTCGATAACTGGTTTACATTGTCTCCTTGCTGCCAAATATTACCTCAATTAGCTCAAAAAGTGGCACAGGCTGCAGGTACTTGGCATATTTGTGAATGAGATTGTCGCTAGTAACTCCTGGATTCTCCATGACGTGCACCATGACACCAGTCAACAATGTCTTAAGTGACACATGGTTAACAGTGCCCTCCGGTGTCTTCCATGGCCTTGCTACCAACCTTACTGTCTTGTATGTACTGACAGAACACATGGTAAGATGATTAGTTCACAGTAATAGCTATCGACATACTTATACACCGTCATTATGTGACTGGCCTGGCTTGCTAACAACAGTCATTATGCAGGATACCAATACATCAAACCTTCTAGCCTATATGACAAATTAACGTCGAAGTGTGCTCACTACTGAACATGACACAAATTATATGGCACACTTATAAACTGAAACAAGCTTAGCTTAGATTAGCTCAACCACTGACAGACAACTGATACTGACAGCATGAAAATGAAAGCACTATCACAGCAGTTGTCCATGAATTTATATCTCTGGTAACCAGCAAACAGTCGGCAACACAAAAGTAGCAATGCACCATTTACTGTAGATGAGTGGTGCTGTATTGTAGCACACAAGGATCAGCAGCATCTACCGGCTATGCACAGTTACTTTCCACTTTGTGGTTTACCTTTACCTTCAGGGTCAACAGCTAAGCCACACAGCTTTGAGACAATAATAATTTGGCCCAACATGTGTCCCCAATGTTACCAAATCACTGCATATTTGCAACATCCCAATCCAGATCACTCGAAAATTTGTTTTTTTCCCAAGGTCTACTGCTTCTAAAGTTTTACAAAATTCACCTAGGTCTGGCAGAGTATCCTGCTAAAGTAAGTAAGTAAAACGTGAATTTATATAGCGCCGACTCAGACAGAGATCAAGGAAAAAAATAATCTGATCGCTGGAGGTAATTATTACCTGACACGTGAATCGGAGGGTGGCTTATCAACATCTGTAGCCTTTGATCTTCTTCTTGAACAACCTGTACTGATGTTCTCAATGCCAACAGCAGTTGAAACCGAACTTTCATTATTGTTCCGTTTCACAACATCTGCCTGAGCATCATCATCACTGTCGGCCATTCCATCCAACTGTGAAAGTGTCGAGTTTGTGTGCGGAGACATACTAGTTTGTGGAGCAGAGCTCGACTGGGTTTGCAGCACCTGAGACGAAGTTGCTGGTGGTGGCATGTAGCGAATGTGTATCTGAGCACCAGGAAGTATTGTGTTAGTTCTTGACAGTATGCCGCGGACATGGCTCATCACGGCAGCAGGGTCCACAGTGTTACCAAGATCTGCGGCATTGATACGTATTCTGACTGGCTGTGCTGGTGCCACTACTCTTGGTGCTGTTGTCACAGGCCTCGGATCACTGTGTGAGTGAGAACTGCCTGCTGCAGGAGACAACACTGGTCGATGCACGGCAACAGCAGAAGCAGTCAAACATTGCTGATGCATAGGAGCAAGCACAGACGGTTGCTGCTGCTGGACATAAGAAGCTGTCGAATGTTCCAACTTATCAGATGGCACAGAATGTCGTGCATGAAACCGCTTGCCATGAACCATAATCGTATGACCTGCAGAACTGGTCCATTGTGGTGGCAAGACTACACGCACCACTGACTTGGACGTTGATGGCAAATCTAAACCCATTGAATGCTGCACAAAACTGTGAGACTGGGACAACGTTTGAGACACAGCTGAACCACCAGAATGCTGCTGCTTTGCTGCTATACTACTGCGTGGTTTAATAACACCAGTGTGCATTATAGGTATGTTAGATGTCGGTCTAGAAACTAATTTAGCAGACATGTTCCCTGGGTTACTTGGAAATGACGACATAGTTTTTGATGCAGAAGATGAATAACTTCTAGATTCAGTGCCTGGTGGTGATGATACAGGCAAAGTGTTTCTTGATATATGAAGAAATGTGGATGGCAAAATCTCCTGTATATTGCTACATACATCTAAACTCTCGACAGCTGGCGGAGATTTCAACAAGTGAGTATTCACATTCTTCGACTGAGATCCCTCTGCAGCATCATCAGTCGCAGTATCAGTGCACACACCATCTTTATGAAATGACATTCGACCAGAAGCAGCAGGTACTGACGCTGTTTCATTATGACTTGCATCAACATCAGTAATTACTTCTGATGGCAATTTTGTAAAAGCAACTGATTTCTTCTGTGGTAGTCTCTTCAGCGATGTTATCTCAAGGGGTCCACCATCACTGACTACTGGTGCAGAAGTCAAAACATCAGAAGCAGCAACACTTGAAGGAACCACATTCAGTTCTTCTGCATCTACCACAGATGCAACTTTGGCCACATCCCTGCCAACGTCCGAGGCCTCTGAAACGAACAAGGATTCTGTCCATTCAGCACTGGTTGCTTCACACTTACGTTTCTGGTCATGCTTCAAATGTTTTGTACGTGCCTCATGTAAATGACGGAAAGACGACGGTCTCTTCCTGTGCTTCAAAGTCTTGCTGCCTTTTACTACAACTTTTGCATTGTTCTTTCTTGCTACTTCACTGAACTTGACTGGCTGTGGCTCAGCAGTGGCCATAATTACACAAGACTGTGGTAGCTGAACAGCACCCTCTGATGATTTGATCTTAACATCAGATACCATAGTGTCAGCAGTTTGTACATTCTCATCTTCTATGTTGACTGCATTCAAGTTGACAATGACAGCATGCTGCAACAAAGGTTAAAATATCTATCCGAGTCAACAGTCAACAGTTTAAAGATATACCAGTTAACACGAGTTTAAACACAAATAACAAGTTTATGATTACAACACTTGCAAGCAGTTTTATTCCTAAGTATCCAAATTCTGTAAAGAACATTTCTACACAAATAGGCGACTCTGGCAAACTAGTGTCAAAGTCACTGAAGAAAGCAATTATATACCTTCACCGCCATCGGTGACCAGCTGTTGTTAATCTTCCACACGGTCACCGCCGCCAGTGACCAGCTGTTATTAATCTTCTACATTTATTAGCTCTGACCTACTGCGTCTTTCTTACTCAAATGCAAACTTCTCAACAGCCAAAACTACAAAATCTACAAATTTCATGAGTAAACTGCAATTAACAGATTCAAATTGTACTGATCAATCCATATCATAATCAAAGCAAGACAGCAATTAATATACAAAGCAATGATGTCTATGACTGGAAAGGTCTCGAGCTGCACTTCTTAGAAAAAACCAATGCTAAATTAGGCTTACAGGGAGAACTGAGCATGCCACTTATGACCAAAAAGAGCAAAGGGTCATTACCACAGTATACTGCAGCATGTTTAATACAATAATGCAATGTTACTACCTGACTGCTGGGTGGCCAGTGACCACGACCTCTGATATTCTTATCAATTGTGATGAGCCAGCATGTGGCAGCTGAGACAGCAACATATCGGAACACATCGACGCCAACTCTGAGCAGCTGGACACACGCACAATGTGCTCAAGATGTAACAACTTCAGCTTGAACAAACACATCAGAATGCAGCATTAAATACACATAACAGACACATTAATATCAATAATGAAGCATAATGACCCCAAAATCTAACTGATCCTTCTTAGTTCTACTGTATTTCTAACCAAGATCAGCTGCTGTTGGCATACAAGCATGCATACAGCACACTGGCAAAGATCCCACCTGCTACTGTCACTATGCTGTACCAAGAATGAAGAATTAAGACCCATTCTTGGGAGAACACATTCCACATTGCTTGACGTTCTGACTTAAAGTTAACAATGGTCTCTGAAAATGGCTGAATGTACAGAAACTTTCAAATGTCATCTGAAATCACATTCTATGCACGTATACAAATTCTATTACACTGCAAATTTTCCCACCATATTTTTCACTCACTGTCAGCCTTACTGCAATACCAATCAGTTTTTGAACTCATCTGAACATATGAAGTTCAACACTGTTGTTGATGCTTGACAGTCAATACAGTCACAGTGTAATACAACGTTTTTGATGAAAAAATTACTGAAACTTACTGCACAAGCGTCACACAAAGACGACAGCATCCTCTGTATCAATAATGGATCAACATCTGTCAATGTCGACTACAAACCAACAAACCACATTGCAATAAATTATATTTCATCGTCACTTAAATCGACAGACTACTCCAAGAATAGTAAACAGATTAAAATAACGTTTAACGACCATCAATGGTAAACATTCAAATATCAAAATTCATAATTTGTTACAAACAACCTCCTCAGCTAATCATGTCCTAACACTGCTGCAACAGCACGTCTGACTTAAGCATGACAGAATTTGTGCATTTCACAAATTATATTATTATATAACATTATTGTTATTATAACAGCAAGAGAAACAAACCTGTAAATCAAACAGTGTTTTTCCGAGATAACCTGCAGCAGTGACTGCATTGTAAACCATCAGCAAGGCTCTGAAGTGTTGGACCACTTGGACGTTGTGAATGCCAGTGGAGCTCTCAGTAGGTGGTGCCATTATCACATCCACATGATCAGGCACCTCCTGCCGTATCAACTTCCTTATCTCCAGACACGTTCTTGGATGCAGCAGAAGTTGATGCTGGTTCCAGTGTAAAATGGTTTTGAGCTTTCCTAAAAAGTTAAAAGCCATTCACAGAAACTGTGCAAATGGTATGCATCAAAAAATAAGTACAAAGAAATCATACGAGCTGCCAAAAAAACAAAAAACTGTCAAATATGTTGAAGTGAACAAACAGTTCAAACAAACTCATCAGCCTGAATAATACAGTTCCTTCTCAGTGTCAACATGTATCCAGCAGAAAACAACGGAATTATGTACCATATATAACTGCGTGTAAGCCGACATTTTTTGACTGAATTTTGACACTAAAGTTTTGGGGGTCGGCTTACATGCAGGTCCCGCCACACAGCCAGAGTCAACATTCATAACATAGCTATCTCTCAGTGATGCTCACTGTGGGTGTGCCACACACAGTACGGACCATTAGTAAGCCACTAGGCCTACATGAATTCGTGGGACAGTGAGCGGCGGTGGTGTTCTTAATGACCACCCACAGACTGCTGTAGCTGTATAGCAGTTGTCAGTCATTGTAACTTGAAACCGCTCCAACACTCAAACTGTGCAACAACGGTCATGCAGCCAAAGCCATACACGAGCTGCCAGTTGACAAATAGGTAAAGTGCACTGCATGCTGCTGTAGTCATTCTTGTAAACTTGTTGACTCATGTGTTATCAAGGCACTAATCTAGGGCAGTCATTCATCGTCAATTTTCCTGACCGGCTTATATGCGAGTCACTAATGTTTGCTAGATTTTTGGCCATGGGAATGGGATGTTGGCTTATAGGCGGGACGGCTTATACGTGAGTACATACAGTAAATGATATAATGAAAAGTGCAAGATATTTATGAAATTCCAAACGTTTCTTACATTACACTCAATTTCAGATGGAAACAAAGTGAGTGGCTGAGCAGAGTCTAATATCCTACTCAACACAAAACAGATAATTTTAAAAACATGTCTTTTATATTTCCAAACTATCAACTGCATAGATACTCAATCAAATCAAATCAATCACTCACAACAACCATAAAATGAATTTGTACAAAAAATTAATCCAAACAAATGCAAATTACACAAGGTCAAAAAACACACAAAAAGAATGCAACAAGATAATGCCTAAATCAGAACCACGAAGTGCAGGCAATAAAATAACATTTGCTAATAACGTAACAGCGAAAACCTCAAAAAGGTACTCAGTTAATACGATACAAATAAGATAATCCCCGGGCTATCAGGGACAGGTTCAGTTTTCACTTGGCACTATTTTCAGTTTTGGTGGCAAAGGCTGAATCAAATATAAGTGGATAAACAGTGCGATGCTTGAGATACTAATACACAAAAGTAAACAATTAATTCAAATGAATTACATCACATACGATTATCAGCGGAGAAATGCTGTGACGATCTGTGCAGAAATGCATCATCCACGAGTCGAACTTTGACGGAGCAGGAGTTGATGAGGACATTATTGGATGCTTGGAGAAACCTCAGTGAATAGGAATGAATGTACTGACACTTGCTGATTGCCGACAGTTTGGTACGTGACAAGTGCACAGGAGGACAAGTGTCACCTTACACGAACACAAAATATTAGCTGTACATGCTTAAAACGTCGCCACAGGTGAGTTCATATCAGAGCATTCATCACCTCTTAAAGCAGTAATGATAACACATGAATTGGATTTGTCTGGATGCTGCACACTGGAGTTTCACGTTTAACATGCTGTGTTTGAGGGATGGTCATATTCTATAACTTTTATTACTGTATCATATTGAATTGTAACACTACAATTACAGCTATAGCTCTGCTGACGACCTTTTGGTGTTCTGCATGTTGCTTGTAAGCACGAATGGTAAAAAAACAAACACAAAATAACAAGTACAAAAACCCAGAAACAGACCATGGCCACAGCACAGCTTCAGCAGCATGACGAGGCATGACCATGATAAATTAGGTGTCCAGTCTTCAACAAGAACTTTACAGAGTCTGTACAGAGCTTATCCAGTCATCAATAGTAAGAAAGACAGAAACTGACGAACTACGACAGTGAACAGAATGACTGAACATGCACATCAACGCTGTTGTTATTATATCAGTCGTTAGTAATGTCAAAATTAATAATACAGAAAACACTAGTTAAACCGATCAAACTGTACAAAATGCAGAATGCAGACGACATACAATCAGCACTGATCATACCAGTAGCCTGACTGGCTTCATCCTGTAGTTCATTCTCCGCTTCATTAATCAACTGCTGAGCTTCTTCATCCGAGTCACCATCTGGCTCAACAGTTTTCTTACTGCACTTGCGCTTACCATACATAGACTTTACAACGATCACTTCCTCGGGAACGATTGTTTCAAACACCAACTGCACAACAGAATAAAGACACCAACAACCAAAAACTGTCAACCACTATGCTCCTCTATATAATATAATACTATATAATACACAAAATATTAGCAGTACATAAATTATTATATGCAAAAAACTGACGTCAAATTAACAACAAGAGGCCAAAGTAACTCGGCAAAGGCTGCATCGAATGTGCTTCCCCCTCCCCTTCGCCGCGTGGGGATCGAGACCCCCGTCTAACACGATGTTCCTTCGCCGCGTGGGGATCGAGACCCCCGTCTAACACAATGTTCCTTCGGCCCCCAAGAGTCTTCACCCCAAACACAACCTCAATCTGTTCAGCCATTTTTGCACAACAAAGCAGGGTGAAGCTGCGTGACTGACAGATAGACAGACTGGCAGACAAGAGTGAGTGAGTAAGCAGAGGTTTAACGTCCCACTCGACACTTTATACGTCATTTCGGGGACGATTTTTACAGGCCAGATGACCCAACCAACAGCGTCAAAGCACTGAAGGAAGCCAGTTGGCCACTGAGATAGGC
>Ga0126335_1001993_pt1 | contig 11930 bp, 8 predicted proteins | sample OlaspJWI45metaG_FD_108409 | JGI IMG/M metagenome (GOLD analysis project Ga0126335, IMG submission 108409) | Marine gutless worms symbiont microbial communities from Oahu, Hawaii - Olavius sp. 1 OAHU.JWI-45 metaG | ecosystem: Host-associated > Annelida > Digestive system > Unclassified | place...
AGGGTAGGAACGTGCTTTGAATAGAAACACTTATGAATCAAGTTAGCTCTATTAAACGCACGAGTGACAATATGACATATATGATTACTGAAGGTAAGGGATTCATCGACAAAACACCCAGGTCTTTAACAATATCAACAACGCAATCGCGTAGCTGCAATCAGGCACGATATTACCAATCTGCATAACAGCACACTTTTGTTATGCTATATTAAGTTGCCATATTACAAACGCCAATATTAGCTTAGGTCATTAGGCCTATTGTTACACTGTATTATTGCTTTTTTATGTATCAGATTGCGCGATGTCGATCAGTCAATCCCACATTAGTATACAATATATGTAGCTGCAGTACTAATTCATAATCAACGTTGTCCATTTGTCGTGTCGGCGTATAGGCCTAGCACTTTTCGCGGCAGTGACGTTCAGATCAGTGATTCCATTGACGAAAACTACATCGATAACTAAAACTAGAACTGAATCTAAAACGATTATTGAAACATCAAGAAACCAAAGTAATTTGACGAAGGCCGCATCGAATCTCCTATCTTCTTCAATGGCTAGTGTCCTCTCAAAGCGTGGCCATTTTCACGATGCGTCTCCATGCACACAGGAACTAAAATTAAAACTTCTTATGAAACAAAAACCACACAGAAAAACTGAAATTAATCTTATATCGAAACTTAAAATTTCACTGGTTCTGATAAACTAATGCATGCATTTGGCAGATATTCAATCGGCAACTGCACTATATGGACAACGTTTAGAGATAGACCAACATAATGTAACAGAAGGCATGGAACCGGGCCACCAGCGTACCATCAGCTTCACGAAAAGTTCGAGCGTTGTAGCCTGTAGCGATGAAGCTAAGACGTCGGAAACGGATGTTGAAGAGCAGTTGGGAGATGGAGATGCTTTGCTGAGGTGTTTTTCTCCTCTCCTTAGCAGTATGAGGGTGTTTGGTCTCTACTTTACACATGCGTCACGCCGCATCCACGATGTTTCCAGTATGACGCCGATCTCAGCAGTCCCAAGGAACAGAGGACGCATCTATGCCGTAATCATCTTGGTGGTGTTTTGGCTGAACGTGGCCAGGATACTGAGCATGTTCGACAAGACAGATAAGTTTGCATATGATCTGTTTCTGAAACTAACCTTGGTTTCTGCTGCACTTTTTGGCGCCGTGTTGCAAACGGCGTGCTTTGTTGGCTGTCAAACTGGAAATCTGGACCGGGTCTTCCTCGATGCAAGACTGCCGAAGTCTGATCATATCAGATATCGTCGCCTGGCAATGATTCACGCAATAGCGTGTTGGATTCTTGTTGTGACAGAGATGCTTATCTTTACAGTTTCTTTGTTTTTTGAAGAGGAGTTGCATTTGTCGATGACGCCCTTTGGTAATCATATTGTTGTATCCGGTTGGTCAATCTTGTTGCTCAAATTGTTTGTGCTTCTGCAATATTTCTTTATCTACGGTGAATGGATATTTCCGCAGTCACTGAACTACATGTAGCCTACAGCTTCGACAATCTCACAATGTTAGGTATGCCAGCCAGCAGTTTTTCCAGTCATCGTGCACCTGTTCACGTCGTCAGTGAACTACATGGTCACCAGCGTCCTTTACGACCAGTTCCGCGCACTGAACAAGGATTTCCGTCGCGCCGTCGGCTGCGGCGGCGAGTTCCACGGAAACATCATAGAATTTCGTCAACGTCACCAGGCGCTGAGTCACTCAGTCCAGAACGCCGATCAGTTTATGATGATCAGCAACGTGGCCGTGTTCTGTTGCCAGATTGTGAACGTTATCTTGGTTGTCTACATCCCCATATTCTTTGCAGACGAATCCGTCGGTAGTAGCACGTTTCTTCCCATTCTGTTCTCTATCTGGCTGGTTGAAGTCTTGTCTGTCCTTACGTTAACTGCATCCGAAGGAATCGTTATCAACCACGTGGTACGTAACGCATAATATCACTTCTGAATACCATCACACCAAATATTATTTTGCAAAATGTGAAACAAAACTACCGTATATGCCGCATTGTATATTAACCGTATGTGAACAGACATATAATTTGTGTGAATTCAGGCACACGGTCTTACCGAAAGAATGCACGACATCGACTTGTCGCTTGATTCACAATCAGTTGCTGAGGTACGATAACTTTATTCTATTGCCTATAATATTGGTGTTTAACAGAATGAGAAACACCACCGAAAAGCAAATCGCAGATGTCCAGATGTCGATGTCTGTGTAATCAGAAGAGTGACGGAGTGTCACTTCACGGTTGGCGAGAGACAGGCTACAATGGAGAACGTAATTGTCTCCGACCCTTAGCACTGAAGATGGAAACAAGCAAGCAAACATTCTCTTCAGATGTCCTTATGTTTTTATCATCCTCTTTGTCAGATGATAACGCTCGAAATCATTGACCTTTAGTTCGCATATTAAGGTCATCGGGTCAAGCTCAAGGTCATGACAGTAGGCCTAAAACATAAAACGCTGGTTGTCCGCTTTTGAGGCAGTCTTGTTATGTGTTGCTCTACTTTTGTGGCGAATAAACGTGATAAAGTTAATAAACAATACTTGTTAGCATGCTAAGAAAAACTTATACCGATTTGCACAAATAATTTATTTTTATTTGTAAATCATCAGAATTGTTTTGCATTTGCAGCTGATTCTATTTCTTGGTCGTCTGCATGGAAATCCGATTGGATTCAGCGTTCTGGGCATCTTTATCATTGAAAAGAACACAATATTAACGGTTTGTATTGGCCTACTGTGTGCACAATTAGTGTAACTCCATATATAACACAGCGTATAGCTCGAATTTGGTCAAAATATTGTTTTGCGTATGTACACATATGTTGTTGCTTGGAAAGTGACCCATGAGCGGGTAAACCACCTATCTTAGGTTGACTCAGCCTTCTATACCCTCCATGGGACGGTAAAATGATAGCCTAGCTACCAGCCCTCAGGATGAATACTAATAACTCCCGCATGTCAGATTCGAATTATCTTTGACTCTGTGCACGGTTTGAATGCTACAAATTTCATTACTACGCTGTGTCCCCAAAAAACTTGCCGCATGTAATTGTCTCTATCTCTGTCAGTTGTTAACTGATCTTCAAAATTCCTTCACTGCTGAAAAGAGTATGAAATTTGCTCTAACAGCATTCAATATTTCACACCATTCCTTAAGTATGTTGATGCACTACCTTGGGCAGTTAAAAGTTCAAATTTTCTGCAGCTTTGACAGAAACTGCAACTAAAATGCATCGATTTTTACGTGCACCTATTTTATTGCATATCGCTTACTTACTTATTAATTACTTGCGTACTACTGCAGTTTCTGGCTGCTATTAAATATTCTTTGAAATAGCAAATTATTTTATGCCAACACCCCAACAAATGTTTTCAGCCCCTTGCACGCCGGGCATGCGTCACTGCATGACATCTCATGCAGGCAGCACCTCTGTAATTTGACCAGATCTGTGGCCACTGAACAGTGCAGACTTTAACCTGTTCTATTAAAAGATATGAGGCTTCCTCCACTGCTAGTTTAGCAGTTTTGGCTCCACAACATCAACGAACTGAAGCAGTGCTTGCTCAGCATTTGGCTTTGGCACTGACAACAGCATCATTGACACTGCAGTTGACGAGCGGCGTGATCATTATTGATCATGCATGCAAGCAAACTACGGACACTGGAGCAACTGGTGTGACAGTATTAATGTAATACCCATTTAGCCATATGACATTTCCATTACACATGGTACGACCTTTAAGTTTTTTTTAGTTCAACTCTTTTGTAACTTGTAACAAATTTTGACTTTTAACTTCCAAGCAACATGCCAACATAAGTAAGGTGTGGTTGGAAATATTTCATTTTTATGGCAAATTTCATAGGCTTTTTGTAAAAAAAATTGAAGATCGGTTAACAATTGGCAGGGTTATAGCCAGTTATCGGTATATGCTGGAAGTTTTTTTGGGGCACAGTGTATTAACTTAATTATGCCTTCGGCCGCCTATATAGGCGAAGGACGCAATATGCAATTCAGTTATGATGTCTGTGGTTCAGTCTGTCTGTCTGTCGGTGATTTTCAATCAATCAATCAGCGTAAAATTTGTAGGGCGCCACTACACGACACGTCCAGGAGCGCCAACAGTAGTTAGTGGTAAGCACGATCAAAAAGTACACTCTTGTCTGCGTAACCCTCGTATCTCCGAAACGGCTGAAGCTAGAGAATTCAAATTTTGTATGCTTACATAAGGCTAGGGCCGTAATTTACTCTTATCCTCAGACGCTGATTCATTTGGTATTCCGGTTGTGTTGCATGTTCGAAACTGCAGGTTCTGGGACTGTTGGTAACTTACTTTATCCTCGTTGTTCAGTTCGGAACTCCATTCGACTGTTCGACGGCGATTTCCACTGTACTGGCCACGACCAACAACTCTTGTGGTTGTGCTACAACTGCTCAGTAGTCGAGTGGTGCATGGTTAAAGACGCGCTGACATTCATAGCCAGGGGCAGATGACCGCGAATCCACAGAAGTATAGCAAAGGATGGGGATCGGTCACTATTAATGACCATTACACTAATAAATGTTGTATATCCATGATTCATGTGGTCGTCGATTTACGAGTCTTTATGTATCCGTACCTTGTACCAAACTAGCATGTCTGCTGCTGTTGTATAGGCCTATTAACTGTGCGTACACAATGTACTGTACGTATAAATTCAGGAACATAAGGTCTTATCGAGAGAATACACGATATTGACTTGCAATCGCTTGATTAATCAGTTGCTGAAGTCCGAGCTGCATTCATAAAAAGTACCTGAAGTATGCGGGATTGATACTATCTAACTTAGTTAATTTGCTCAGTCCGAAACAAAGTGGTTGTCACTGTGTTAACAAATGGCCAAAATAATTTGATGAAGGCCGCATCGAATCCGTGGTGAAATCGGGATCCCAGTCTTAGATCGTCAATAGAGTCTCACCACAAGCAAAACGTCGATCGATCGCTTGAGCTAAGCCGTGCGACAGTAACTCCAGTCTATCGATAGCATTGTACGTACAGGGAACTTAGATGCGGAACTTGCTGAACACTACTGTTTGGTCATTGACGGAGGTAGGCCTAGCAAACTTAGCAAACTACCATGCGAGAAAGCATACAGCTAGCTACGCAGCATCTACAGTAGGCCTATTCTGCCGCTCATAGCGACGAAATGGCGTGACAAGTGACGTCACGGATGACGCATGACGACCACGGCAGTGACGACTGCAGCCAGTGACGTTATAGCACCTGTTGTACGCCGAGTCACGTGCTCGCCACCATTACACAGGTCCGAGTAGCAGACATCCGTGTCTATGATGTTGGCACACGTCTTCGGTGATGTTATGCCAATGCAGCTGCGGGTTGTCAGACCGCCGTCTATCTGCTTCTGCACACGTTTTACTTCTCGGTCAGAGTAACAATGCCGATGGATATTAAAAATTAAAAAATACTAATAATGTATAGAATATCGTACCCACAATTGTTTAGCTATTCACAACTTTTACCTACCCTCGGAAACTCCTATAATGTATAAAAAAAATGAGAACATGCGTAGGCCTTATATCGAGCAAATAAACAAGAGGCAAAGTAATTTGGCAAAGGCTGCATCGAATGTACCACACTGCACGTGCTGGAGTGTCTAGCTTCAGCCATTCCGGAGATACGAGGGAATCCCAAAAACCAAAAGTAGGTCACGCGACCCCGCCCCTGCCCTCTGTGACCTACTTTTGCATAATTTTTGTTAGGACCCCCAGCCATCGATATGCGCACAAAATTTTAGTTGTCTAGCTTCAGGCATTCCAGAGATACGAGGGCGGTCCCAAAATTTAAAAATGGGTCACGTAACCCACCCCGACTCCCTATGACCTATACTTGCATATTTTTTGCTAGGGCTCCTAGCCATCAAAATTTCAAGTGTCTGGCTGCATCCGTTCCGGAGATATGTAGGGGGGTTTACAATCGGCGGCATTCCCCCCCCCCGCTGTAGGGAGATCAAGATCCCTGTTTAACACGATGTTTCTTTGGCCCCCAATAGCAAACAAAGCAAACGGGATCAAGCAGTTCGTGAACTCACCTCACCGCTATGGGAAATCACATACCACATGGGATCACACAGTGTTACCTGCCACCCCACAGAGGTGACTTTCCCGCCTTTACCCCAGCCGAAGCTGGTACTCGATTTAGCGACCCCGAAGGGATGCAAGGCTGAGTTGACCAATAGTGTTTACTCCAAAGTGGATCTCGATCCGTTCAGCCCTTTTAACACAGTGAAGCCGAGTTAAGCCGCGTGACAGACAGACTGACTGAGTGACGGACAAAACATAGGTAGCAATAGTCTGTATGTCATGCATTCGATGCGGGCTAATAATCCTCAGATGCGCCCATGGCACATAAACAAGTAACGTTTTAGTTTCTGTCCGAATGTCTGCAACGATTGGACGTGAGTTCGTAGATGAGCTGGCAGACTGTTCCATATCTGGGCCCCAGCGACCGCGAAGTTTCGTGTCCCAAGACTAGTGTTCGTCCCTAGGCAGCCGGACACAGCAGACCGGAGTGTTGTTGGCTGGCCACTGACGTCACAGGGACACAATCAACGGCCAGATATAGAGGCGCCAATCTATGCAGACACTTGTAGATCATCACCGCCAACTTGTACACGATGCGCTGGAAGCCAGTGGAGTTTACGCAGGACAAGTCTAATCAAACTCCCTGGTCTCGGTCGTGACACGAGCTGCAGCATTCTGAACAGCTTGAAGCTTCTTTAGCAAGCCTTCGTTCACACAGTACAGTAAACTGTTGCAGTAATCTAAGCGGCTGCTGAAAAACGCATGCACGGGCGTCTTTGTTGTGTTAATGGTCAGTGATGATCATGATCTGACCTGCCGGATGATGCAGCTGGTAAAAGCACGCCTGACAGTGTGATGAGGCATGACCGGACATGCTTAACTGATTGTCGATAATGATGCCGAGGTTCGAGACGGACCCTGAGAAGTTGACTCTGGCACCCAACAATTGTAGGCTAATTCGCAGTCACAGACAGTTTGTTCAGTCGTTGCCTAGTGCCAAGCCACAGCAGCTGCAGCTCATCCACGTATCGTATATTAAACCTAGTTTGTACATCATTGACAAATCACATGTTCTAGTTACGAATGTGACGAATGTGACAGTTATTTGTCCATCGTCCGCTCTGAAGAATGTCAGCTGTTCGAAATTTTGTCGAGTTACCATACCGTGTCGATGCTCGTTATCTTCGGCATCTGACTATATTCCTGCACGAATGACTGAATGTATACAGGGAGAAGTCACTTTGCTTCACGGAGTTAATTTAGCTTTACTGCAAAATTTCTTTTCAGAATCTCAACTCAGTAACATTTGGGCCAATAGTCTTTTGCCGGACCCAATGGAAATTTTCTTACCTGATTTGAAAGAACTTGCGATGAGGGGTGTTTAACACGCCGTATTGTCCGCTTGGGAAATTTGGAGAAAAAAATTAGCCCGTTCTGTACTCTATTGGGCTAGAACCAAAATCAGTAGACGTTGCTATATTAACGTGGCTAACGAAAGTCGACAATTCCAAAACTACGACTTGCCGGCCATACGTCGCCTATGATGGGCTTGTGCATGGAGAATGTGGGATACATGCCTGGCAACAGAGACATTGCTCAGCTACAGGGTTGCTGGTGCTGTTGACGAAAGTTTCACCACAAGTGTTCGGCTGATCGTCTGAGTTACAGTTGTAACATTTGAATATCAGTGCCTCCACTCCACATCCCACTGCGACACAAAAATACAGGCCCTATGTTTTAGTATTCTACATATATTTTCCAGGCACTTGTATATGCAAATTGCAACGCGATATCTTTCGAAATAGGAAGTTCATTTTTGGTACGCAGGTATGTATCTTCCGGAACTACAGGTCAAGGTCGTATATTAAGGTCATCGGGTCAAGGTCAAGGTCACACGAACAAAAATAGCTTCCTTCGGCGAGCAATGAGCATTAATTGCGAATGGACTGGCTATGTGACAGCACGATAAGCGCTTGGTACGCCTTTAATTTGAAAACAATTTTTTTCATCTCTATATATTCGTCTTAAAACTCACTTTTTCTCCATGTCTTTTCCTTAGTAGCTCTCTTTCTTTTTACTTTTCCCATGCAGATCTCACAGAATGTTGTCCATTTTAAGCTTATTTGATATTTCCATTTCTGGCGATTGTAGGCCTATCGTTGTTAAATACGTCAGATTAAAGTGTTGTTTCCGCAGGCGCTTCGCTGCGCTGTGCTGCGCGATGCGTGGTGAGTGCTGGCGAGTCTCCGCTAGTTGTACCAGTTTAATAACATTTTCGTTTATAAGCTACTATTTATTTAATTCTTGCTTTACATAAAGCAAAATGGTCATAACAGTCCAATGAAAACAAAATCTGAAAAACACTGGTCAGAAATTGATACAATTTGGCGGTAGTATGTCTCATGGTAAACGTTGGATATGACTGAAAACTTTCGACATTTAACCTTGACTTTTCACTTTGAGCAATTTTCGTAGCTTCTTTTCTTAATGTAGCCTCAATTTTTGAGTGCCTTGACCTAGAAATGATTTCATTTTCGGTTTCGAGGTACGTCTCTGAGAATATCTAGGTCACTTTCGACTTTCACGATCCTGGGTCTCGGCATGCAGCAACAAGCGGCAGCGCGCAGGTTTGTGTTCCCCTCGGACACAACAGTTTAATTTGCACTGCCGTCTGCAGTTTACATCTGAAAGGGTTTGCGCCTTTAAGCGGTGAAGTCTTGCTGATAGTATATCTTGCGCTTGTCATATCGCCGCCAAAATGCTCGCGGCGGAATCTGTCGACGACGAGATGTGTGTTGCGCATATCTACGACTTCGGCTCTGAGGTATGCAGTCACGTAGCCTATACGTAGCATGCAGTCGTCGACAAACAAACACTGCCAGCAGCCCAATAGTCTACACAGCTGCGTCTCTGGTAGTTCATAGCATGTAGACCTGCAGGCAATTATGGTAACTGTGAAAAGTATGTTTCACGTAATTTCAGAAGGCATAAAACAAATTTAGCTTATTAAAATTGGTGAACAGTTATTATTAGACATAGGCTAGACGTTCGATCACTCCATTCGAAAAAATAGATCTCAAAATCAAAAGTCAAAGTCAAATGTCACCCACTTCCAAGCTCTTCTAGCGTTCACCATGGGACATATTCTTGCCGTTACATCAATTTCCGACCAGTAGTTTTTGAGATTTTGTATGAACAGACAGACATCATCAAAACAATACCTGCTTCCCAGCATAGCTGCAGCACAGGTAACGGAAAACTATGATAAGCTTAACTAAGATGTAATTTCTATTTATAGACGCCGGTTCAGGGTGCCCCAAACGTCTGGCGTCCCAAAAGTTAAAGTAGCCCATAAAGTTACCCAATAGCTACAGTGTATGTCCCTGTTTGACCTAATTTTATAGAAATCTTTATTCACCGAAAACAACGTAGCAATAGACAGAGGAAACGGATATGAACAATGAACGACAGACAATATAGTGCAGTACAGTCAGTGGACATTAACACTGCAGAGATGCCCAACGCTGAATTACTAAATTATTACAAGACTGCAATTTCAACATGAAAATCTTCTGCCTGTGCTTTATGACATCAGCAATATCTATCTGATTGGTATACTTGTAAATGTTGTCTAATAAGTGAAACTTAACTTTGTAAATTTTACACATGGCACAGTTGAGAATGAACATGAGATTAGACCGCTTAGACTCAGTCCAATAATTAATGACATCAGCACCATATAACAGATAGGCCTACGGTTTACAATACACATTCAAAAGGTGCTATAAAACAGGTTCACTGAAATTATTGCTTTTGGCATACATACACTGGAAAAAGCGAACTCGCATATGATGCAAACTAATACGAAACACATTTGCCGACAAAATATACCATCTTAAGTACTTCAGCTCATCAACGTAGCTTATTTTGCACTCCTTACAGTCTATTGACGTGCTAAATTTGAAACGTATTTGCTTTATATTTTGTAGCTTACATATTCAAATGGGCCTAAAAATTTAAAAATTGAAATGTAGGTCACATAAACTGGGCTATGTCCTGTTTGACCGTTTTGCATTTTTCCAAATTACTTTTTGTAATCAACGTGTTCCTCAAATTAAAACTATTTATCTTTATCCATTCAAGCGATATGGAGTCCAAAATTTGGAAGCCATTCACCATCTTGGAATTGACCGGAAGTGCTTCCTAGTAGCCATACACTAGGCCTATTGGCACGTGATTGTGATGTGAATTTTGACACAATCGGCTGATGCGCGGCTGAGTTAATGACGATTGAACGAGTTTTCAGAATGCCTTTAAATTAGCCCATTATTCTCAACGTTGGCCTAGTTGGGTAAACCGAACTGCATCGAACTTGCAGTGAACATAGGCCCGTATGATCGGCGCTTTAAAATTTCGGTTTTGAGTTTTGATTTATTGCCTCGCTTCGAAACGCGGACGACTCAAATGCGAATTTGGCAGTATGAGGCTTTAGGCATATGACATAACTTGAAATGCGCTCAGTCGGCCGTGACAACGTTACTGAGTCAAACGTTGATGTTTTATAAGTACTCCATTCGATCATATCTAACCCTCAGCCTACTCTTATACTCTTGTTTTGAAGACTTTGACGGTTCATTGTTTAGTGCGACACAGAGCTGTCCCAGCTGGCCTCTAGGCGCACTATAACAGCAATACTTACAGATAATGTAACCTTCTTTCTTATGTAGGCTACTTAGAATCTTCTTGGTTATCTAGATCCACTGCGAAGCATAAATCTTAAGCCTGTATATAGTATACGCAGCGCTGCATATGTGATGACAAGTGCTTACACACTTAATCTTTTAGAGGGAAATGCCCAAGCTATCTGACCAACGTGAGTCACGTCGACTCCGAACGTCTACGTCGCGGACTCCGATCTTTCGTCGTCGACAGACTTCTCACTGCCATGGTTACGCACCAAGGCAAGCGCCTACTCTGGCCCTACCCGATGATTTATGGGCTGACAGTGATCCTCAACTGTTCAGAACACAACACACACTTTTTTCTGTTTGGCGTTTGATGTCTGTTGACGATGTTAATGACTATATAGTGCATCTACAGGGTGGCCCAAAAAACTGCACATTTCTATTTGCGTGATGTTAAATTGATATAGCTTTGTGAAATCTCAACCGAATTTTATAATTTTTTTTAGGCTGAGAAGAGGACATATTGAACATTGCCTGTAAACTGATCAGTACAATTTTGTGTGATTGACACTGTTTAGTTGTTTGCCAACACAATTCATGAGCAACTTTCATCTTGTGACAGCACAGAAAACGGACAATATTATTTCTACAAGGTAGTGTAGGAACACGCGATAGGTACTGTGGACAGTATATGCATTGTTTTGTTGGAAATCTATTCAGGTGTAAGTCTGCCAAAAATTATAAAATTGGGTTGAGATTTCACAAAGCTATATCAATTTAACATCAAGCAAATGGAAATGTGCAGTTTTCTTGGGCCGCGCGTATGTCCCTATCACAGCAATAAGCGCACTATAATTTCATGACGATGATGACGACAGTACAAAAATGGCTTACAGACGCAGACTACAGCGATGAGGACATCCAATGAGCACTTCATTCTCATGTCAAAGACGTTTAATTTTCTTCAATACTATGCTATGAGCTGTCAGTCTGCCACCGACACACTATCAACGTGCCGATTGGCCTTTCGATAAATAATTTGGCCACCTTTTCTGCGTTGTGGCTTTGTCAAGTGACCGCGCATGTTGGCCTGTAGGCTACACTGGCCAAGTAGAGGTTTTA
>Ga0126335_1001994_pt1 | contig 11929 bp, 7 predicted proteins | sample OlaspJWI45metaG_FD_108409 | JGI IMG/M metagenome (GOLD analysis project Ga0126335, IMG submission 108409) | Marine gutless worms symbiont microbial communities from Oahu, Hawaii - Olavius sp. 1 OAHU.JWI-45 metaG | ecosystem: Host-associated > Annelida > Digestive system > Unclassified | place...
CAACAGAAGCCACCTGCGAGTGCGAAAAATAACTGCTTTAATATGTATATTTCTTAAACAAAAAGTAAGTGAACAAGAGCCTAGAGGCCAAAGGCATTTGGCAAAAACTGCATGTGCCACGTGTGAGGACACGTGGCACATGGCATACACTACACGCACTGCCGCTGATTCAAGCCGTGTGACAGACAGACTGACAGACACTACGAACATCGGATATCCAGAATAATTATTTTCGATATCCCGAAAAGTGAATAAATGTTACTTTGGCTTGCCATACCAAAGTCCAGCTACCCGGTTGACGTCATACGCCTACACTGACGGTCTCTTACGGTGTTTAGTAGTACCGCTTCGGTAAACAATGCCGCGATTCAATGGTAGATGCGCCAATGTTGGAAAAGTAAGTGTTTAACGTTACAAATGACTGAAAAAGTGTGTCGCTGCACAGAACAGACGATAATACACCAATACAAGTACGTCAATACTCGATAAAATGATAGCTACAGGCTTAATACACTCAGTGTGTATCGATAAACGCAAACAGTCAAGTTTGATCATGCCGGATGAGAACGTTATGCAGAGTGAAAATTTCTGCTTTCCACCAAATTATTTCTTCATATTTACGTCTTTCATGATATTTGGTGTCATTTCTAAGTGGTAAAAATAGGGGTTTCTGGGTCAGGACCTGTCGGTAACATTAACCACGTCAAAAATATAACAAGATTACATATTCACTGATGACACGGGTGTTATATATTCTATAGTTTATGGGTGTACCTCTGTTTAACGCAGTTGTTTGGGGATAATCCCCTAACTCATGACAACGTAATTAGGGATACTGGGGTACAGACGGGGTACAGATCAGCTAATCTTGGAGTACAAACTAAGTTTATATTTGAACTGTTTAGGCGTGAATCGATCGTATGTCTGCTAACGCACGGACGGATGAACGGACGCCGGACGGACACATGAATATGAAAAGCTGTCCGTACTACGCTCCGCTTGTACGTAACAGTAACATACAACATATCAGCACCATGTACTCGTCAGTGTACAGTTTAATCGCACTGCATACTATGCATAAATTAACATACCTGTGCACGCGAATAAACTCTTGGCTGAGTAATACGTTGCCATCGGAACATATTACTGTCTGACATAATAAAAAAGTCACATTTTATTTACACATAACACTAACAACGGCTGCCATTTGTAAACAAATCCTGGCGACAAGGTGCTGACATAACGTAACGTATGCACGTAACTGTAACGCGAAAACGACAGCTACACTCCGTGACTCCGAACACTCCTGTTAACCTGTCAGACAAAATTGACGGTGTATTTTGCAATAATGAAATGCATTAGAACAATATTACTGTTACTATTACGGTTTTACGGACTGCTGCATAACGCTACGGTTTAACTGCCATTGCCATCTATTGAAAACAAGATACACCTAGCCTGTTGTTTATTCATAAGGACGTTTTGCGTAGGCTTTTCGTGCCAATTGTTGACATTTCCTGCTGAGTAGGCGGAGTTGGCTGGTCACGTGGCCACGTGGTTCGTTGCGGTTGCCTGGGCCACAGCAGCGCGGGTGGGCGCTTCATTCAGTCGGCAAGTGAATGCAGCCGAGGTAGAACGGGGTGTGTTTGGAGTTTGCAAAGAACAGTATTGTTGACGATGTAGTTAACGCCCTTCGTTTTGCCGGTGGTTGCTCACGCGTTTCTTACGATGCGAATAATCGGAAATTATTGCCCTCGTCGCTGCACGTGAATGTAAACTGATGGGCGAGGTTGCAGTTTTCGCACTGTTGCCCACTCAACTACCGTGAGAGCGCTGTGTTCAGATGCTCGCAGGCCACGATGAAGCCCACCGTTCTGGCCAGTCTGTCGCTGATGAAAAGGGTAACGGTACTGCTGATTCTGGGATGCTGGTGCCTGATCTGCTGTGCTTCGACGTCCAGGGCTGAGCTGGTGGGCGTTGCTGTCGTCAACTCGGCTCGCTGCCATGTCAGATGCGTGTCTTTGACACAGGTAATTGCGATTTCATAAAAAGTACTGACAAATTTCATTTAGGCCTAGTAGTTAATATGTAACTAGTCTATAACGGCATCATAACTAGCGAGGCAGGATAATTGTAGTGATGGGTAGAGGGACTGGGGAAGCTTGGCAACTAAATCGCAAACACAGACCTCCTCCAGCAATACATAGTGGGCCAAAAAACTTTCCTCCCCTTATATTTAGCCAATTATTATATTCCAGCATTACGTTAAACTAAAATTTATATTGCATTCTGAAGCTTAATCATTTCTGAGAAACTGGCGTAAATTTTGAAGTGATTATAAAATGATTTATTTAGCTGATGGTATCAGATAAATGACAAAACCAACACTACAGGAAGCAGACAAGACGAACTCTGTTAAACGGAAGACTGGAATTGAACAACCGCCGCCTGTGAGTGTGAGAACAGAACAAAGTCACAAGCATCTTGAAACGTGACTGAGCTGATGAGCGTGTATGTGCAGGCATGGCTATTTGCGCTGGTAACTATAATGTCGCAGTATACAGCGCACTATTGACACAGTTCACGGCTTCCGCCCGGCGTCGTTCGACAAATGGAAAATGGAAAATCGGTTTGGCATTCAGCGCTGGGCTGGCCAGGGAGCGAGGCGCAGAGAAACTGGCGAGAATGAGAATATATAGGCGCCGCGGGCGGCCGCACCCATCCGCGCTAGTCGCCCGCTGTATAGCAGTCCCTGTGGTAATTGTCGCCGCTAGACTGGCGGTGTCTGTCGCTGATTCAAAGGCCACACACACACACAAGACACCTGTTGGCGAAATAGCCACAAATGCGGTCGGTACAGCGCTGCTTGTGCAGTCTCTTCACTCCATCTTTCCTTCGTCGTAGATGGATGCGGCAGCTGGTCTTGCAATGCTGCCGTTGTTGGTCATCCAGGCTAGCTGATGACGTTTACTGTGCCTTCTCGTTGTGTTATGGAAACTCGATTATTTGTCGTCTTTAATCTATCAGTCTGCCAACCGCCCAACCGGTGCCTGTTTGCTTCTGGTGATGCGTCTTAAATGGAATTTTAACGTTTTAACAAGTGACCTGTGCTGTGCACCGTTAAACATACAGGTAGACCTAGTCGGTCGCCCGACACCTTGGAGATATTAGTTGCGTGCGCGAGTGCGTAATCGGAAGTGCTATATTGTTGTTGTCGCTAGACAAACACGCGGATGTGTCGTGCCACGTCTGCTGATGCAGCTGCTGCTGAGAAGTGGCCGGACACGTGATGGAATTGAGTGCTGCAGATTATTCCAGTCTGTGCCGTTGTCAGTGGCGCCGCGTCACGAATTTGCATATAGCTTACGACGTCGCCCCGGGGTCGAGTATACTGGCGCTGGCCGTCCCTGGTGTGACCTCCACTTCCGGTTCATCCCTGCGACTGCAGTACGCCATTATTGCGTCCCTGGAACGACTCCCGGGTGACTCCAGGGGCGATTAAGTACATTTCCACGCACTGACGGCATGCTGCAGTACTCCGGGGCTTGATCGTCTTTTCATGCGTCTGTGCGCCTATAGGCGGAAGATGCATATAGTGATCAGCGTGTGCCGTCTGTCCGTTCGTATGTCTGTGATGACATGCACGACGGACGCATAATGTGCTGCCGTATGTTTTATAGTTGCGTTCTGGTGTAGTAAGAAGTCATTGGAAGCATAATAGCAGGTGCGAGGTTGGTCCAAAAGGGCCCCCCTTTTTAGAACGCTGTCAGCTTGATTTGAGGAATGTTATGTTATAATGTATGCAGTGATTGGCGAGTCTTCTGTCTTTACATCTCTTTTGAAGTTTTGCTATACTAACCCTGATGATGGCATTATGTAATACGGACTGTATTTAGCAAGTTAAGCTGTCACTCCCTCGGAATTCAGTGTGGCGTTCTGGCGGTTTCATTAAACTGTGTCCCAGGGCAGCACAGACCTGTTTCAATTCCGAGTTAAAATGCGTTTGATCTTTTGATCTCGCCGTTGCGTGTAACACGATAAGAAATGCATGGCGTAAGAATTTTTAAACACATCAATAAATACGTAAGCAGGCGTTGCGGTCCAGAAATCGTGCGCCAGATGATAGTCGTGATCGATTTATGAAGCGTGCTGATTTTAGCGAGGGCGAACGAAGCGCTGAATAATGAATGGTGATGAAAGTGTTGATGAAACTGGTGACAGTGATGTATGTGTTCCGAGTATATGGTGGGCGACTGGGCGAGGCATACTCGTTGCCGAACGTGTAAATAATGTAGAGAGAGAGAGTCTACGTTGGTCGTGTTGTCGACATAAGCAATACGGCCGTAGATCTGCTGTGCCGGCGATGATGTTGTGTGATTTCGTCGCGGCCATGTGGCAGTACACAGCCAGCAGACCCTGCGCTTAGCCTTTGAAGAGCTTCTGCCGACAGATTTTTTGAAACTTAACATTATTAGACAGCATAGAATGCATGAGATAGATGCAGACTATTGTTACCGATAATCGCGGTGTCTGTCAGTCGGCTCAACTCGGCGGCGCGTGCCGTGTGTGCAATGCAGTCTTTGCCAAATTACTTTGGCCTCTTGTTAAGTAAGGTGAAAGTGGAAACCAGAAACTCTTCGACGGTTCCCACTTTCACTTCCCAAGAACCTCTAACTTCTACCTCTGTTTTATCTTATGAGGCCTGTAGCCACCTTAGGGATGAAACTGTGGGTGGAACTAGAATTTATGTTGAGTTGGATTTGTTTTGTGCTGATTTCGGTTAACTAAGTTGGTACTTTGGTTCCAGTTAGGTAGCCTTGAAGTTTGGCGGTAGGAAGGCAGGAAGTTGGAGGTAGGTCTTTGCTGATGGAATTTTAAAAAATCTCTGCAGTCGTCACAAGCAAGAGTTTTGAAACATGAAGTAAGCTTTGTTCGTTGCATAAAATGATAAAACAGAGCAACAGTTCAGGTTCTACAGCTAAAGTCCTAGTAATTAGGCTGGAAAGAACCTTCACTTACGATGTTCGTTACGTTCGATTCTGGTTCAGCCTTCAGTTCTATTCCAATTTCTGCGGTGAAACTATAGAGATCGAGCGTCCCAGCGCTTTGCGTGTTTGGCCGCTGCTGAAGCGTCTGTCATCGGCCGACGCTTCTCTGCCGGCCGGCCAAATTGCGATCGCTGCCTGTGCCTGGCTTAGCTGAGCCGGCGGCTATGGACGACTATGATCTACGCAATCTGCCAATGTACATGCATCTGTACGTCCGATCAGCATTAATCAGGAGGATATAGCCCCGGCGGCCGGCGGACCAGTCGCTCCGTTCTCATAAATCCGTGATTCGCATTGTTAGCGTAATGGATTGCGACAGCAGTCAGAGGAATGGGAATGTGAATGTGAAGCCATTGGACGAAATGGCCAACATGGATTCATGTTTGTACGCAAATTGTATAGCTCTCAGCTGTACAGCAGCGGCATTTCCTGACAATTTTTAGGCAGCTTCGAATGCATCAGATGCAGACTATTGCGATGGTTGTCCTTGTAGCATGGCTGTCTGTCTCTCATGCATGCGAGCGGACTTACAAAAACGGCTGACTGGATCGCCTATTTGGGATTGAAGAGTCTTGGGGCCCAAGGAACATTGTATTAGACAAAGCGTGCCATACGGAAGCGCTTCTGTGATGAGGTTGCCTCATAAGGAGGCTCTATATCACGTGTCATATTTACTTTAGACTGGGTCCCGATACCCCACGCATGCGGGCTTTGCCAGATTTCTTTGGCCAATTGTTGTGATACTTGCTGCCTTAAATGTTAGATAGCTAGGCCAGCAGCACACCACGCTACGGGATCATCGGTCGCAGTAGGCCGCGTTATGCACGTTGTACATTCGATGCGGCCTAATAATGCGTACTGTGTCGTGCTTGGGATAGTGTGAAAATTGTGAAAATTACTCTACGATACCTGTGAGACGGACGTATGATGTATGGCAGCCTGATAATTTGTGCCGGCGGCAAATTGCAACGACAATAAGCGTTTATATATACTGTAATGTCGTCTGCGATTGCTATCAAATTGTTATTGCGACGTTGTTATTACGTGTCAGTGAGTGCCGCTGCATGAAAAAAAATCCTTGACATATTATCTGTGCTGTGACGGCGATGATGTGTGATTTCGTCGCACCAGTACATATCAATTTAGACATAATCTGATTGTGTGTAGCCGCCGACTGGAGGACATCAGCAGAATCATGTTGTATCAGCTGCTGTCTTCCGCGCTGCAGACAGTTCTTGCTGATCCACCCCGTCCCATGTCCCCGTGCGAAAAAGAACACAGACACTGTTCTGCTCTGTGTGTGATGATAACGAAGAAACGGGTGATGATGTTGCATCGTGTATTGCATTGGAATCTCGTTGCTCTTTATAGCATGCGTCGTTTTTTTACAGACTCCGCTTTTGTTCTTTCTTTTTTTCTACGGAGAATTCGCAGGAAAATGTGTGTTTTGCGTTTCTACTGAATTCTGTTTTTTAGCAGTTTACGTGTTCTGCGTGGTTCTATTCTTTGACTTCTGGGTGGGAAATGTCATATAGGTTTGTTGCAAATTTCATACGCTTTCCAGCAGTGGAAAAATTTTGAAAATCGGTTAAGATCTGACAAAATTACAGAGACTTTAAAGGTGGGAATTTTGAGACACAGTATAGTTCTGTTTGTGAGACTGCGTATGACGTCTTGTTAGTTGTTATTACATAAGAGCATTAAGAGGTACTTCAGTGCCATTACCCAATAAACCACATACGCATACCCGTCCGACACGCACCCTGGCTCTAATTTGTGTATGAGGTGGGCTGCTTCTGTTCGTTTCCAGCAGACATTGTTGTATGTGTGGGCCGTATACCGCATATACGACCTGCCTGTCTCGAAGGAACGCGGGTGATGGTGATTGGTGACCGTGCGAACTGCGAACTAACTTTTCGCCGAACGGCGAGATGGTTTTAAATAGCTGACAGTGACAGAAGTCTACGAGTAGGCCTATTATACGAGCGACCACACGGCGCCCTTTTGGATACTTGCGCATCCAGCTTCCCAGTCTGTGGTTGTTGTCGTCGTGTCGTCGTCGTGCGGCGGTAAATAAATGATGTCGTCGGTTGTCGACGTCGTTGAGCGTCACCGACGTCGCCCGTGTGTTGCGTCTCATTTCATTCGCTGCTCGTACGTCCGCAGTCTTATATCTATGCTAATTCCACGCGCACCGTGCTACAATGGGTGCGGTATAGCGCACCGCTTCGTCGAGTTGTCGTAATTACTTTTACGTTGACGAACTGAACGTCCGACCTTGTCTGAAGCGTAGGTAGGAAGCGCCTTCCGTTTCGCGATGTGCCTTGTTTGATAGCGACTGAATTAATTATCTTAATTACACAGATATTGTGTAAGACAGACTTCCCTCACAAGTGCCGTACGGTGGTGTAGTTCTAGTGATGTGAAATGTATATGCTTTTATACTTGGGTTTTCTTTCTTATGCATATTCAGCTCATGTATAGATTAGCTTATGTTTGTTAGGCTCTTCCGCTTTGTTTGCCGTGTTTATACTGTACAAGCAAAACTAATTATTTGTTCAGCTGTCTTTCCTTTGTTGTACAATGTACATATTTATTTCACATACCGTCCGATGTTCACGTACTTCTCATGATACCGAAGTCGGAAGAACAGGTTCGATGATTGTTCCTGTATTTCGTAACTGTTGTCGACATTTTGGCTGAAATATATGCAGCTTATTTTTGTCGCCATCGTATACGAGAACAGTTAGCGTCTTGACGGCATAAATCTGCTTGCAGTGATGCGATATACTGCTGATGCATATGGCCATGCGGTCTCGCCAGGTGTCGTTTGTAATTGATGTTGACGTGCTGGTGTAAATGACTTCTGACGCCGACCGACGTGCCATCCGCCGTATGCTGCGCTATATATACCACCAACACGGCGCCCCTCCCCCCGGCCACACCGCCTATATGCGACGACTCTTTACGTGACGTCATGCAATGTGCTTGCCGCTCGCTGCTGAATCTCGGAATCACGTCAGCCAGATTCCGCTCGCTGATGCCACGTTGCACTTTGTTCTCGACATTCACGCACTGATCACCCGCATGCAGAAAATTAGAAATATAAGAAAATTGTTACATGATGTTGCACCTGGGTCAGTGCTGGTGAGCTGGCATGCCCTCACCGTACGTGTCCTCGGAGCATCGTTGTCTGGCGGCAGATATCGGGATAATCAAGTTACTGCTTAACTTTTTAGGTTGCATCGAATGCATTCGCAGCGGAAGTTGTGGAATTCAGTTGATCTTCCTTGACATTTTCATCTACACCGTGAGCAACAAAAACGTGCCAGTCCTGCGTTATTTGTAACTTTGCTCAATGTTAACCGATCTTCAAAATTCTTTTACTGCTGGAAAGCGCATGGAATTTGCTATACCGATTTCCACCACACCTTAGCTATGTTGCTGCACTACCTTAGGAAGAAGTCAGAAGTTCGAATTTGTGGCAAATCTGGAGGAAAATCCAAACAAAGTGCATTGATATTTACGTGCACCCATTTTAATGCATCCGTTTTACTTATTGCTTACTTGTTTATGTTTTAGTATTTACCTCCTGATTATATAGTAGAGATTTTTTTGTATAATTAGGCCTGAATTCTGACAGTGCCATTACACACCTGTCACGTGACGCAGTAGGACTTCCGATACAGATAACACTTTAATGTGAGAGACTGCTACAAGATATGGGGTGTCATCCAGCAGCGACTTTGTCAGTCGCATGTGCATAACACTGACGAACTGAAGCAGAGCTTGCTGAACGTTTGGCGCGGCATGGACCAGGGCGTCATCGACAGTGCAGTTGACGAGTGGCATCGAGATTCGTGCAGGCAGCTATACGTGCGCAGCCCGACGAGATAGATGGTTGACTATTAATTGCCGAATGCAGGTGGTCTTGCTGCTGACCCGTGGCGGTCATTCATCCATCCTTTCCACGATGGATGCCGACTGTGCATGGTCCCGGTTGCACCTGGGTCAGTACTCACTGTGACCGCCCCCTGGCAGTGCTGGTGAGCTGATGGCATGCCCTCACCGTACGTGTCCTCGGAGCATCGTTGTCTGGCGGCAGATGTCGGTATAATCCGCCGTGCGTGGGCCGTCGACAAAGGTTCTCAGTTGATTTGCGAGCTCCATTTATCAGAGACTCTCTTGTCTTTCTCTGTTCAGTACCAGGCGAGTCTGATGACGGCGTGACTTTAGTGTCAGTTGGTGGAAGAAGGCTTGTCTTTGTAAGCCATGAAGATGATGGTGATGACGATGACTGATTGCTACAATTCGGCTCTGTGTCTTCTATATGCAGTCATGTAGATTTGTCTCCGTGGTTTTAACGATTATGGATTGTCTTTACAAATTAATTATCCATTGATTGCGATGATTATGATTATGATAATCTTGTTTATAACACAACTCGCACAGTTCAGATGCATGACTTCTTATTCTTAATAGGACCACATTAAAAGGCAGTATAGAAATAATTACCCGTACAAACCTGAGTTCTTGGATTTGAAAATGTATCGTGGCGCGTTTTTTGCATCGCACTGTAGTCGTCGTCGTTGTCGTTCACGCGTGGTTTGCCAGGCTGTCTGTCGGCCGAGCTGCTGTCAATATGCAGACAACGACGCAGTGATCGATGTCCGCCGTCGCTTTTTGCCGATTGAACCGTCGCTACGTCCCATATTGATCTGCGTGTGGCCCGCGCTTCGCTCCGGGGGAGGGAGTCTTTACTCTTGTCTGATCTGTCGCCGGCCGGCCGGGATGACGCGGTAAATGACGTAAAACTGCAGCCCGCGCCTGCTGCTGCTGCTGCTGATTGCATTATGGTTACGTCAACGATGACGTCATTTCCCCGCTAGCTGATGGACTGATTTACTTACTTGTTGCTGCTGTTCGTTGTTAGTGCAAAGCGCCCGTTGCGCGTGTTGATTTGACTCGATTGTGGGACTGTTTAATACAATTTTTCTCGTCAGACGAGAATTTCTGATTAATGGCGATTAACTGGAAGTTTTTAGAGGAGATTTGTCGACATAAAAATTATATTCGTGTAAGGTAGATATTGAGCACTTCTTCGAGTTGGATGATGGTGGTGGATATGACTTGCGTGGTCACAATCTCAGAGTAAAGGTTCAGAGAAATCGGCTTCATCTGCGACAAGGATTCTTCAGCCAAAGAGTTGTCTGCCTATGGAACAGTTTACCATCTTCTGTTGTCGAGGCTTTGTCTGTCAACATTTTCAAGAAAAGGCTGGACGATTGGTGTCACGATGTGGATTTTTAAAGCATCAGCTTCTCGTCCACTACATCTACAAGTTACGAGTTACAAGTAAATCCGCGTTGCATACTGGTAATACCTACGATGACTGATGACGTTATGTAAAGCAGTAAGTAAGTCAGTAACTAAGTAATAAATTTGTGCACGTTCACGTATTAGCTCACAAACAGACGGCAGTGAGTTCCACAGGGTCCGCCCGGAAACAGTCAGTCAGACTATTTTTAGTCCACTTGCATGTAACTGTACTGACTTTACTGAGAGTGTGAATACATGTAGCTATCACAGGAGAGTGTCTGGAAAGGATTGGAAATACCGAAAGAACTTCGGCCGACATGACGTCGTCAGGCGGACTGTTCCAGAGATAGTATAGTTTGAGGCGGGAAGACTCGACGGCCGACAATTTGACTGTTGGCACCTGAAGACGACTGGAGCGAACAAAGTTGTTGCCGCAGGTTGCAACCATCGCGGCGACGATCTGATCACGAGTAGTCAAAATAGGTGAAGGGGCATTGAAGATTCTCAGCTGTCTTGGAGTGCCGAGAGAGAATGCTAATCGCCGGTTATGAGATAAACATGCAAATGGATTTGGCTCTGGCTGAGAGTCGCTTAGTGTAACTACATGTATTAGCTCAATTTAGCTGAGTAGTGTGGAGGGGTAAGATGGATTTGGACAAGTGGCGAGACGAGGGGGCTGAGGGGCGATCTTCCCCTTTTATGCCGCAAAATGTGCCACGGGCCAAAAATGTGTTATCTCAGCCACAGAAATTATGGTGGATTGGCCGTCCGTTTGCTGTTTGTCTAGGTGACACTGTTTCTGATGCCAGGTGTAATTCGGATTGTGCGCTGCTTGACGACACGGCATAGATGACACACTGGATGAGACAGTGTGTTCGTGCGTAGAGAGATAGCAGAGCTGTCAGCAGCAGCATCCGTATGAATGTTTGCAGTGTGATATGCAACATTGCGGACGTCATTTCACTTTGTCATGCAGGCATAGTGTAATTAGTTCTTTGTGTGCTGGATCTGTAATGGGCGGAATGGAAGGAATGTTAATTCAGCTGTACTGTGGACTAAATATCTAAATATTTCGATACATTTCCTGAGTTCTCAGGTTTGGATTTCAAATGCTCGTGTAAATGTGGAGGCCATCTGCACGGATTAACTAGAATGTAAAAATATTAAGTAGCCAGGGCTCCACTTTGGACTCCACCCCGAAGTTTCTAGCTTTCCTTTTTACTGCTTATGAAGTTATGAATCCAACCCCTTGCGGCTTCTGCTACATTATTAGTATTATAAATGACTGTCGGTTATACTTTGGTCGCCCAGTGAATTGTTGCTTAAGCGTCGGGAGAAATTTCTCGTCGTGTATATTAGCTTGGACAATTTTCTTTGCAAACTGTACGCTTAACACTGTCGATTAGTATGTTTATTTAGTTTATATTTTTCCTTTAGTCAGAGAGAGAGAGAGAGAGAGAGAGAGAGAGAGAGTTTATTTTCCACATAGCAACAACACTTGAATAAGCACACAACAGAAATACAAAATTAGGAGGGTTGCCAGAAAGGCACTTGGCCCATCA
>Ga0126335_1001995_pt1 | contig 11926 bp, 7 predicted proteins | sample OlaspJWI45metaG_FD_108409 | JGI IMG/M metagenome (GOLD analysis project Ga0126335, IMG submission 108409) | Marine gutless worms symbiont microbial communities from Oahu, Hawaii - Olavius sp. 1 OAHU.JWI-45 metaG | ecosystem: Host-associated > Annelida > Digestive system > Unclassified | place...
GATAGATAGATAGATAGATAGATAGATAGATAGATAGATAGATAGATAGATAGATAGATAGATAGATAGATAGATAGATAGACAGACAGACAGACAGACAGATAGATCTTTATAAAGACAATTGATAGAACGCAGTAAAATGCAGATAGGCATGAAAATAAAATGTTAAATGAATACGTGTGTGTATTAATGAATGAATGAATATTCGCGTATTATGGAAGAAAAACCCAATATGTGTTCTTATATAGCATGCGTGTAAGAAAGTTACGCGCTCACACATGTACAGATGCAACGTAAACTAAGACTGTAGCAGCGTGGACGTGTCGAGAGGATAAGAATAACGACAGACTCTTGATCAGGGCACTACATAAAAGAATTGGAGGGACAAAAACTAAAAGAAGACAATGAAGAAGATAAATGACAACATGAAAGATGATGTATAAGAGAAAGACAGCAACATAAACATCGTCGTATGATTTATATCCTGACGTGGGTCGTGTAACCCTAATTCTTTCAAAACTTCTGTCCTGTGTCTGAAGAAATTCTTACAAAATTGTGATATTTTGCTATACAGATCAGCCAGAAGGGGCAAATATATCCCTGTTGATGTTCAGCTTCAGGGGGCTTCGTCCCCTGACCCCCTGATCAGGGGCTCTGCCCCTGAATCTCGCTGAGGGCTTTGCCCCTAGACCCCCACTATAGTCTCGCGTTCCGCGCTAACCGTGTGTGGCTCCCACGATATTCTATGACCCTCCTACTTCGAGCCGTCTGGCGCCGGCGCTGTAGAAAAAAACTGCTAGACCAGCTCAAAATATATCGGCTATTCCATTTTGTTTATAAATGATATTAAAATTATTATTCACAAAGTCACCTGAAAAAATAATAGGATATAATAACAGACCTTGCAGACTCTGGCCAACTCGTATTCTCGGTCCTGGATTTCTTGGTTCTTTTGATCAAGTACCGTCTGCAAATTTACATGTATACAAGCAACGGTGAAAAGCTGAATCGCGTAATTACATCTATATGCTACAGCATGTGCGTTCTTTCAATTCCAATTACTTATGTACCGCGTTACAGGATGAAGAACTGAGGACAGATCTTAAGTTACAAAATCTGTTAGTGAAAATGTCATTATCGAGGTCAGGTCAGAGATAAATTATGTTGAGCATAAATCGGCAGAAAGCAGAGATGCAAAAACAATTAATTGTAATGTGAGTAGGTAGTGTCTTAAGTAGGTTAGCTAATTAAGGTGTACAGGATGGTCCGAAATAAACTGCACATTTCCATTTGCTTGATGTTAAATTGAAATAGTTTTGTGAAATCTCAACCGAATTTTATAATTTTTGGCAGACTTACACCTGACACTACACTATGGCCTCGTATGACGCAATGATGACGTCATTGAAACGAAAATTTATAACGTAAGTAAGGAAACTGCATGCATCTTGTAGATACACTTTGGGAATACTTAGGGAACGCCCTACCGGGTAACTAAAGTTGTAGGAAATGGACAATATTATTTCTACAAGGTAGTGTAGGAACGCGCAATAGGTGCTGTGAACAGTGTATGCATTGTTTTGTTGAAAATCTATTTAGGTGTAAGTCTGCCAAAAATTATAAAATTCGGTTGAGATCTCACAAAGCTATATCAATTTAACATCAAGCAAATGGAAATGTGCATTTTTGGGCCACCCTGTATTTTTGAATCCGCGCCTGTAAAGGCGAAAGACGCCTTATGTAGCCTAACCGGTTGTGATGTCTGTCCTTCTGTCTCTTTGTCTGTCTGTAATAAGCCACGCCCCCGGACGTCACAAGCTATTATTAGCTCGGTCCAAGCGGACGCTAAGCTCCCGGTGACCGGCATCTAGTTTCTTCTTTGACATTATAGTTTCACAGAATCTGCTATACTGTTTTCATGTGATGCTCCGCTGCTTCAGTCGACGAAGAGACGCACTAAAGCGGTTTGCACCAATTATGTTTTCGAAAACAAAAAATAACAACAGACTAAGATAGAAAAGTATCCAGAAGAACGGTAACGGAAATAAGGACGAAAGTTTTGTTCAAAACAATAATAAATTTTTGGCAAGCAGTCATAAAAAACGAAAACTATCTTGGAAACTACGAAGATCGGTTTGCACCTGCATGCGGCGTGTTACAATTTCCAGTGACAGTGGATCGAGATTGGCCGAGGCAACAACCTCTCCGAGCTGCGCCTCCCTGATCTCCAGATCGTTGTGAATCAACGCAAGTTTGGTCTCCAGAAGCTGGTTTTTGTAGCCACATTTCTGCTGCACCTCCAGAATACCCTCACGGAAACGACGGTCGATCCCCCTCTTATCAGCTTCCATCTGCATTTCACACACGGTTGCAACTTCGCAGAACTATCCCAAGATGACAAGAGATGTCACTGGCGACATCTAAGCAGCCCTTTCCTAGTCTTTCCGTGCTCTATGTCTGTGTGTATATTTGTCTGCAATTTCGCCGCTACAGCGCATGGCAAGACGTCTCTTATTGGCTCGTCACTTAATGGTTGGCGCTAGACACATATCATGCTAAGTTCGCCAATGTGTCTACTTTACAATCTCTCCACACCAGCATAAACGAAATAGTTAATGATTCTTGACTGGCACATGAAACTTACCAAGTTACCAGGGCGCCAGCTCAGTTGCCTATACCGGCTTGTTGCAAAAATAGAAACAAACTAAAACAAAAAACACAGTACATATTTGACGATGTTTACAGGCCCATACGTACGTAATGATGTTACTTATGAAATTGTTTTGGGTATATTTGTGTCATCTTACTGAAAAGGTATTGTATTGACCTTCGTTGCTCGTTAGTACGTGAACAAAAAATACGACGGTCACGACATGTATACGGCTAAAGAGCAATCTGATTTTAGGCTGATAAACCGTTGAAGTCTGAAGTATTGCTACTGCTGCTGTAATACATGCATAGACCTAATAATTCTGATTACAATATTTAGTTATTTATTGTGAAATGAATACAACTATGTCACATACCTTCAGGAGACGCTGCTCCATGATCTCGTTCTCAAACTCTGTATCTTTTAGTCTCTCTGTCGTCATCCTCAGTTGAACTGTTGTCGACTGTGCTCACAAAAAAATACCTAAGTAAGTACCCGTACCGGCAAGTATTTAAATAACACAACATTAAAGCAAATGCAGTAAACTAATTGACAGAGAGACAGACAGAAAGACGACAGGGGCTGATCGCTAACAGGCCTATAGGTCTTCGGCCAATAGAAGGTACAAATGCAGTAGAATAGATTAAGCAGACTATCTCTTCCAGTCTATAGCATGCACCCAGCCTCATATATCCGTGCGTTGTTGCCGCCCCTACGTGACTGCAGGAAATTATTATTTGTAAACTCGGAAACCCTAAAGGTTCTAAAACATAGGCCTATTTGGCAACCCACGACAAAACAAAAAATATCAGTCCTTCATTAACTATGGATGGTGTTACGGTACATAGCCAAACTGCCAAAGAACGGACAAAGCCCTAACATGCGACTGCTGAAGTTTCAAGTGTTACCATTCGTTTACATCTATTCACTAGGTGGCGTGAACTGTAGGAGTTGTTTTTTTCTGTAAGTTCTAAAGCAAAATTTTCGGAATTAGAAAATATTTTGTTATGCTAGACTTTGAGTAGGCATTAACATTCCGTGCAATTTCATGAAAATCGGTTTAGTTAAGGCGCACCAGCCTCGTCAAGACAGACAGACAGACGGACAGACAGACAGCGCATCTCAACCACTTGAGTCTGCTGAAAGTCCTGTGGACTTCAGTTAGACTAACAAGGTATTGTCCCCAGTGGGACGAAACGATATCTGGCCCGCGACGAAGTTTCGACCGGGTATGACGGAACTGCACTGTCGGTCGCGAATCCGGTAGCAGATCCTGAATCAGAAACCCTGATTCCGTATTCGCGTTTGATAGCAACCACTGCTTTATCTCGCTTAGTTTCCGAGGTATTGGCGTGTGACAGACAAACGGACAGACAGTCACACGGACAACGCGGACGTTACTATAGCTGGCCCACACACTACAGTGGCGGATCTAGCAGAGGCTAGTTGGGTTGCCTTCAGATGGAGATAAGCCCTAGATGCTCTTTTTTGCGTTTAACAGTTAACTAATATATTAGTTGTTAAAGATTTAAATTTTGTTCAAAAGGGGGTGAAAATACACCAAAATGTATCACGTCTAGAAAAATAGATCCAAAAATTTCCGGAAAGGAGAAGCCTTTCATACTGCATCCCTGTGAATTAAGAGGGCATACTATGTCATAGGGCTATATCCTCTCCAAACCCCAGACAAACGAATCCCTTTTAGCAATATCCTGGATCCGCCTGTTCCGCCATTGTACTGGCGGCCAACAGTAGGCTAAGTAGAGTAGGCAGACTTGGAGGATAGATTTCATGTTGTCGTAGTCGTCGGTCTTGGCACGCATCTCCATTAGTTCGTTATTGGCTGTCGCTAGTGGCTCCCTCAAGTGGCGGTTCTCTGCAACCACCTCCGACACGTTGCGTTCCAGCGCGTCGTTCTTCTGCTGCAGTACCTCCGTCTTCTCCTGTTGCAACCCAGCAATACCGCGTGCAGTCCGTACACTTAAGGCTAAATTCCATCATGCTATCCAGTCGTGAACCTGGTCGAAAACACGGGTTTCCGACCAGATCTGTGACCAGCCGGCGACATTTCGGGGTCGAAGCCGGTCTCAGACAGATTCCATCTATCTCGACGCGACAAGAGAAAGACAGGTTCGCAGCTGGCTTTCGACAAGCTTGCGACCAGGTTCTGTGATGGAACGTGAGCCTGAGTGCTATGGGCCAAACGTGACTATACTCTATATACAATAACTTTTAACTTGTATTTTTCATGCGTAACGATATCCTGCAGCGTCGCACAGCTTCTCTGCGACAGTTTTGTTGTTCAGCAAGATATAATATGAGCAGTATTTTACGTTTATTAATCACAAATACAGGTATGCCAAACAGCAGACACACCAACAGGTAGACGGCTAGGCTAATATTAGTAAAATGCTATCATGTCATGCATCAAACTGTATCAAATGACCTTGAGAGTGTTGATGAGTGCCATGTTGTTGGACGTGATATCATTGTAGTAAGTCTTGATGTCGGAAAACGCCTTTTCGTGGTTCTTCATCAGCGTGTGAACCTGCTTATTTTTCCGTTCTTCCAGCTCGTGTAACTCAGTCTTGCGACGAAGATCGTTCTGTGCTTGGAGAGCACGCAACTTGCTCTGGTATTTGGTCTCGACCTCGGAAAGGTTGCGCTCGTTCTCTGCCGTCAGGGTTGACACGAACTCTCCTTGAGTCTGATACAAGACAAAATGGATAAAATTTTACAACAAACCGTCGATGCGTATGCCTCCGCCCGTGCCCGCTAGCCTCGAGAGGGTTTGTCCGGAGTGTGAACTCCGGGGGCGTTTTCCGGGTGAGTTTACCCTTGGCGCATTTGTACCGGTGGGTTAGCCCTTTGGCGTTTGTCCCGGAGGTTTAACCTGGGGTGTTTATCCGGGGGTTGACGTGGGGTTTGTACGTCAGTTTAGGCCTGGGTGTTTTTCCGGGGGTTTCTCCGTGGGGAAGTTCCGTTCGGGTTGGGAGAGTTTGACTGTGACGGGTCCATCAGAGGCATAAAAAGAAGAAGAGGCCCTGTGGCCGACTAACCCTGAAGTGCGATCACAGACGCACAGACAGACAGACGACACAACCGTAATGAATACTGCCTCCTTCGCCTATATAGGCGGGCGGAAGCATAAAAAAGTGTCCAGACCAGTAAGCCAAGACTGCGTGCGTTTAACTATGTTATTAGTCAATTCAGAGCGGTGACTCGTTGGTGTAGCTAGCAGTTAGTTTAGTTCGCACGACTCAATAGGTCGTGGGTTCAAATCGTGGCCACGACACTCTCGGACAGTAGCCGCGGGCTAGCTGTTTACACCACTTGCCTAGTGAGTAATGAGGCGTGATTTTTGAACGGTTAACAACCGCGATATCCGTCCCGTACCGGTCGTTTACTTACATTGAGTTACATTCCGTTTTTGGATAAACACGTTGGTATTTAGATAAAACTGTGAGATCCATCGACAACGTGTGTGAAACCTGAGCGCTTCAGATGTAGAGTTCTCTCATTAAAGGTGCTGTATCAATTAAGTGGCCAGAATTACCATTTAGCTTTACCTAACCTAACACTACAAAAGTTAACCCTAACCTAAACCTGACCGCAATTAATCCTTGACTACGCAGCCTTCAGCCAACGCATACACACTTTCTTCAGGGTCTTGACGAGCTCTTCGTGTTCAAGCTGCTCGCGATGTACTTGTTCCTTGAGCGACGCCTTGTCTCGGCGCAGCTGCAACTCGGACATTCGGTGCTGTTCAGCAGCCAGTTTCAGCGCTATCGTGTTCTCTGAGCGTAGCTGGTCAATGGCCGTCTTGTGTTCAAATAGCAAGTGCTTTATTTTCTGTTTGAACACCTGAACACGACGCACACGGTCCGTCGAGTCCTTGACTCGTCAGAGACATAACGTAATTATGCCGCATCCAATTCATGAGATGCGCGGACTACCGTCTACAGCTCCGATCGATATTCCAGTAACACGGACATCTGCCAGTATGTCTGTCACGCAGACGACTGTTCTTACTCAGATGGTGCCACTCCGTTACTGTAGCCACTTGTTATTGTGTTATGATAGGCTACTGCGTGGTCAGATTTTATACTGCTGTATAGAACTCTTCGCAACAGAGATTATACTACTGTAGATCAAAGAAGGCTTGTAGAAGGCTTGCCGCTAAATCATACTACGTGGCGCCACATTGCAGCGCGCCACAAAGGCGGCTGGAGTCTGGCTGTGCCAGCCCAACGTAAACAATGTTCTGACGGAGAAAGCCGACAGACGGACGGACGAACACACGAATTAATTAGTAGCTCAGAAAGTGTTACGAAATTAAAATTTTTCACAAGTTATGAAGTTAGACGGCAAACTATGTGCTGAACTTTTCTATAAGTCTCAGAACGGACGAGAGTAGGCCTACCTTGATTTCGAGCTGATGACGTTCTTCGGCGCCTTCAAAATTGCTCTCCATGTTGCGCAGATCGGCCTTCCTATCTTCCAGGTCACGCTTAGTGATCTCCCAGAACGACTTGATGCGATCTAGTTCCGACACCGACCAATCTCTTTCCAGCTTCTGCCGCTCCAGTTCTTTTTCCAGCTTGGTAATCATCTTCTCTAGCTGGTAAGCATCATCGTATCATCACCATCATCATCATCATCATCATCAATATCATAAAAATTGCATTGACACAAATTACATGTAGGCCTATGTAACTGCAAGTCTGCAACCTATTTACATAGGCGCACCCTTTTAGCCGGAAGTACCAAACATTCACATACATGCACACGGTTTTATATTACAGGCCTAATCATACCTGTAACGAGGGGCCAGAACTTCACATATAAACAACGTAAAACCTTTGAAACAAGAAAATCTACGGCAAGCGTATTATAAGCCTGCCTCACCCGCCATCACAGACGCACTCGTGGACAGACGGTACAACCTGATCGTTATATGCATCTTTCACCTATAGCAGGACAGACGCATAAGAACTGAGATAGGAGACATCTGTCTATTCTAGTTTAATAGTAACCATAGTTCTATCAGTCTCACTTAGCTTCGGATACATTCGCATATGATAGGCCTATCCTTACTATGGCGTATAGCTGTCACCCATCCTGGCATACCAGGGCTGTACAGGATTCGACTTTTTTCAAATCCGACCGGAGACGGAGCCCGGAGCCGGATTTGTAACTCTGTTAAAATATCACAAAAAGAACTGTGAAACATTAAATAGTACACACAGTAGATTTGTTTAGCAACTAACCCATTGCTCACATCAGTCACAAACATCATAAGCAGCTGAACTACTACTCAGTTAAAGCATCAGTAACTTTAACTGTCCTTAATCATTATTTTTGATATGTACTTCAGATATACCAATCGAGACGCTTTCAGGTTAGGCCTACAGCTCTTTTTCCATAGTCCAACTGAATCCGTAAACCAAGCCAAAATTTTGGCCGGGGCCGGGTTTGAAAAAATCACCGGATTTCGGCCAGAGCTGGGATCGACATCCGCTACAGCCCTCATAATAACTATCAATTAATGGAAATATGCCTAAGCAAATGTATTACTGTAATAGATCAGTTACGAGGATGCCTATATAGTACACGAGCAAGCAACTGGGAGGATTATCACTTATATAACAATATATTCATAAACAAACGCTGAAGACAGTTCACCTCTTCGGTGGATTTGCCCGCACCCTGAGGTGCGTCACCGTCGTCTTTACCTTTGCCTTTTCCTTTCTTCGGAGGCTGCGTTTTACAACAATCTGAGCTTTGTACTGCGCGAAATAAAAAAAAAACCCGAAAATTACACTTCATGGTAATTTTACATCCTTATGCCAAATGCAAATAGAGCCCAGGTAGGTCCGGGTGTGTGCAGTTTGAACCGTGAAAATCGGAGGCTCGGAGCACATTTGAACACTCTCGAAGATGTCCTTCTTAAAGACTAGGGACACACGACTTTCTTAAGAAGTCGCAAAATGTCATAGGCCTAGGTTGTTGCGTACACGCGTTTAACCTAACATTAACTAGCAGTTTATTCTGAACTACGATACGGCATAACTAGGGACGCCAACCGAGGCATAGCCTCAAATGTTTTGCAGGCTTATCAGTGCGATCTTACAATACCGGTACACAATTCTTTTGAAACTTGGACCATAATACGATCTGCACATCCTATTTGCAGTTCAGTCAAGCCATTCAAAATAGTACAAAATACCGCAGCAGTTTCGGAAGGGACGCTTTCTGGGATACGTCAGTCAGACTACTTACAGTACGAGACACATGGAAAACGTTACTCACCATTGTATTACAATTGTCGAACTCGAGTTGTTCGCCTGATTAAACGTATAACAAAAGTGCGGGCTTATATCGACATATATGGCTGCTATAGTCTCTGTTGCCATGGGAAGCGGCAAGCTGACGTCATTCTATAGACGCAATGTGTGCAGGCTGTAGCAAGAAATGCATGACGTTTAGCAACACTGTCGTTCGGATTCGATGCGGCCTTTGCCAAATTACCTTGGCGTTTTGTCTTCCTTTTGACTACTCGGTAATAGTACTAATAATGCGTTCAGTCGCGTTGTCTGTGTGTGTTTGCACGAGTTTTGAATGCAATGACCAGCGAACTTCATTTTCAGTACAGCCTACATAATTAATAATACGGAGGTTACAATGGAATGTCAAGATCATGAGTGAGTGAATAGAGGCTTAACATCCCACCCGACACATTATAGATAATTTCGGAGATGTTTTTTCAGGTCAGATGACCCAACAAACATTGTCAAGCACTGAAGGAAGCCAGTTGGTGGTCAAGATCAGACTTCAATCCCACTGTGTCCACTCCATCATGTTACAATACAAACGCACAGCACCTAAACACAGCACCCCCAAAAAGCCAATCTCCAAAGTGAAATGCACAGTAATTTACCATGTAATTTATTACATGCAAAGTTTAATTACATTACAGCAAAGACAACGATATGCGCGTATACACCTCGTAACAGCAACTAAAAACAACTCAAAATGAAACAATCGTATATACACGAATAGCTTTTAGAACGTCAATCTACAAGTTAGGAAAGAAAACGCAGCATTTTCAGTATTTTATAACAATGTTACACACGAGTTCCACACCTACTGGAAATTCTCAATGAATATCTGGAATGAAAACCAATGCTATCACACCCTGTTCATCTGATCTATTGGCTGTCAATACTGCAACAGACATCAGTTGTCCATGCACCTTGTTACCCTGCACTTTATATAAAAAGCCAACAGCAAGCAGTCGATGTGTATGCCTCCGCCTGCGCCCACTTGTCTGGGGGTCTGTCTGGGGGTTTAGCGTCGAAAAGGGGCGATTGTCCGAGTGGTTTTTGGGGGGTTTACTCCAGTGCAGCTTTTGTTTAAGGGTTACCTATGGGGGAATTTGTCCCAGAAGGGGGTTAATCCGGAGGTTTACCCGGAAGGAGGCATGTATCCAGTAGGTTTAACACGGAGGGCACTGGCCCCAAGAGTTTATGCCATGGGGTTCTGTTTGGGGGAGTTTGTCTGCAATTAGTGTGGTGGGTCAGGCAACGGCCTAACAAAGGCTTGTGGCTGGCCAACCCTGCAGTGTGATCACAGACGCACACACAGCACGACCGGAATGCATACTGCCTCCTTCTCCTATATAGTGGAGGCATAAAAACTCAACTAGTGAAAGAAAAAAACAACCTCAGACGATATGACATACACCCATCTCCACAAAAATTCATGGCTATGTTTATATTTAACACATTTCATGCACACAAAGCAACCACATTAGCTTTCGGATATCATACCTATTCAGTTTAACAAAGTGATAAAGAAATTCTAGCCATTTTATGCTGCACAGCCTATTAAAGGCAATGCAATATCATGGGTGCAAAACACAACGGTATAATTAACACAAAACGCAACAATATCAAAGTAAAAAAGATTAAACAATGTAAAAAAATAACTGAGATTTTCATAAGTAACTTTCTGAAAATTCGCAATCGTTAGTTCTGAAGAAAAATTATCAAAAATAAACCAGTATGACTTGTTAAAATTTATTTGATAACCTAAGTAATTTGCATAGAACTGATGCTACTTGAATAAAAGTTTTCCATGGGTTTCTTGTAATACAAGAACCAATACTATAAACAAGTACATTTGTAAGAATAAAGAGTGAGTAAAGGCTTAACATCCCACTCGATACATGACAGGGCATTTCGCAGACGATTTTTAAGGCCAAAGCAAAGCATTGAAGATCCATGAAGATCACGGGACACTGTTGGTTGGGTCACATGGCCTGTAAAATCCTGCAAACAACACAGACATGATTCACGACTACATACTGACTGACAACTGGGCTCAATGGTGTGGGTGGTTCAAATGGAAATCTGCAGGTCAACAATATGTATGCACAAAGGACGATTAACGTACAAAGTCTGTCATGATATTGTGGTATCGAAACTGTACACTATTCTTCCAGCCAACCACCACTTCAAGATGGTCCCAACGCAGACAGTAATCACATATGAAACAAAACACATGCCAACAAGCATACGATGGTAACATGTACCGACACGCATCAATATTTTATGGACATAAAACAGCGAGTTCCATTGATAAATACAGATTACACAACACCAAACGCAGAGTGCTGCAACCACATGTAAACACATTTGGTTACGAGCAACAAATCATTGAGATGCACTAATTCAGTTCTGATGCAAGCACAATTGCACAGAACATATCAACTGCCAGAAGCTGAAGCTATAATGTTAACTAATAAAAAAACACCCTCTGCACAGCTATTTAACAACACCATCCATTAGCAAACACCAAAAACTGACTGCAACTAAAACACAAGCATCATCGAAAGCTACACTAACATATCCGAATATAAACTTGCACATCTGTAAATTACAAAACCATGTACTCATTTTCAGAACTGGAGTAATTATCACACTATTAACTTCTTCAACAACACACAAGTAAATAAGTAATTAAAAATTAAGAAATCCAACACCACAGCCTTTCTTATACACTTGAACAGATGTTTATATGCAAATCAATAGAGGCCTATCAAGAGGTTGACAACAGCAGTGAGTGAGCAGAGGTTTAAGGTCCCACTCCACACTTTATAGGTCATTTCGGGGACGATTTTTACAGGCCAGATGACCCAACCAACAGCATCAAAGCACTGAAGGAAGCCAGTTGGCCACTGAGATAGGCTTCAGTTCCACCAGAACCACTCCA
>Ga0126335_1001996_pt1 | contig 11915 bp, 4 predicted proteins | sample OlaspJWI45metaG_FD_108409 | JGI IMG/M metagenome (GOLD analysis project Ga0126335, IMG submission 108409) | Marine gutless worms symbiont microbial communities from Oahu, Hawaii - Olavius sp. 1 OAHU.JWI-45 metaG | ecosystem: Host-associated > Annelida > Digestive system > Unclassified | place...
TATTACAACATTAAAAAGGTAAAGGTAGCCCATACTCGATTACCGAGCGTAGGGTTCCGGGGCTGATCCCGGTTCTCGGCAGTCAGCCTGCAGGTGATGTGAGTCATAAACCCGGCGGTAGGCCGCCATTACTTTCCGCCAGGCCTGCAGTTACCCCCGCAACCCTTAAACGGGCTGCTACCAATTTTGCTGCTTGGTGAACAGAGGCACAATGGATGTGAACAGTTTGCCCAAGACTGTTACCCGACAGCGTCGCGACTGCGATTTGAACCCGTGCCCTTCCGAGCCTGAGTCCAGCACGCTAACCACTCCGCTACCGAGCCACAAGATTAATTAATTCAAATTTCTAACTTGTCCCAAATGTACTGACACACCTGTTGACGAGTTTATCTCGTCGTCGTTCGTCGACACTCGAGTGGTCACTAAAAGCTCGCCTTGGAGGTGGAATTTCGTCAGATCCCGACGGCGTCTCGTCAAGCGGCTCTTGATCACTCGGCTGTAATACACACCGTGAAAGTTTCAACAACTGGCCAAAGTAACTTGGCGAAGGCCGAATCGAATTTGTTGGGAAAATTAGGACTCCGCTTTATGTTCCACGGGTCTCCAATAGTGTCCAGTCCAAACAGGTACTCCATCCGTTCTGTTGCGTCCGAGCGAAGCCTCATAAAGGCGCGTATCAGACAAATTGTTAGACGTCGGGATCGTCAATCGCAATAGTCCACAACTGCATCTCATGCATTCGATGCGGTCTGATAATGTGTGCTTTTAAGCTTTTGTTCTACGACTGCCTGATATTTCCAGTGGCGGATCCAGGAAGGGGCGGGGGGGCCGCCCCCCTATTTTTGGCAAAGTCAGTTTTATTTTTTACATTGTATACAATGTCTGAAAAAATATTTTTGAAACTTAATTTTGATTTTGTAGTGGCCGCTGGGGGCTCCGCCACAGACCCCCGTCCCCCACCAATCAGAAGAAATCGCCGCCACTGCTACTAGTGTTGAGGTCAGCTCGTTACAGCCAAGTTGTCTAGCCCGTTCGAATGGAGTCACTCTGTGTGTTCGTGTGTCTGTTAACTGGGATGCCGGGAATCGAAACCGCCGGAAGTAGAGACTTGTAGTCTTGCATACCGAGACCTACTGACGAACTTCAATCACAAACAAAAACCAGGTCACCCTGACCTATTTACGCCAGCTGAGCGTCACTGCCCATGGCCGGCTTGTTTGGCTGACAAATCGATTGCACGAAGCACTAAAGCAACTGCTGTGTGACTTGCCATGACATAAAGGTAAAGATACAAGGTAAACGTAGATGTAGGCCTACTTATGGACCAACCTCATCACAGAAGCGCTCAGGTATGGCACGCATTTTCAACGGATCACACAGTTTTACCTGCCACCCACGCGTTTATACACGAATGGCATGAACCATACCTGCCTTTGCCTTCCTAGCCGAAGCTGGTCCTCATTTACCGACCCCGGAGGGATGAAAGGCTGAGTTGGCCCTAGGCACTACCAGAAAGAAATGCGTACAACGTGTCGGCTTAGTGCACATTGTTACCTCGTTGTAATTAGGATATCCCGGCCTGCCGCTCTCCACAGGTCGCCTCTTTGCAGGGGCATCTAGATCATCATCGGCCTCAGGACTGTCAGAACGTGGCGGTGACGACTCGACGCCTCGGCGCATGTCAGGGTCACTGGCGTAGAGAGGGTTCTGCTTCATCTGTCGATAATTGACGTCAAACATGTTCACGTTCTCCTCGGCTGACGCGTCTGTGTCGTTGTCTCGACTGTCGCTCGTTACTCCGGACGCCTGCAGAAGACACAGCAAGCGGTCAGGGTACTTTGGCGAAGGCCGTTTCGAATCACCCTCTCCTCGCCGTGGGAGGTTGGGACCCCAGTAATACTACAAACAAGAAGCCGAAGTAACGTGGCAAAGGCTGCATCGAATGTACTACGCACGCTGCACTGTTTCACCACTGCATGTCAGTAGAATCTTGCTGCACTCTAGTGGTGAAACAGTGCATGGAAATCCAAAATCTATCGAAACATCCCATTTTTGCTGTTTAGATGTGCCACTATGTCGCCTATAACTGTAGTTTTTAGACGTTGTTTTTACATTTATATTTGCTGTTTTTTTATTTATTTAGATTACAACAATCCGCAGATCACATACACGGACGTTCGAAAACAACGACAGTGACTTTAAAAACTTACAAAACGTGCTGCGTCAGTAAATACGTCGTTTAAACGTTGTTTTTATATATTTATAATTATACAGTACCTTTGATCCTCAAGAGTCTTCAATGCTAACATGATTGTGATCCTGTCAGTTGTCCCTGTGTTGTACAATGGGCGAAATATTCCCCCATCCCCTCCTCTCGCCTTGGGGGATGAACCGGGATCCCCGTTTAACACAATGTTTTTTGTCGCCCAAAAGTCTCCACCCAAGCAGGACGTCCATCTGTTCAGCTGTGTTTTCACCACCAGCTAGGCGGCGTGAAGCCAGAGACAGACGCCTGAGAGCATCAACCGCAATAGTCCGTCTCTCAGGCATTCGATGCGGCCCAATGAAACTAAACCACATTATAAGCGATGCGTATGCCTTCGCTCGCCTGATGCTTACTTGCGAAAAGTTGAAATCAAATTTCTTGTCAATAGTTCTGAACTTTCTGGACAATGCGACCGACAGACAGGAGGACAGAAGGACGATATTGCAGACATACCGGGTGGCCCAAAATAAACTGCACATTTCCATTTGTTTGACGTTAAATTGATAGAGCTTTATGAACTCTCAACCGAATTTTGTAGGAAGCGGCATAATACCACCTAGTGAATGCAGTTAAAACGTACTGCCAGCCGAAGTAGCAGCCGATGGCTTATTTCGGACAATTCGCTGCGAAGACAGCTGTACTTCAAGTTCACATTAAGCTTTTAAAGATCTTTTTCTTTTCAAATATTCAGCGTGGCATGTACCTTTGGAGGTTTACTGGTGTCGATGGTTTTCTTGACAAGAAACGCTTTGCGCTGGTTCTCTGGGAGTTGCTGCACCTGCTGCTGATTCGTTCGGTTGTATGACCTCGTGACCCAATCTTCGGCATTCTGCTGCGGACGCTGACGTCGTCCTTGTCGGGGCGGTGGCGCCTCCACGGGTTGATGTCTGCCGCGTGGATCCATTGGGTCCTTGAGGTTCTCGTGCGACGGTGGACTGTACGTAAACTCTACGGATGAGCTGATCTGTGGGCCCAGTTCGTAACTGGTCGCGTTCACCTGGTGCTGTGTGAGGGAAGTGCGGACACCTTGGTCGTCGTCGGATACGGATCGAACCTCGACATCGAAGCCAATCTGACCATCGACGGAGCGCGTAGCAGAGCGCGATCTGGAACGTGGTCGGGCGGTCGGCGTTTCACGGCCTGTCGGTCGTGTCGGTAGCGTCGTTGGGCGTCTTGGGGGAGGTCGATCGTGCGGCTGAGAGGTGGGCCATCCGGCTGATGGGTTGTCGGTAGAGTAGACGGCCATGGAGCTGACAGGCCGCGGCGGCTGAGACCAGAGACCGGCGTACGTGTCGCCCTGGGATGTCATCATCATTTGCGATGACGTCATCAGTTGTGATCGCGACATCACGGTACCCTGGCGTAAGCTGCTTGTAGTAATGGTCGGCTTTAGCGTCAGAGTGATGTGATAGTTGGTTCCCTGCTTGCTGGCGCCTCTGAGTGCCGGATCCACTGCCGCTATGGTCGCCTCGGGACTTGGAAGGTCTGGCGACATCGGGTGGTGTATCTGCGTATCGACGTGCGCAAGCTCGAAAGCTCCCTGTGGCACCGATATCGGTGGTACGTAGGCGGGCGTCAGAAGGGCGAAAGGTCGAGACTGGGAGTGGGTTGTGACCGGTCGAGGCTGAGGGGTATTGATGGAGCGTAGTCGACCCATGTGCGGAGGTTCACTGAACACAGACTGAACGTCGTCCGGAGAATCGTCCCAGCCTACGTCGTCGTCATCGCCTCCGACGCGGATTCGGGCGACGTAGCTCGGACGATGGCGTCTGCCTTCACCGGAGGGTTTGCCCCAAGAGTCGTAGACGTCTTCCACATCGGTCAGTGGCATGTCGTCCGTGCGACCAGAGCGACGTCCGCGGTTTACACGATTCTCCACCGCAGCCCCCGTGATAAACCCACGCTTGCGACCACCAGAAGGTCCACCACCGGTTTCCGATGATGAGTAATAACGAGGACGGTAGTGACCGTTAACTTGGGCCCGATACGGTGGTTCTGTCATCCTATCTCTGATTGTTGCAGTCACCCGACCTCCGCTATAACTACCTGGATTGGTAGAACGTGGACGCTGGTGCTCGGCTTTGTCGAGAATGTCATCCCCGTAGTGGTCTGGAGGGTAATTGTGAAGGTTTCTGCTAGGTGCCGCCTCTTCTGGGTTTTTGTAGTCATTCATGAGGTCCGGCATGCTGCGGTACGCACGGTTCAGGTTGGTGGCGTTTTCAGCAACGTCAACTGTCAGCTGATTTGAGCGCTGATGGCGAAGCCAGTCAGTAGTCGAGGCAGGTGTTCCCAGACCGTCTCTGGTATTGGCATTGCTGGGTGAGACGCTAATGTCGTGGTGTATGTGACCTGACCTGCCTCCCGGTGCACGCCTGGCGTAGCCCGCATTGGCTGGAATGTTTTGCCTCAGTTGATAATGTCTATCGTCTGTCGATGCGGGTGTTCTGGCCCTCTCGGGGGAACTGTTCATTACTCTGATATCTACTTCACCACTCCGAGAAATTCTTCCAGTTCGACCAGTCGGTGCCTGTCTCTGTGTGGGGCGACGATCTGCCACGTCTACATCGTATTCTACGTCACCGTTCATCACTGGAGGTCTTCCTGGAGCGTACGGATGCTGCGAACTGATATGCGTGTCGTCAGGCGAGGTACTTAACTCCCCATCAACGTTGTGGTTAAGACCCGGGCGTGTGCGAGACGAGGGTGACTGTCTGTGTCGTCGTGCACGTTCATACATTCCGGCATTTGACACCTGCCGGTCACTGCCGTGATCCAGATACATTCGTTCAGACCTAATGTCTGTTTCATCGTCATTTTCCGACGCCTGCGTTGTTCGCTTAAGTTTCTGGCGTCCGCTCACGGGTGTGGTGGTGCGGCCGGCGTAGAGCACGGCAGTCGGTTGGCGAGCCTCAAAAAGAGGTGCGACGTTGTACCGTTGTCCACCAGTAAAATCCATCACGGCAGGGTCCCCCGCTTCCGCATCAACTTCGTCTGACATTGGCAGGCTTGTGCTGCGTCTCATAGGTTCGCGACTGGTTGGAACTGCCTTGCGGCCGCGGTATAAATGAACATCAGCTTCGGTTGGAGTAGCGTCGCTGCTGCTGTTAGAACCGCGACGCTCAAGATGACGAGCGTTCGACTCGACTGCTTGGTGAAACTCGCGGTCGGTGCTCGAAGCAACGGAGGACGAAATGTCGGAGGAAGCGTTGGATTGCGTTCGCACTGGGACGCGGTGTTCACGCGGTCGCATGTGAGGGCGAAGGTCCCGAAAGTCTTCGCTGGCCATGTTAGTGGACCCATCCCTATATCCGTTAACTTCTGGCTGCTCTTGGTGGTTAACTTCAACGCGACCAGGCCGTCCGCTGCTGATGTCCGTTTTGCGCTGCCTTTCGTCTACTTGGTATTTTGAACGATCTTCTTCCTCTCTCCGATCGATCGATGCCTTAGACGGCACTCTTTCCACGGCGTCACCACCACTTTTTGAAGTGTGCGTACTCATCGTAACCGTGTACGTCGACTTTGACGCTGTTTTCACGTTGTGGTCACCCGAGGCAGCATTCGCCGTGGTATATCTGCGCTTGGCCTGTTCCAGCAGCTCGGCTTGAGTCTGCGCTTTCAACGTGTGCTGGCGTTGTTCCACGTCGCTTGCAGACTCTGCTTCATCACTCTTATCCGATGTTTTCTGGTACAAACGCTCTGTTGTTCCCGTTTCTACTCCGTGAGCTCCTGGACTAGTTGACCTTCTGGAAATAACCTGGATTTTCGCAGATCTTGCCTGGCTAGCAATTTCTTGTTCCGAGAGTTTCCTCGTGGTAGTTGGTGTCGGCGTGGAGTCTCGGTCTTCTTCAAGCTCCGTTTTCGTCTTCTTTGTATGTCGTTCTATCTCGCTATCGCTACTGTGAGAAGATAGATCCGTTTCTTTCCGGCCTGTATGAGGACTGTTTGATCGCACAGCATGGACGCTACGCACCACGTCAGTCAGTAGCTTCGCTTCAACCTCGTGTTGTTGCGGTTGCTGCTGCTGCTGTTGCTGCTGCTGCTGCGTATCATGCTCAGCGCCGGACGTGAGTGTGACATACGGATTGAATTCAGCTTTCACTGTCCGGTGCTCTTTCTTGACATCTCTATCACTTTCTGACAAATCGACCTGATCCGGTGTCTTTTTCTGTTTCTTGGTTGTGGAAACAGTCTTGACATTAGTCATTGCGCTGTAATATTGTTCACTTCTACTGCGCGTAGCTTGATCCGACATCTTTGAGAGGTCTTTACTTAAATCGTGCTTGTCTAGACTGTAGGGTGTCTTCGTCTGAACGGTCTGTGCTGACGACACCTTCGGCACAACACTTCTCTGTTCCCTGGCTGCGGAATCGATCTCAGTGCTGTACATCAGGGTGACGTCAAGTTTGTCTTCAGCCCTTCTTCTCTGGTGCCGTTGCTTCACGTCAGTATCACTGTTTTGCTGGTCAATTTGATCTGACCGTTCTGGCTGTTCTTTGGCTGCGGAGCTAGACTTAACAGTAATTGTCGCACTCCGTTGTTCTTGACTTCGAGTAGTTGTGTGCAGCACCGGTTGTGGTTTCTGCACTTCGCCACCCGATTTCTGTACAGTCTTACTTGAATCAACTGGGTGACTACTAGATCCTTCCAGATGGCTGCTCTGAACAGTACTGACCTTGATCCCGACATCCTTGTTTTCCTGGACAGCAGGCACAGTTGCCGGTGTGGGTGTTGTATTACGGTCTTCTCCAGAGCTGGTTCGTCCTTGCTGACCCACCGCCGTCGGTGTCAGCAAGTTCTGTCCGTAGTATTCCGTTGCTTGGAAGACCATATCTTCCTGCAGACTCAGCTCATCGGCACTGCTATCACGCGCGTAGTACTCTCGATTCTCCGTTACGGACGATCGAACCCGTTCGGCCGGCACCGGTGCTGACTCCGACGACATCTGACGAATCACTTTAGGCACTTGTCCGGCCTTTAGCATGGACTGCATCTCAGCCATACGTTCGATTGCAGCTGGCGAGACAAACTCCTCTCCCTGCGCCGATTGTCTACCGTGTCTGGTTAAGGTATTCGTTGCTGATCCGACTTCCGATCCTAAGGCGGAAGTCGAATTTTGATCTTCGCGAGGTAAATGTGTTTTCCTTAGCTGGATGGCGGAGCCAGGGGAGCTCAAACCGCTACCGCCATTCTCCTGTCCGCCAAGAAGTGCTTCGAACTTTGCTATGACGTTTTTGTCGCGTACCGCAGACGACCTGAGGTCTACGTCGGCTGGAGAATATGTCGGAAGAGAGTGGACCACCAGTTCTTTCTTCTCGTCGTTCTGTTGACGGCCAACTCTTTTCCTCCATTCGAGGTTTTCGGCAGACTTATCCGCTGAGCTCGATGTTGAGGTGGCTGCGTTGCCCGATGAAGTACTGAATCCAGCAGTGATTGTAGTAGAAGTGGTACTGTTGGCAGCCGCTTGTTGATCGGCTCCAGCCGACTGCTGCGCTCCAGTACCCGACTTCAACTCTACTGTTTTGACGCTTTTTACCGTTGTCCCTGTCTTGACTTGCTCAACATTTGCCGACGAAGACTGAAATGAAGACTCGGCGACAACATCATCTGCATCCGACCGACTTAGCTCCAGTTCCGTTCGAAGATTGATCGAATTCTCCAACTCGGTATCGGTACCACGTTTTTGACTTTTGCTGTTACTAGTCGACTTCGACGTGCTTTCCGTTGCTGTCGGCAAAGAACTACTCCCCTTCGTCTCTGGCGTTTTCTTCTTCTTCATGAAGTTGAAAAAACCCATCCTGGATGTCGACGTACTTTCCGATTTCCGATTTTCTTTCGCTTCTGTTTGATCAGCATTGTCACGGTGCCGACGCTTCCCACGACCGGGGGAGACTGTAGCCGAAGGCACATCCGGACTCTCCGAATACATGCTGATTGTAACTTCCTCACTGCGTGCCATTTCCTTCGGGGTGTCGGGGTTGACGAAGATCGACAGCGACTTGGTGGACCGGACCGAGTCCTTGCCGCTGTCGGGCAACTTGATTTGCGGGTTTGGGTCCATGCTGGTGTTTAGCATGGCCATTGTCCCGCCGCTCGCCATTGTGCTGGCTGCCGCTGGCTGCGAACTGCAACGCGGTCAGCTGAGTTTGGTCACGTGCGAGATCTTCTGACGTTGACGCCAACTGGAAAATACAAAGTAAAACAGGATTGGTTTTAATCAAAGGCGGACAACCTTTTTGCTGTCATCGCTAGACACCGTGTTCGCATCACCTTGATACACAAACTCGACCTTTTCTTTATGAACGTAGATGCATACCAAAATGTAATTTGTATATAAAGGATTTCAAAAGCTATCGTGTTGTATACATACAGCATATACAAACCGATACAATATAATAACTAATACCAGACCGCTACTCACGCGTTAAATTAAACTGTTATTTGTTATCACATCGCTTTACAGTAAGAGAAAAAAATCAGTGTAACCTATTGCCTCAAAAACGGAGTTGATTAACTTTGGTCGGCAATTGTTCAGTAGGCTATGTTTAGACCTATCGAGTGTCACACGTTCGATGCGACAGAAACACGGACTTTATACTTCATCTCAATCACGTTGTACCTTTCAACTTTTGTCGTAAAGTTATTATCAATTCATTTATCTATTTGCTTTTCGTCGTTCGATTATGCACAAAATATTCTCTGGTGCAGCCTATACTTCGCTACTCGTTCAGCAATTTCATATGAATGAGCGTTGAGCAGATGTATATCGTGTTGTATACAGTACATACATACAAATATATGTATGTATACAGCACGATAACTTTCAGCTTAGGCTACATATATTATCCGATGATTCATACAACAGACGGATATGACCGTTCCCTTAAACTTGAAGGGAGTGGTTTCCAGACACTGGTCACATGTAGCAAGTATCATAGGCCTATAGCTGAAGGTAGAAAATGCTGATTGATAATTTTTAGACTGCATCGAATGCATGAGATGCAGACTATTGTTACTGATGTGCGCGGCCTATCAATCTGTCTGTCCGTCAGTCTGTCTGTCACGCGGCTTACCCCAGCTCTACTGTGCGAAAACGGTGAACAGGTTAATATCCTGTTCGTGACGAACACTCTTGGAGGTCCAAGAACTATTGCGTCACACGGGGGTCCTAATCCCCCACAGCGAGGGGAGGGGGATTCGATGCAGCCTTCGGCAAATTACTTTGGCCACTTGTTTGCTATATAGCAGAAACTAAACGTGTGCGTCGTAAAAGTTTTTGATTGATTTTAGAACGACCGTTAAAAAGCAATTATCTTCGCTTTATGTTATATTACACGCTGTAAGCGAAAATTGATTTTCATAAGGACAAACAAACCTAACTTGTGTTTATTCCATTTAAAACTGTTAGTTCATTAGGTCTGTGTTAAGAAACTTATTACATGAGACTTGGGCCTACAGTTTAATTTTTTATAAAACTAAACTAATGTGTCAGCAGACTGAACTTGCTCCCAAGACAATAAATAAGCCACCACTACACAGGCTATCGTTATCTCACAATCTGCAGGCGTCTTTGTATAACAATAAATCAATTAAACATTTGATAAGCGATAATTATAGGTACAGATCGGCGATCTGAAAGTAAGTAAATCAAAAACTGATAGTACTAGATCGCTTCGATCTGAAGCCAAGATGTGTTATAAATTGAGAGTTTCACATCGGTGATCTTAGGTGACTGATACCACTTTGTCACCGTACTAAGTTTGCAACTGTATTATCGTACTTCCGATGTCATTGGAAATGGCTCTGCTGAGTGCTGACACTGGAGTTATTTGCTCTTTTTCATGAAATTGTAGCTATACATGCCACATGGAAGCTGCATACCGTCACAGTGTTTGCTAGTTTTTTGAACCAGGCTACCAGCCGTGTGTAAGATCTGTTATTACATGTTCCAGTATGACCCACACTCCTACAGCATCACTCTCATACAGCACTGGTGAAATGTAATCAACTTCATATGTGCAATTCTTGCCGTCATATCACAGACGATGTCCACATTGATCCCACTGTACTAAACATCTGACGCCACTTTGCCTATTCTGCAATTGCACTCTGCTTCTACATCATCATCGCATACCAGCTGCCAAGGTAGGTAAACCAAACCACAATGTCACCAACATTACGTCCTCTAACAGTGATAGGGTCTAGCTGTCACTTGTCTACTGTAGATCTGCATTACCTTCGTTCTTGCAACACTGATTCTACCTCCTCAGCTTCCGTATCCAAGTTACTGTCATCAATGTATCTCTTGTCTTAACAATGATAATAGTTAAATATATGCACTCAAATACTTTAATAATCAAATTATTGTTACACTTTTTTGCACACTTGGTATTATAGATCCATCAAGTACAAAATGTACATGATGATGCCAAAAGATAAAAGACTTAATGCTATGATTTCGAAACAGCCGATCTGAACCTATCACTGAGATTTGATAAAATGTAATGTGCAATATGTACAATATACGATACGAAATGCTATTTTATTTTTTGACGCGTGATACGATACGAGATGCTATTTTAACGTGCGCTCAAAAGCCGACATGAGTCAGCTTAATCTACCGCACGAAAACGACAACTAAAAGTGTAAAACAGAAAAAAATAAAAAACTAAAGACGGATATGCTAGAAGTAAACAGTAAGCAGTCTGGGGGAATCCATGTAGTGAAACCTGAAGAAAGAAAAGGAAAGGCAGCGGTGGGAAGTATTTGGAGAAAAGGAAGGTATTAAGCCTAGAATGAAAGAGTGAGTGGGTGATGGAATACCAATAATAATATGTATGACTTGATAACCTGATCGGTTTACTTATTAGGTCAAAAACGAATAGCTGAAAATAGCTGACTATAACGCCCGCTATTTTCAAGTCTATAAGATTAACAATCGGGTTTCGAACAAAACGTGACGGTCCAGTTTCCTACTATATTTATACGCGATACATAAATAGGATAAAAAGAACAGGAAATTGCAGTTGTGCCAAATAGTTACCTGAGTGAGACACCAATTTCATGAACAGTATACGGCCAGCGTAGGCAGTATACGCCTGCTTGGCTTACGATAAAAGTTAGCGATCTGACAGTGCATCAAAGCAGGCAGGTCTTTGCAGCCTAACAGCAAGATATGAATGTGCCCACTGCCCACAGCCCAATAGTGAATGAATTCATATCACAACGCAAACATCCATCTGCCATTCGAGGACTAATGCGATAGTTCAAAAGCGAAGCAAGGCTTTATATTTTAATCGTTATGACCGCATCAAATGCATTAGATGCGGAGTATTGCCGTCGATATTCCCGACATCTGTCAGTCTGTCTGTCACGTGACTCCGCTGTGCAAATACGGCCGAACTGATTGAGGACCGGCTTGGGGCGAAGACTCGTAAGAGACCTAGGAAACATTGCATTAGACAGGGCTCCCGATTTCCCCAACTGCTTTGATGCAGCCTTCGCCAAATTACTTTGACCACGCGTTATCGTGAGTGTGAGTGAGCAGTTTCTTAACGGCACATCAGCACATAGAAGGCCATTTCAGTGCCATTCCATGGTGTTAAGATTAAAAACGAAATACATCTAACAACGATAAGAAGAAGAATGTAAA
>Ga0126335_1001997_pt1 | contig 11910 bp, 10 predicted proteins | sample OlaspJWI45metaG_FD_108409 | JGI IMG/M metagenome (GOLD analysis project Ga0126335, IMG submission 108409) | Marine gutless worms symbiont microbial communities from Oahu, Hawaii - Olavius sp. 1 OAHU.JWI-45 metaG | ecosystem: Host-associated > Annelida > Digestive system > Unclassified | place...
CCATCTGGTCAATTGATAAACTGCTTGGTCCATCCAGTCAGTGGCTCAGCCATCCAGTCAGTTGCTGAGCCAGACTAGATAAATAGCTTTCAGTTTGTTGTATAATGACGTCAATATGCTGATTTCTACAAAGTGAGAAAAAGTCTAAACAGTGGAGTCTGTTGCATTGGTCAGTGAGCCGGCTTGCTTTCACTGCCTAGACTGTGATGTTGGACTTTGTGCAGTTCCGTGTTTGAAAGACCGTCACACAAAACTGAACTGTTCATCAACTGTCAAAATGTCATTCTAAATTGCTAGCCCACAGGTTCAGTGAGATAACTGGACATGTAGGCCAAAGAAGTATTACTCCTTGTTGCTAAATGACACAATGCATAGGCCTATGTAAACATGCTAAGCCTACATAAAATTGTGTTTCAGTGACAGTCAGTGTTATGTTCAGCTAGTATGCCTGTCAACGTATAAAAGGGCAGCTTGATTTCTTCTGAACAGATAGGCAGACGTGTCAATAGCCCTCAGTGACTGACCGCACAACTAGACACCGCAGCAACATCCATTTAGCCGCAGCTAATTAGTTCCACGGGGATTTGGCATACTGGGTTGTTCGTGTTCAAATGAACAAACCATTAAACTGATTTGCGAGAGACACCAATCTCGGCATTGTATGTACTGTTTTCATACTGTTTTTGTACAGACAGCCGGCACAGAGTTCATACTGCCAGGGAGGTTAATAGAAGTAGATTGTGCAACTGTTTGGTTGGTCAACTGAAAAAGAATCGCAGAAATTAATTTTGTTAGACTGTTGCCAAGGCTGCGGCAGTGAACTCTGATTCCCCACATGACCTCTGGGGTGGGCACTGCCACGGCAGCCTACAGATGACTGTTTGACACTGAAGAGAACACATGTACTGCTTCGAGTCTAGTGATAGGCCTAGAGACAGTCATGTAGTGCTAAAATGGAGATTGGACATGCTCATCTAGACCTGATAAAATTATCTGTGTACATCTACTGAACGATTAAAGTAAGAGAAGCTTCAGCCCATCATTTGGCTCATCATCACATACACACACACAAATTTGTACAAAGTTTTTTGTCAATTCATGTATTTTTATGCCCTGGTAGCATTTGTGAACGACTGAAATACTGCTTTACTATAGTTGAAAAGGGATACAAAGAATCGACCATTCCGCTACGAGCCATAGTTGTGATTCACAGTCACTCAGTGCCACATAGGAAAGTGGTGTATTCTGTTGCAGGCAATGAAGAGCACATTGATATGAATGAACTGACATATGCGGCTGTAAGTGCTTCTGCTCTGTCAGCTACCGCTGCTGCTGCTGCTGCTGCTGTGGCCGATCTTGATGACGATGATGATGATGGTGATGGGTGGAAGGTGTGTGATGTTGAGACAAGACCTGAACCACGAGAATTTTGCAGCTCTGTAAGTTGACTTCTTATCTATGTCTGCCAGTGCCAGTGTTTAGACAAACAGAAGAGACAGTCTTACCCATTCCGATGGAGTGTTATCTGTATTATAAAGGTTCTTATCTTTACCATTTGTCTGTTTGCGTCTGTTTGACCACCACCATGCCATTAGCTGAGCATGATGTCATAATGCTATCAATAGCTACTAGATCCACGCTGCTGAGTCAAAATGTTGGTACTAATAATGAAAAAGTTAAATTTGTCATTTTTTATGTCTCTGCAAGCTCGATGTCTGCTGGAAGTGTTTTGTTCTCATGTGTGTATCATGATTCCATCCTGTCTGTCTCTCAGTTGAGTTGTTCCGCAACTGCAGCAGTGGTGACAAGAAATTTGTAGTCACCAACCATAAATTTGCGGCATTTGGGCAGACACATGCAGTTGTGTATCATTTAACTGCATTCCAGCTTAAGTTGTTTTTATAAATGCTTAATCATGTGGCTGTGTATGTGCTGCAGAGAAACAGAGAGATGTTTACTTTGGACGACCGTGTTGATGATGATGACGACGATGGCCATAATGATGATGGTGATGATGATGATGAGTTGTTTCGGTTGCCATTGGATACGGATGCTGATAACGAGTTTGAATGTGACTGTCCCATCTGCCTGATGCATCAACAGCATATCTCAGGTATTAACAGATACCTGTGATGCGGTAGAATGATAGCTGGTTGTGGTCAGCTGCAGAAATGCCCACATGGCAGGACTGAACTTCCAGTCACAAATCTGATGGCAGATTCTAAATCAGAAACCCCAATTTCCTATTCAATTTTAATAGCAACTATGGGTTTATCTGGCTTAGTACCAGCAATATTTGCCTGTGACACACAGACATATGGACAATGCGTATCGATACTGTAGCTGTAGGCTGGCTAATAAGGTAACGTAACTAGAGGGCACCAGTCTGTTAGTGGTGTGATGAATGTATTGTCTCCACAATTCATCTCTACAGTTCGTTTTCTTTTTACATTTCAACAGCAATGTTGTGGTGTGTCAGTCGATGATGTAAGTGCTCGTACATTGTTGTAGTCAGTATTGTTGGCCAGTATCAGATGTAGGTTTTAACTGTGTAACTTACAGCTTAGAGCTTTGTAGTCTAAAGTAGCTTCAAATGTCTAAAAAAATGACAAATTTCCTGTATTTTTTCTATTGAAGCGTGAACACATCTTGCATTGATAGTCCAGTGACTGCAGTCAGCACAGCGGAGAATCATATTTTGTGAGCACATTTTCTCGTGCCCAGATATACTGCTTGGATTTCCCTGCCTCCAGACACTCATCTTCAGACGGCCCTGTTGTCTTTATAAACTGCTTAAGCTGCATTTTAATACTGCTTTTGCTAGTAGTTTTAACTTTTTAGCTTACACATGTATGACAACTTATAATTCAATTCTGTGTTGTTGCACTGACATTGTAATACAGCCGTGGTCTTACAGTAATGGACAAACCTCAGTTTCTGTGATATGGCAGTATACGACAGTGGAGTTGTGTGTAGTCATTACTGATGTGCATTTGTAGAGAGCTGGCAGGATAGTGGCCCAGAACGACTGTTACCGATCACTGGAACTGGTGCAGATGATCGGTGAGTCTCACTTTTGTGTTTCATCACCTACTGTTCACTGTTGCATTTCTTCTTCTGGTGTTAACTTGACTTCTTAGTTTAGCAGAAATCCCAGTGGTATTGTTAGTAGCAATTTGCTTTTGGCTTCGTGTATAGTTCTTGTTTCTCCATGTGTCTGTGGCATCAAGTAGGTTCTTCATAGCCATAGCAAGCTCTGAGGCTGGCTCTAAAGCTGGACCCTATAATGGAAAGGATTATCCTGTCAGAAGTTAAAGATTTAGTTGTTGATCGTAACTGTTATTTTGTCATCTTCAGATAATTTTGAAGTGTTCATCCTTGACATGGAATACATGCAACAGTGATCGTGTGTTATGCATCTGCTTGCCAATAGGTGGAAGATGCATATACACTGTGTCTAAAACGTCCCATGTCCTTTATTTTTTCAAACACAATATGATTTCAGGCTGTATTTTTTGTAATTTTTTAAATACAGCCTAAAGCCAATGGCCAGAGGCCAGCCTGCTTCCTTCAGTGCTTTGATGCTGTTGGGTGGGTCATCTGGCATCCCTGGAATGACCTATAAAGTGTCAAGTGGGACGTTAAGCCTCTACACACTCACACTTAGTAATTTTTAACAAGTTTTGACTTGTGACTTTTTAAGGTAGTGTGGCAACATACTGAAGGTGTGGTTGGAATTGTTTTGTGTTGTATCAAATTTTATCGCCTTTCCAGCGGTGAAAGAATTTTGAATATCAGTTAAGGTTTGACAGAGTTATAGCCAACAATGTGTGGGACGTTTTTTGAGACATCATGTGGTGATCAGCCTGTGCTGTCTAAGCATTTGTCAGTGCTGCCTTGACCACCTACACCGAGAACAGTATTCAGCAGCAGTTGAAGACTGGTGCTGTCTTCCTGGATCTGACAGCAGCTTATGACACTTTCTGGCACACTGTTCTCGTGTACAAACTGAGTAAAGGCCTGCCTTACTTTTTCACTCGACTGGTTGAATTACTGCTACGAGATTGGTGCTTCAGGGTGCACATGGGCACTGACACCAGCTCCTGGAGATCTCAACGAAATGGCCTCCCACGAGGTTCTGTACTCGCCCCAATCCTGTTCAACTTGGACACAAATGATCTCCCAGTCTCTTGTGATCAAAAATTTTTTTATGCAGACGACATCTGTCTCGCTACCCAGAGCCGGTTCTTCAGCGAACTGAGTGCAGATTGTCTTCAGATCTGACACGAATGTCACACTACTGTCGACAGTGGCATCTCAAGCCAAGTCCTGCCAAGACAGTTTCAAGTGTGTTTCACTTACACAACACCAGCGCCAGCCGTGATCTGTTTGTGTTCCTAGACGGACAGTGCCTACCGCACACTCTCATTCAGAGAACACCTAACAAAAACTGCAGGAAAGCTGAAGAACAGAAACAGCCTGCTGATGAAGCTAGCTGGCTGTATGTGAGGTGCGAACGCCGAGACCCTCCAGGCATCTGCCATGGGTCTCTGCTACTCTGTGGCAGAGTATTGTGCCCAGTTTGTTCACGGTCTTCTCACACTGGGTTGGCTAATGTACAGTTGAACTCTACCATGCGCCTCACCTCTGGTACTCTTATGTTCCACTCCTCTCCCATGGTTACCAGTCCTCGCTAGCATTGAACCTCCTGCTCTCCATAGAAAGGCTGCCACAGATAAGCTCATGGAGAAGATTATTGCTCATGACAATTGGCCAATTCATTCTGATATCACCAACCTTCCACATGCCTGTCTTCCATCCAGGAAACCTTTGTGGCAGGATCTTATTCGTGTGGACATCAGAAGTCAATAGAAAGAAAACTGGAAGTCGGCTCAGGTGGTCAACTTTTTCCTAATGGATGACCCCACAACAGTGGTCCCTGCTTAACCGTTTCCAGACCGCACAGGGTCACAACGGTGCCTGTAAGAAGAAATGGAACCAGGCAGCTACTGATTTGTGTCCTTGTGGTGAAAAGCAAACAATGTCGCACATTGTCGACTCTAGAGGTGAACCGATAATGCTTTGGCCGATTATTGGTGCCAAATAATCGGCCGATTATCCGCCGATTATCGATTGTTTGTTTCAGACGCATCTTCGTTCAATAAAAGTTATGTTGTAACGATTGTGAAGTCACAATGGTATGATGGTAGATTCGTAACACTCCTGCTGTAGTTTCACTAGTGTGTAGTTTTTAGTTACGGCCCAGCCCATTCCTCTATTTAACGGCCTATGTAAAATAAATAAATTATGACCTTGTGGAAATTAGTGAGTACTGAGTCATTAGTTATCTCATTGTCATCAATGTGAACTGCAGTTAAAAGCATTTTTTGTTGTCTTGGTTACTAAATCAAATAATCAGCCGATTATCAGCATGGCCGATAGTCAGTGCACCTCTAGTCGACTTTTGTCCTCTGTCGAAGTTAAATGGCGGCTTGTCACAACTACACTGTGCTGACAATGAAGCTGTTGCTTGGCTGATCAGCGATGGCTCTTAGTGCACGTGCAAGGAGTAATGCATGATCAGCCAGGGTGGCAGATGCATAATGGCTGTGCCATAGTTTTTCTAGTTTTCATCATGTGTCTTGTTAACAGAGGTCATGTGAATTACATGCCGGCGGGTTACTACGATGATGAAGGTGATGATAATGAAGAACCAGTTGTGTCTTTCACATTTAACGGACCTGACTACTACTCAGCAGTTAATGATGGCGTCACACTCACCTCCATATTCCAGGTCTTTGTCGTTAGTGCAGTAGAATTTCTGCTATTGAAGTCCCTGGCAGTTCTTGATGCAAAATTCAGCAATGTTGAAGTGACAATAATATTTGTTTTGCTAGTTTATTTTGTTAAGTTTAGTTTTATTTTGTTTTGATGTGATACGTAGACTTTTATTACATCTTTGTTTTTTATGTGTTTTTTTGTGTGTCTTTGTACGCGTATTTCCACGATGTACTCACATTGAGCAGTAAATGTAAACTTAAGATTATGAGTTGTTGTACTTACTTAGAACTATATTGATGGTCACAATTCAACAGCAGTTTGGCACTGTAGTACAGCAATATTGCTTCTACAATAAAGGGTCATGTCTAGGTCTTGTATATCTTATCTCGCTGAACACTCTACCTGCAGCCTTCAGCCGGGTAGCCCGGCTTGATGATGACATTTGCACACTTCAAGCTCGCTGATGTCCAGTGGATGCCTTCCTTGGTTACCTCTCTCCCCCAGTCGACACGGGACATATTGCCTGGGATAATCTTCACCTAGACACTAACCATCCCCCTGGAGGCACATGGTTGACTGTAGTCATCGTACTGAAGTAATTCAGCAGCGCTTGCCCACTATGTGGAGTTGATGATGATGATGATGATGTGTATGTGTGTCAGGATGTGGTGATACAAATGCTGCAGTATTATCCCAACCTACTCACTAGTCAGACTTCGCCTCCACTTACCGATGCCGAATTCTCTCATCTTCCGTCGCTGACTATATCTCCCGCAACACTCGGTGAGTGTATTCTGTGTTCGTAGTACGGTCTCAGCTGTCAACAGTTAGGGTATAAAATCAAAGATATCCGCAAATGCAGTAATATTTGAGGCACATTTTTTCACGACTTGGGCATTTGGGGTAATCACAGATGAATCCACCAAATGTCCATGTGTACTGTTACATAGCTCTGTTGTCCATTTATAGGTGAAGAGACATCGTGTTCAATCTGCCTGTGTCAGTTCGAGGACTCTGAAGATGCAAAGGTTCTACCTTGTCGTCATATGTTCCACACGCTTTGTATCCAGGCCTGGCTCAACAAGGTCTTTGTCTTCATACCTTTTAGTGAAATATGTAGATTGTGTACATGACACATATCTGTAGGGTATGCAGTGTTAGTCGTGATTCAGTTTGTGGTGCTTGCAGTCACGCGGTAGGTGGTAGCGTGTGGATGCAGGCTTGTAAAGTAGGTTTGTAGCATTCACATTTTCTCTATCAGAGTGTATATTCTGAGACTGTTGGTGGTCAAAATTAACTGATAACTAATAATAATGAATAGTAATCATGCTGTTACTATAGTGAATCCCATGGGCTTTTTCCACATGATTGCTCAAAAATTACATAACGTCTACAGTTAAAACTTGTCATGCAATGCAGTTCGATGATGATGATGCCTGTGTAGTTATATGTAGATTTCCGTGGATACGAAATTGATGTCGTTTGAAAAATTCAAAACTTAGCACCTATTGTAGTGGCTATGATGTAAATTGGCTGCCTGTTGATAAATATTAATGCTAATTAATATTCATGAACCATTGAATTGAACTTCAGTGATTTGAAATCACAGCTTCAGCTGTGCTGAGGACCTATGGTTGCTCTGTACATTACTTCGTGTATTAATACAGTGATGATGTTGTAGGCTGGGACATGCCCCGTCTGTCGTCAGAGTGTTGTGCTGAATGCTTCAGCAGCTGAGGCCAGTCGTTATGATAACGATGACAACAATGATATGGCAGAGTGTGCATGATACTTAGCTTCATATTTCTCAGTTTTGCACTGCGTCACAAAGACTTGTTAGATCGGCTGATTGGTGCAAGAATTGTTTGTCCAGCAGAAGCTAAGATTAGGCTACTGATGCTTGAAACATTTTTAGGCTGAATCGAATGCAGACTATTGCTACCAATGTTTATGGTGTCTGTCACATGGCTTCACTCGGCTTTGGTGTGCAAAAACGGCTGAATGAATTGAAATGCCGTTTGGAGTGAAGACTCTTAGGGGGCCCACGGAACATTGTGTTAGACGGGGTCTTGATCCCCCCACGGCGAGGGGAAGGGAAGCACATTCGATGCAGCCTTTGCCAAATTACTTTGACCTCTTGTTTTGTTTATGCCGGAAGTATTGTGTCTGTGGGTGTGTGAGTTGTCAATCTGTGATCCTGTCCTTACATCTGTCAGCCATATTGTCTCAAAGATGCATGGATGTTGACTGTTGACGAGAAATTTGCACCAGCCGTTATACAAATGGATGTTGGACTGCAGTCTGATTAAACTTTTGGCAGGTGGACCCAGGTGAAAGCATATACATAGTATATAGTGATCTGGTTGTTATTGAAAGTTTGTTTTCTCTTTGCGTTTCAACAGTGGTGTTGTGGTGCATCAGTAGATGATGTAAGTGCTCGTATGTTGTTGCGGTCGGAATTGTATTAGCAATGTTGCATCATTGAAACTGAACTGAAAGCTAGGATCGAATTTAGCTTTTAACTGTAGTCTACAACATAGAGTGACTACTATGGTGACTGCTACTCTGTATTCTGAAGTAGCTTCAAATGTCTCAGAAATGGTAGATTTTTCGTGTTATTTTTCTATGAATAAATATTTTAAAACTGGATAATTTAACTAAACTATGGTTTTCTGACGTATCATATTTTGTTTTGTGCATTTGTTTAGGGCTGGTTATATTTAGTTTTTTTGTGTGCGCTATTTTACTTTCATTTTCATTGCACCGGTGCACTCGATTGTCTGGAAAGACTCGTCTCTGAAAGGCCTATAATGTGCCAAGTGTGATGTACAACAGTACTTGTGTGATACATTGTTTCTGATATTATCATCTGACAGTTGTGATTCTTACAGATGTGATTGGTGAAATCAGAGTAACACTTCCGTTATACTGACCAAGTGTCATGCATCTGTGTACTGTCTGTATTCCATTAGTATCGCATTAAGTAGGTTGCAAAATTGTCATTCTTTCAGTTTTCTGAATACAATAAATCTTGTTGGAATTTCATTTCCAGTACCAGCTGTGAGTTTCATTACCATTACATTATTATGATGTAATTTATAAACATCGCCAGTGAGTGTCCCATTGCTAACAGTGCCATATTTTAGTTTTCATGGGCACTATGAGCTAGGGCTAATGGCGAGTGGGATATGAAGTGCTATTACACCCATCATATGCAGTCCAGACTTCTGGCCTGTAAAAGTCGTCCCTGAAATGACATATAATGTGTTGAGTGGGACGTTAAGCCTCACTCACTCCAGACTTGGCCTCCAGTGACTACCACCTTTCTGGGCCAGTGAAGAAAATGCTGGGTCGACAGAAATTGAGGTTCAATGTGATTCGTCAAAGAACTGACAGTACAAAAATTACAATCGTAACAATACAAAGATACTAAGTTAGCAGTTAGCACACCCTAGGCTAATCTACACAGGCAAAACAAGAAACTGATTTGACGCTTAAGTGTGTGACATTTGTTTGTTGCACTTGTTACTTCCAATATGTTTGATGAGCAAGTAGTGAAATAATATGGCTGAGACAAATATTACAATGACTGCGTTCTAAGCACAACTGAAGTTACAATCAAAGTTTGTTCATAAAAATTTCAGTAAATGCTGCAGAAATTCCCTACAAAACATTTCGGATATTTGGTATTCAGTAAAATGGCATAATGACACAATTTTGCAACTTGTTATGATACGACCCTGATATATTAATTAAGATATGCATTTAATCCATTCGAAACGACAACTGTGATTACATTTTTATAGACTTTTGTTATTTGCTCGTGTATTTCATGTGTTAAAGAGTTGTGTTTGTGTTATTTCAATAAAATTTGGTCACTTTCTATTGTGAAATCTTCGGAACTTTTAGAAGTGGGCTGTGTTTTTGTGATTAGTTGAAAATGCTGATGCTAGTTCTGTAATATTAATAGACCAGTTTCAGCATTAACAAGATCTATGCCTATGTAGCGTCTGCCGAGCATAACAGGCCAATGTGATTAATGCACGTCCCGCCTGTCCGTAAATGAGTTTAGTTATATAAGTTATATGGGCAGCCGTTAGGCTGCTAGGGGGTCCGCATTACGTATTGTATTACGCTCGGGCAGTCAGTCTGTCCTAATTTCTGTCCATCAGCCGTTTGACTTTGAAAAGTGCAGCGGGTTGAAGTGAATGAAAGGAAAAGTAGGCCTATTACGATTGTCTTAGGGGTAGTGAGTAGAGGCTTAACGTCCCACTCGATACTTTATAGGTCATTTCGGGGACGATTTTTACAAGTCAGATGACCCAACCAACGGTGTAGCCGTGTAAAAGCACTGAAGGAAGCCAGTTGGCCACTGCGATAGGCTTCAGTACCACTTGAACCACTCCACCGTATTACAATATGAACTGTAGGCACCTCTAGGCTAATCACAGCCTAGGTCCCAGTGTGACAAAATCCCAATATGCTGGACCTATAAGCTGCCCAGAACATCGCGCAACAAGAGTATTGCACTGTACTGTAGTAACTGGAGCAGCTGTAGCCTATTACTCCAGACAATCATCACTAATCGGAGGTTGAGGGGTGGATTGTCTTAGGGTTGACAAGGGAACTTTTTAAAGCATATATGTTTTGGTGGCTCGAAATTTCTGTTGTTGTAGGCCGCGCCGACCTGTTGGTTTGAATACCGTAGACGATATTCTGTAAACCGAGATTTGATTTCAAATGCACAGACTAAAATTCCTTTTTCAGAAAATTTGGGGACAAAGCTTCTCCGCTTAAGAATATTTTCTGGGATCTGAGTCCCAGAAAGTATATTTCCATGCTCGGGACTAAACAAGATGTGCTCGACCAATGACCACCCCTCGGGCTTTCAAGTTCCCCATTTTGGCGTTTCGCTCAGTAGGCCTACTCCGGTTACTCCACGGTACAATCCCCATAATGCTGTTGGCAGTATTTTTGGCATTTTGTCCTTATTTTAGGCACCGCTAAGCTCAGACGTCAAATGTGCCAAAACTCGCGAATGCGAATTTGAAACCACTTGCAATCTGAGACCACTTGCAAATTGCAGTGCAGTCTTCAACTGCAGTGAGGGTCACATATCGTGTTGGCCGAGCCAGGCAGCGGGGCGATACATCATCTTGAATGGAGTAGTAGGCTTATCAATGAAGTGTTCAAGCTGTGCGCAGCATCGCCTTATGACCACCCAGTTTGCACAACCTATTGTGGATAACAGTGATTAGACCTACGCTATCGTGACTGCACATTAGCTGTGCGTTTAGGCACAGTCGCATACCTGTAAAGAATATGTTTAGATTATGCGGTGCGTCCACGCCGTTTTATACTGAATTTTCTGTTGGAACGGAGTTTAGTCGGTCCATGCACTTTACTGTAGGCTGTGTGCTGCAGTACTGTAGTTTTTGACTTATGAACATGACACACGAGTGAGGCTACAACCAGTGATATGAGTCTACCCGGGATGACAGGTGGGACTGTGGTGCTGATCAAAGTGACGCGCTGTCACCCTGACGACTCGCCGTCACTCGTCGTTACAGCTAGTCGAAGTAGCAGCAGCGCCTCACAGGTAAGGCAGGACCTAATGTACAAACGATGTTTTTGTTCATTGGGTGGGTATCTTCGAGTTTCACTTAGCGCATTTTACTGTGTGCTTGTCTCGACATTGTTGTACACTGTCCCAAAAACGTCCGCGTCTACCTTGTCAAATCTTACATACATACATACATATTCGTTTATTACAAGTTGTCAAACGCAACCATACATGAGAGCCGAAATAGCGCAACCTACTGCTAAAACAATTGTTGGAAAGCGTGAGAAATTCACTACAAAATTTTATCATATTTCCCAACACACCTTATGTGTGTTGCTGCACTACCTTACAAAGTTAAAAATTCACATTTACTGTGAATATGGCACAAAATGCATCAATATATGCACCGACTTTATTGCAGCATCTGGCTTACTTAGCCTATCTATAACCCATTAGGAAACCTAAACTCCGGGCGCAGCCCGGAGAGCGAAGCTCATTAGAAGGTGTGCATGTATAAAGTGTCGAGTGGGACGTTAAACCTCTACTCATCACTTCGTGACAGCCAG
>Ga0126335_1001998_pt1 | contig 11909 bp, 5 predicted proteins | sample OlaspJWI45metaG_FD_108409 | JGI IMG/M metagenome (GOLD analysis project Ga0126335, IMG submission 108409) | Marine gutless worms symbiont microbial communities from Oahu, Hawaii - Olavius sp. 1 OAHU.JWI-45 metaG | ecosystem: Host-associated > Annelida > Digestive system > Unclassified | place...
AAAATGATGCCGTTTCGTGTGCACGACAATCGCTGATCCTATTCTGGAAAGCTATCGAATTATGCCTAGTCATAGGTTGTGGCGAGTCTGACCCCCACTTCAGATTTGGTAATTCCCACCCTGAGCGAGTCAATGATATTGGTCATGTTGTCAACTGTTCTTCGACTGTAGTGTGCCTGCTGTCGTTGTGATGCTATGATGTAGCCTGCAGGGTAGGCTGTTTGGTAAAGAAATTACGAATGTTGCCTATTGAACCTGGAAATACAACACTAACTATTCACATCAAAATTCAGACTACGGCACATTGGAGCGGACTACATTGGGTTGGTGCCGTAACAAGTAACATGTCTGTCTGTGTGACGTTTTGTTGGCACTGAAAACATCCCTAGTTCAGTTTGTTCTCTTATACTCTGCTACCAGTCACTTTTCTGGAGAAACTGAATAAAGATGTTCAGCACTGCTACGTAGAAGCAGTCACGTGCATTCAAACTGGACCTATTACTCCCGGCTGCGAATTAACTTCTTTTGGCGCCAACTTCTAACTAGTGTCATTTAGAACATCACATACACATGCCGACGTCTGTGATTGTCAGTGGCCAGTAGCAAGCTAGAGCCAACTGCTTACTTCCTGCAGGCAGTGGCAGGTGCCCGATAGGTGACGTCATACGGTGACGTAATATCTCCCATAAGTAAACAAAGTTGCCTATCACTAGCTAGCGGGGGTAGGGTATCAATTTTCGACCGTCGGATTGAACTGACACTGAGACACTGTGGCATGTAGCAAGCAGCGTTTTTCTAAGGTGCTCAACTTCCCACCCGAAGCAGGATTTAGGCCTTCCTATACTGAATCACGTCGTCGCAAAAGCTGATGTTGGTGAAAAACATTCATATGAATTTTTAATTGTTCACACACTGTCACACTGATCACAAACACACAACATACACGTAATACACATACACAATAGAGTAGCAATGGCGATTTTCACATCAAACCGCATACAATATGCTACAAACAGGCCTATAGAGTTCAAACGATTTCAGTGAACATAATTTACTCCCACTTATACAACCGTCAATGAACGCATTCTCGTCAAGCCAACAACATTCAGCACATAAAGAGTGTTACTTGTGTCAAAAGGCGCACTGCGTTTTAATGGCAGTCAAAATTTGGGCCTAATTTCACAAAAAACGCGCATCGGTGTTTCGCACCGCCAGAACAAAATTCGGACAAGAATATTTTAAAGACATCGCATTGAATGAAATACGTGTATAGTGAAACGATATCCTAACAGAACGCAAATTCCGACATCAACTCCGAGCGTACAGTTGTTTGAGCTCAACATTGTTCGATCGTGCTACACATGGTCTTCGTTCTCATGTCTTGAGTAGGCCTAATCCATAACGGCATCAGTGGCATCCACATACAACAATGAAGACCCCTTTTACTGTACCATGTGACGAACTTTTCATTTTTAGGCAACATCGACATACTGCAACCGACGATCCCGTAGCGTGGTATGTCAGTCAGTTAGTTTGTCTTGTCTGTCACGCTGTGCAAAAATGGCTAAACGAATCAAGGTCTTGTTTGGGGGTGGGGACTCTCTCGGGGACCCAAGGCACACTGTATTAGAAAGACGTCCCGCCCCCCCCCCATACGGCGAGGGAGGGGAGTGTTGCAAGGTGTTGCCTTTTGTGAGGACCATTGTCTGCATTCGATGCGGCCTTCGACAAATTACATTGGCCTCATTCCTTCCCAGCTCATCGAGCAGAATTAATTTACTGCTTAATGAATCTGCATAGACTAGGATAAAGCTTGTGACACGTAATGTAATACGCCGAAATCCACGCTGCCTAGCTAGAGGCAAGTCCGTACTGGTGTTTCAACAGTCGCAGGCGGCGCTGACGACACTTGAGTCGTCGTCAGGACATCATAAGTCACGGACGGAGCGACTGGCGGCGGCGGATACTGCTGACCCCGAACGTTAGATGGTAGGATATTGTCGCGAGCCCGGAGTGTGTTGGCCTTACGAAACTCGGTAGAGGCAGCCAGCGTGCCACCGTCAAGCTGCAGCAGCAACTCCAGCTCTGAACGTTTGGAGCTCTTGCGGCATGGTCGCTTGGCGGCGCCACCAGAACTGCCAACGCGTTGAGCTGCGTCGTTCTCGTTGCTTCCTGATGTCTGCGCATGCCAAACACACAACAGAAGGCTATCGGAGTGCATCCACTGACTGCCGGTTGTCGTTCCCTAAACTCTAAATGCGTTCTCTGCTGTTGTTGAGTAAAGGTAAACCATAAACGGGCAATACAGGTTTTTCCAGTTTTTTTTCTTGTCGTCAGCTAGTCTACTATTTTTACACACTGTAGTCTGTCAAGTTCACTCTTTGATATCATCAATTCAACTTCTTTATGGGCATTCTAGTGCACAAACTTCATTAAATGCGTTTAAGAAACTTAAAATTCTCAAAACGTGCAGAATTCTAAACCCTCGAATGGCTCGTGTGACCTTCAGCTGCACTTTACAGTTTCTGGGGAAAAGACGCAGCATCCCCAGTTCGTTCTTCTTGGTTGAGCGTTCCCCTAAAATGCGTCTTTAACTTGCACTGCTGTCAGGCACCCCTCAACCTCCGTGGCCTATAAAGTGTCGAGTGGGACGTTAAACCTCTGCTCACTCACTCACGCTGTCAAAAGAGAAAGACGAAAGCCTACAGTGATACAAAAGTGAAGATGTGAACAGCAGACCTTTGGTGATGGAATCAGAGATCGTTTGACGACGGGTTTCTGGTGACGTTTTGTCTTGTGATGAGACGTGACCGGCGTGCTGATGGATCTGTTAAGAACACGCAGAGGACAGGCCGCTGATGCGGCAGACAGGGATGATGATGCCGGTGACAGACGGGCAGCATTCGAGGTCGTCGACGTCGTCATTTGCAGCTTGTCTTGCAGGGTCATAGCTCGGCCGTGACTGATAACGATGCCCACCTTGGCAGGCGCCGTTGACACGGGGGGATCCTGGTGGATCGTAAACGCAGAACGCCGTGGAGTATCGCTAGACTGACCAATAACTACAGGCTCCTCCGACACCACATTACTCACGGTAGCCGTGTTCAACATCCGCTTCTTGAAATGTACTGGCATCGGCTTGACTTCAGAACAACTTTCCGTGTCCTTTGATCCACTTTTACCTTGACTCGCAACACTTTCAGCTGCAGTAACCGGCCCAACTGTAGAAAATGATGTGGATAATGTCCTAACATCAGCATCAGGACTAGGCTTGGTGTCATCACTGCTGGAATTATTATCCTCCGATAAGGACAACAACCTCATTATTGAGAACGAACTTCTCGAGACGACTGCAGTACAAGAGTTGGCTGGTGCTGAGAGCTTGACTGATGATAATGCTAAAGATGATGTGACAGCGGCTGTTTGTGCTGCAGCTGTGACTTCAGTAACTGCAGGAGAAAGTTTTCTGTGTTCGCTAGACACAGCAATAGGTTCAGAAGATACAGCTAGAACAGTCTCATCTGTCCGATCTTCATTGTCATCGTCATGAACAACTCGCTTCAAATGTCTGTGTCGGTGTTTCCTGATGAGTCTTCGGTAAGTGATGTAGGAAGACAGAGAAGTCTTGTCAGGGACGAAGTGTCGCAGTCGGTTTGGGTTGTAGACGATGTAGAACAGCTTCAGTGGACACAGCTGCAGTCGCCAGCATAAGCAGCATCGTTTATTTGCTCAGTTTTAAACCACAGCAATATATACAACAGAATACGAAATCTTGAGTTACACTGGAAAGAAAGGTTGCAACAGCCCATGAAAACACAAAGTCGAATATTAACAATAAAAGTTAAGTAGCAAATAAACAATGAAATACTAATAACATATGATAATATTACACATTCTTGCCAGCAGTGATGTTGTCCCCGAGGACAAGGTCTTGGTCTCAAGGCGCCTCAAGGACAAAAATCAAAGCCTTGGTCTAAGTCTTGCTCTTGGTCTTGAGACGAAAAGTCTTAGATCTCTCAAGACTTTTGCACCAATAATCAACGATCAATCTATTTTGAATTTCTAGTACAGTTTACATGTTTGTTTGAAACGTCTGTGCTTACAGAATGATAACATTCGGTTATCTGGTTAAGTGAGTTTCTTGTTACATATCCCCAGGCCACATGGTACATTAACAACATCACGCACTGTACTGCACTATTACTGAGGCATTCAATAAAGTCTTTGTCGCGGTCTTGAAGAAAAAGTGTTATTTACATCACTGTTTGCCAGTCTTGAGACAGATTCGATGACCATACATGTGACTACTTGCATTTTTCAAGACTGTGTATCTGATGTTTCTGATTCACTGGCAAGAGTACACAATGTTACAAATCCTGTCAAAAATGTTTGAAACTCTGCATGCATGCATACATTACATGTTTTTCAGTGAATGCTGAGTTGCTTAAGTTCACAGGAAATATAATGATTAGCGAATATTTCTAATAACAAAATGCAACAGTGTCATCTGACCCGTCTCCAGCCATACAGACTTGCTACATCTGTCAATGTGTAATGATCAGGCAAGTCTTCTTCAGCATAAAACATTGCAATCTACACCACAAATCAATAGCATTTCTAAATTCTGAAATTCTCTCCATCTCTGCTAGCCTAAGCTGGCTTCAGTTCTTGCAGCTAATTCAGCCTGTAAAAGTATTTTAAAATGTTCCTGAGACCCAGTTTAATTTTCTGTAAGTCTGTAAAGTTAAAACGAAAGAACAAACTATAGTACACCGAGAAGTGGTAACAGAATAAAGCTCTTGGCAAAACAGCATTTCAGACTTAACAAAAAACACTGATAAATCTTGACTCAGAACAGCACCAGTTAAGCATTGGCCACCAAGCACTAAGGGGAGTTGAAGTTAACTTAGTGTAGTAGTAGTTCAATCAGTAGCACTTGTCAAACACAGTAACGAATCGATGTGACCTACACGATGTTTTGTGGACAGTTCAAACTTGACGTGAATGAATTTCTTGAGTACGGACACACTGGCATAGGCGGGACACAGCAAATATCGCCGGTCATTTGAACGCTGAACACACAACACGAAACGAGCTGCAAAAATATACAGTGTTTTCAACTTTCAACTACCGTCACATCAGACTTTTACAGCGGCTCTGCCATTCAAAAATCTACTTTTTAAGTCATGTAAGCAAAACATTTTGCTCCGCAGCTTGCTGACTTACCTATCATTCATAACCTTATTGTTTTCGACTTAGCTGCACATACACCGTGTCCGAAGAAAGGGAAGCAATAGCATTTCAGGCATAACCTTGACAAAGACAGGCCTATACTTGTAATTTTTGCACAGAATGTCGCTAAGGTAATGCGAAACCAAACTAACACAACAAATGTCTGCCGCACATAAACAGTGTCACTACTTTACCTTGTAAATAAAACGATCGTCATGTATTAAAACGCACAACGTCATAACTGACAACTGCAAGAAAATCAGACCAAAGTATCAGCCAGTAACTGTTCAATTTGACAAGTGAACGAAGGCTTGAAAGTTTCAAGCCTTTGTTGACTAGCCGAGTTGAAAGGCTGCAGTTATCGCAAAAAAACACAGTCTCAGAATTAAAAGCAGTGCTCAAAATGACCACCGCCCGCCCTGACAAGCTGAGCAATGACGATTGCACTGACACACAGCTGCAGCAATTTGGCCCACTCGGTTCTGACGCGATGTTTGAGATTGTCGAGATCAGTGATGCGTGTTTTGTACACCTTCTTTTGCAGTATGCTCCACACGCTGTAGTCAACTGGATCAAAATCTGGCGAATTTGGAGGCCACAACAGTGGCAAAATAAACTCTGGCGTTTTTCTTTTCAGGAACTTCATGGTAGGCTAGCATTTTGATGACGTCAAACTTACGTCATCATTATGTAGTGTTGTGCAAGTAGTGGTGATACTTTTTATCATTTTTTTATCTTTTCCAGATCCGAGGGAGTAGGGTCTATGTGTGTATGTCTGTGTGTCTGTATGTTCATTCACAACTCGGCAACGGGTAGGGTGATTGTCTCCAAAGTTTCAGGGTATCTCTAGGGCGCCCCATAAATGGTTTAAGGCACAAAAAGTTAGGACAGGCGTCTTGGGTACGGGGCCAAAAAAATTGTAATTTAAGATTTTTTCATATCTCACGGCACCCGCTGTCCAGGCGCCAGGTGAGTGGGCCCAGGCATACTACTGCGGCGCGGAGCGCTGCAGGGCTGGGCCTAAGACAGCCCGACAGTACCTGCAGCAGTGTAGAATGGGGCGGGCAAAGAATAGGGCACAGGGCGGGGCTAAAACTTGGCGTACAGGTAATGCTAGTTTAGACAAGGCACTTGGCACTAAACAGGCAGGCATATAGGCGCAAACGTGAGCTGGGAATCCTGAGCCTGGCATGCGTTGGTACTAACAGGCCGACAATCATATACACGGGTACAGGAAGCGGGGGCGAAAGGCGGTGACGGGGCTGCCTACGTAATGCCCGACTGGGCGCGCAGAATGGCTAGTACACTATAACTTGCTACTTAATGAGAACTACATAGTGACATTCGTACGATTTTAGCCCTGTAGTCGGGTGGCTGGCGTGCATCTGCAAGCTGAAGACAGACACTGAGACGTTCGTCAGCATCAGACGTGTCTAGAGTCGGCGCTGATTTGCCTTGCTCCTCTTCACTCCAATTGTCTACCCTACATGATTCTGTAGAAACGTCAAAACACACAGGATTACGATGTGTTAATCACATGAAAGTAAAATTTAAAAAAAGATAAACGTAGATATAGCACCTCTTTATGGGCCAACCCCATCACAGAGTCGCTCACGTATAGCACGCGTTTTCAAGGATCACACAGTTTTACCTGCCACCCACGCGTCTATCCACGAACGGAATGAATCTTATCTGCCTTTGCCTTCCCAGCCGAAGTTGGTCCTCACTTCCTGATCCCGGAGGGATGGAAGGCTGAGTTGGCCCAGGCGCCACCCTGGTGAGTAAACTGTCTGCCCGGAACCGCTACGTCATGGAAATCACAGTTGTTAGCTGGGCAACTGGAACGCAGCGGCTACGAGCGTCGAAGCCAGGAGCCGCGACGCTAATCACAAAGCAACCGAGTGGTAAAAGTGCGGACACTTGATGTGTAGCGCCTGTCCGTGAGAACCTCATAGGCTCACCCTATAAGCGCTGAGGTAAGCACGCGTTTTCAAGGTATTTGACAGTTTTACTCCATACACACCCACGCGTTTACCGGCGAACGGAATGAACCGTGCCTTTGCCTTCCCAGCTTGAAGCTACCACTACGCCAAAGCGCGAACCTCATTGACTGTTGGGCCTTGCGGCTGTTTATTTAGTTACACACACGTTTCTTTACAAACTCTCATGCCAATGTATGTACTCACATATGCATATGCACCCGTGGTATAGTAGTTAAGAGGAATGCCTTTCTTCTATTGGATTTCCACTTTTATTATTGCTTTTGCGGCATCTGTGTGTGTCTGTGTGTCTGTCCGCACAAAATCTCGAAAACTACTGATCAGAGATTGATGTAACTTTACAGGAATATGCCCCACCGTGAACGCTAGAAGAGATTGACATTTGGTGACATCTGACTTTGACCCTGAGCTATTGTCGTATTTTCCAGCTCACCCTATACCCTTTACCTAGCAACTTCATTTTTGGTATGATACACCTTCAGAATATCTAGGTCAGGGTTCAGTTTCAAGGTCATGGGTCCATGGTTAAGGTCACGGCAGCGCAAAAGCAGTACCGTGCAACTCAAAAACTACTGGTCGGAAACTGCTGGGGCTTGATCGGAATATCTGTTACGATAATGCTTAAAGTAATTCAGACCTTCTGACACATGACCTTGAGATATATTTTCGTATTTTTTTCCAATTCAAGGTCTATGTTTTGAATACCTCAAGCTAGCAGCTTTTTTGCAGCTTCATATTCACTGTGAAGGTACAGCTTTAGAATATCTAGGTCACCTTCGAGTTTCAAGGTCACGGGGTTAATCTCAAGGTCACGGTTGCAAAACAGCGGCAGAGCGCAAGTCTGGACACAGCTTAATTGCTTCTGCGACTGTCAAGTCAAGGCAAGTTACAACCAAAACAGACATCCACACAGATAAACGTGTCTGCAAACATTACCAACCCACAACCCCACATACGCATGCACGTGTCAATAAGTGCTTATATAACTTACAGTCATGAGAGATAACAATGACAAAGAAGTGAATGATCTTACCATTCTCCCCGAGTGACTCCCGGAAGTCGAGCCTGCGTTGCTGTTCATCTGTAACACGAAACACGACCACAATAGGAGGTCAAAGTAATTTGGCAAAGGCAGGCGGCATCAAATGCGCTTCCCCTCTATCTTGTCGTGGGACATCGGGACCCTCGTCTAAGACGATGTTCCGCGGGCCCCCAAGACTCTTCACACCAAACATCCAATCCGTTCAGCCGTTTTGCACACCAGAGCAGAATAAAGCCGCGTAACAGACAGACAGACAAACTGAGTTTGACAGACAGGAACATTGGTAACAATAGTCTGCATCTCATGCATTCGATGCAGCCTAAAAATAAACATTAGTTCAAGGTACATCAAGGACTCATACAACTTACTGTACTTTCAACTGACACAACACTTTATAGGCGACCACATGCCACTGTCCCCCAAACCCGATAATAAATTTCTGAATCCTATTTTTATGCCCATAATTAGTGGATTATATAACTGTTCACAGTCCAAATTTAATGACAATGTATAGAATCAGAATATCAGATGGTACGAGTAGACCCAAAAACCGATTATTCACTCACAATCATCAGTCCTTTGTTAATTTTATCTGCTTAGTGCAATTCTGCAGAGTTTATAAAACACTACTTATAAGTAAGTAAGTAAGTAAGTAAGTAAGAGTATTTCTATACGGCGCTGCTTAACTATAGCCACAGAGCGCCGTGGTCCCATATCCCAAAGACATGTCGTTTAGGACCTACGCGACAGCATTCGGCTGCAGGACTGCATCCTGCCTTTATTTTTACAGCGCAAACTGCGAAGACTATTTTAGCGCGCGCGTAAAACAACTCTAATCCGTTACTGCTATCGCAACTCCGTCTGTCCGTCTGTCTGTCACACAATCATGACACGGTATCGGGTACACTACTGAACAGACGCCAAAGTGGAAGCTGCATCGGAGACCCCTCCCCTCGTTGTGGGAGATCAGGACTCTCGTCCAACACAACGTTCTTTTGGCTCCCAGGAGTGTTCACCCCAAACAGGATCTTGATCTGTTCAGCCGTTTTTGCACTACGAAGCCGAGTTGAGCCGCGTGACTGACAGACAGACACCGCGAACATCAATAGCAATATTCGATGCAGCCTAATAATAAAAGGCTTGGCTTCACGAAACTTGTGAAGCTTTTTACTTGTATAGAGGCTGGGAATGAGCTTGTAGGCGAGATCTTGCAGTATTTGGTCGGCGCAAATGTAGTCGAGCGGCTTTGTTTTATGGACGAGTTGACCACACAGTGGACAGCAGTTCTCAGTCGTCAGGTAGCCAACTATACAGCTTCGACAAACTGTCACACACACGCACGCACACCACATGTCAACTACATACAATGTCAACTTTACTGTGTAATCTTGGACCTTTCGGCAATGCTGACACGAATGTTTAAGCTTACAGCACTTTGTAAACGGTTTGTAGGCTACTCGTCATTCAGAGCAGTTAATGTTCACGGTATCAGCAGTAAAATACCCATTATCTACTCATCTGGTAACAACAATATGCGATTGTCCCATATTACAAGCTGATTTCTGGTACTTCCACGACATCTCCAGTTCCCCGGGTTGTGGCTTAGTTTACTGACATTTCTGACCATTTAAGGCAATCCAATCGTTTTGTATAGGCGAGTGACATACAAGCATACAAGAACTGGACATAGGCGGTGGCGCGAAAATGGCATCCTACAGAAAACTATCCACGCCTTTGGTTTTTGCTGTCAACTACATCGGGTTAGGACGACGGCCAGGGTTAAGAGTTAAGAATTTCGTCATGTACGGTCTAAGCACGATAATGTTTTGAGATAATGTGTGACTTACAGGAATGTGGACACTCGATGATGGTCGTCGCGTCGACAAGATAGCCGAAACAGAGACCACAGATGAAGTGTTGGTTCAACTCGGTCAGCGGCACGGTTGATATACGGTACATCACTGAATCAGCCGCGCAACATCTTTTCTATCTGCTCAGCATCAGCATCAGCAGAGGCGAATTAATAGCCTATACATGTACATAACCTTTCACCACCAGTGGAAGCAGACCACCCAGGTGTGCATGTGCAAGGAAAGCCAGCCCGTAGCTAAGACTGCTGCTCTACAACCATACAACCTACCTTGTCCACGTTTGCTTTCTGTCCACTGTAAGCAGATGATAGGGCGTTTCAGTCGCATCTCTGCGGAGTCAGTCGTTTCGCGCAAGTCCAATTCTTTGTGATAATTCATTTCTTACAGTAACAAATCGACCGGCACACGGCTACATGTGCCGCCAATTCCAGACATTCAACATCAATAACTTCTGTCACATTTATAACGTCACTGTTCTGTGTGTTTTATTCTTGTCATTTGACGCCTTGCTGTCCAATTCAAGATGCAGACTATTGTTACCGATGTTCCTGTCTGTCAGTCTGTCTGTCACGCGGTGGGAGGGGAGTTGGGGAAAATTTCACCCACTGTGGTCCCACTAATTTCAAGAATGGCTGAAGCTAGAAACTTAATATTGTGTGAGCTCACAGAGGGCTGGGGGCCTTAACCAAAACTACGCAAAAGCAGGGCATAGGTGTCGGGGAGGGGGCACGTGACCTACTTTCAAATTTTGGGACTCCGACGTATCTCAGGAACGGCTGAAGCTATAGACTCCAACGCGCGCAGTCTGTGTGGTACATTCGATGCAGCCTTCGCCAAATTACTTTGGTCTCTTGTGTGCTTATTCTGGCAGCCTTCCATTCATATTTGTATACGAATCAGTTTCTTGATAAATACACTCTCTGACAATATCTGTAACTTGAATTAAACAAATAAACGGAACGTAACCAACATGCTTGGCATGCATGGCGCGCTCAAGATTCAGCCTCCAGATACAGACCAAGCTGCCAGCTAAACAAAACCACTCACAGAGGCGTTCATTCATCGAACAAGCTTGCGACGACCAGACCAGCCGGCAGCCGTGACAGTCCTCGGCGAGGGACGGAGGGAGGGAGTGAACGGCGCTACCCAGACGGCCACTCTCTGATTACAGCCCGTCCCGTCCCGTCCCGTCCGGGTGGACTTAATTGCATCGCTCCGACGTCGAGAACCGACCGCTGAAAGGTGATGAACTCGGGGCACACACCTCACGCAGGAATGCGCTGCTGCCGCGTCCTTCTTCAGTGGCGAGCGTCCTGGCGCGTGTTCGCGGTGCGGCTCGAGGAAGTGCGATTCTGAGCAGGCTGTGTGCAGGCCGAAATGCTGAGACCCCCACGCCACGTAAGAAGAGGTTCCAAAACAGTCAATCGGGCTGGCCCAGTGGTGTTGTCGTCAGCGTCGATCTCACGACTGAAGAGGTCGCGGGCTCAACTCCTGACCGCGGCACTTTCGGGCAGCAGCTGTGGGCTAGTTACTTGCTTAGACCCACTTGCCCAGTTAGGCTAACAACTGCGATATCCGCCATGTAGCGGTCCTAGGCAGACTGTTTACTCCAGGGTTGCCGGGGTATGAAATTTCCCATCCATATCCATATCCATAGCCATACCAAAAGGCCATAAATTACAGAAATTTTATTCAAAGCAACAATAAGATTATTATGTACATCAGCTTTCTGTGAAAACCTGACAGTGCTTTAAGCGTCATAGA
>Ga0126335_1001999_pt1 | contig 11909 bp, 9 predicted proteins | sample OlaspJWI45metaG_FD_108409 | JGI IMG/M metagenome (GOLD analysis project Ga0126335, IMG submission 108409) | Marine gutless worms symbiont microbial communities from Oahu, Hawaii - Olavius sp. 1 OAHU.JWI-45 metaG | ecosystem: Host-associated > Annelida > Digestive system > Unclassified | place...
AAGCGACATTTTACTAATTTTACAGGAGAAACAAAAACGTTATTTATAACCCGCTGTTGCATCCGCCAAGCTCAAAAAATGGCTATTAAGTCTTCTTATAGTCATCTACTCAGGGAGCCTTTTTATGAGATGGATAATTAGGTATAGTATCAAAGTCTGTAAAAAAAATTTTTTTAATGTAACTTAAGACTTATTAGCACAGCACAGTCATTTTGTTTATATTTTCATTTTACCAAAGAAACACAACAATCATGAAATGTAAACAGCAATAGCAAAATAACATCAGTTCAATGCACAGTATAGTCCACAATCTGGCATACAAACAGTATCAAACTGCACTCTGCACTATCTACCAGCTATTTACACGTTCGCTTGAAAGTGAATATATGGCTACTTTTTTAATTTTGGGAGAGGGTTCTGACAACTCTCTACCACCTAGATGCCTGCATCGATTTTGACACTCAATATGTCAAGCGGCGTCGTTTCGGGCAATGATGTGCCTTTTGGGGCTCCCGAAAACAAATGGTTACGTTTTGACCCCATTTTCCCCCCCAAAACGTCGATTTGGAGGGAATTTTTTTATGGGACTTAGAAAATTTTTGGCTCAAAATGGGCCTTAACATTGCGCGTTCCAAGAGAGAATGTCCCTTATTCATGAAGCTACGGTTTAGAAATTGGATGTTGAATAGGCAACTCGACACCCCTAAATTCAAATATGTGATTGGTTTCTAGACCGGAAGTACATTTCACTGTGATACTGCACACGTGCAGATGTGAATAGGCAAACTGAAGGCAAAAAGCCACAGTATATCAACAACATCCTAAAAATCGTACATTGGATCAAGACGAAACTTTCAGGTCAAGTTAAGACCACCACAAACACTATGTAAGTGGTCAATCACATTTTATACCATATTCAAAATAACAGACGGCCGCCATCTTTAAAAAATATGACGTCATAACTTGACCCGCAGTGGTTCGATTTGGGCAAAATTTGGTATACAAATGCAAAATGGCATCCAGGTGACGAACGGTCAGAATTGAAACTTGAAGTAAAAATCCAATATGGCGGCCGTGTTTGTGAAAACCGAATGTATTAATACTTGTGCCATGTATTGAGGTATTTCGTCGCAACTTTGTGTACATTTTTGTACAGACAGAAAAACAGTAAATATAAATGTAATAAACTCACAGTTTACAACGCTTTTTAAGGATGACGCCTGCAAACTCACACAACTAAAACAGCAAATATCACAAGATTATATTACGTCACACCACACTGACATTTCGGCGATGTGCTGTGAAGTAATATAATCTCTTTGATATCTGCTGTTTTAGTGTGCGAGTTTGCAGGCATCGTCCTCAAAAAGCACTGTAAATGTTTTTTACATTTATAACAAACAAAAACTATAGCAACAGCAGAAGCAACAACAAAAGGAGTCCCTTAGCCTCAAGCCGGACCTCTGCAACTGCTTTATTTTTGTTTTAAAGTTAGATGCATACTATTGTTACCGATGTGAGCAGTGTCTGTCCGTCAGTCTGTCTGTCTGTCACGCAGCTCAACTCAACTTCACTGTGCAAAAATGGCTGAACAGATCAAGATGCTGATGGGGATAAACACTCCTGGGGCTCATAAAACATTGTGTTACATGGGGGTCCTGATCCGTCACAGTGAGGGGGAGTGGGATTCGATGTAGCCTTCACCAAATTACTTTTGGCCTCTTGTTAACTATAATCTTCAGTCACCAAGTACTCAGCACTTTATGGCAAATAATTTAAAATTAATATAACATCAAATCAACCTCAGCCTTAGAGACAGCTGAGTAGTCCACACCCTGAGTCACGGCATCCCACGATCGGCCGGTGACAACACATATAAAGACTGGATACATTCTATCAATGCCAAGTTGTTGCGAGTGTACTTTCATGTCATGTTCATCACGACGCAGAATTGACTGCCACAGTCGACAGTAGTTGAGCCGCACATCATCCGACATCGTCTGTTATCATAGAGCACATTCTCACTGGCTGCAGAGCAACTATGATTTCCTCGGTTCAATTGTTTTACACAATTATTTTGTTTCATGTTTGGCAAAATTTCATTAATAGTTTAAAGATTTTCAAAAAACATTTCCTATACTCAGAGTTATTTTTATACACTGTTGATATGCCAACCACTTTTCTAACTACTACTTTTAAACAACATAGCAGATACCAAGTAAGCACTGAACCTGATAAAGCCCATGATCCAGAAGAACAATTTCCGTTCCAGACGCTGAAGGTCGGACGAGTAGGTTACCGGGATGAGGATCACAGTGGACATATCCTTGTACAAAGATCATCTCACTGTACAGCCGACCCAACTTTCTCATCACCTGAACATAGCAACGCAACCTCATACAGACAATAAACCAAAGCCAAAAGATCAAAATAATGTCCTGCTGATAGCAGGCTAACAGGATAAGCAATTAGTGTAGTTTAATGAAGAAAAACAAATATGGTTGGAGTGTATCCAAATTTCTAACAGTTGTCAGTACAACTGTATCAACAAGAAAGAAGCCACACATTACAGCTATGCATAAAAGAAGTCTCTAATAGCCTATTTTTAACACTAATCCTAAGTCACATACATTGAGCGGATTATGAGGGCTATATAATACATATATACACAAAAGCCTAATTGAGTACGAATAACATACCCATGTAGAGGGCTAGATTTTTGAATTTTTTTGTACTGTCACCTCAGATACGACTGATAATCTAATCTGATCAATGGCAGCAAATTCTGACAGAATTTTCAGTCAAATTATGACTTTTTCAGATGGGGTCAAACCCCAGCAACCACAGCATCCAGCTGAGCCCTGCAGTAAGTGACAGTACAAAGTACAAACATCGTCAACGGATATGTTGTTAGCATTGATATATTCAGTGTCGGTGATGAACCCTCCCTCACAAAACTCCATCGTCAGTACGCGCTCGGATGTCAGCTGCCAGTGAACTGACGGTATCTGTCAGAATAAGACAACATATGGGGTGGTTATTTTTCGTTTTTGTTCGCCACAAATAACACAGCCATTAAAGTATGATTTTTGTTTCTTTTATACACTGTGAACAGTCAGTTTGGCATTATGTGCTAATTTCTGGCTGGCTCTCCAAGAACGTTTTTCAGTGGGGATCGCGATTTCTTCAGACAGCAACTCAGGTCGGCATGTTTGAATGTCACAAGAAATATAGTCATTAATCAATAAATTAGCACAAGATGACATGGAGATACAATAAATAACTGATTCGTCTTTGACAGTGAAATGACCAGCATATCTTGAAAGTCGCCACCATCTGCTGGTAGCATCTCCGACGTCTCCACAATTTCATTGATCGCAATGTGATGGCTCGACTGGTCATCACTCGCAACGACTACTGCAATGCCATACGAGCCGACCTACCAGCGTCGTCACTGGCAGCACTGCAACGAGTACAGAATGTGGCTGCATGGTTGGTACTGGGTCTCGACCGATAAGCACACATCATACATGCGTTGAAGTGACTGCACTGGCAGCTGGTCAAGTACAGTCTTGTTAAGCTAGCGACGCTGATGCATCGCTGTCTACATCGCTGCTGTCCGGCATATCTGATGGACATCGTCACATTTAATGACAGTGACATAGCAGTGTCTCGTCTCTGGTCGTCGACAACACGAGCCGCTGTCGTGAAGTGAACTGGGACTCAATTCGGTCGAAGAGCATTCTCTGTCGCTGGCCCTGACGTCTGGAACAGTCTGCCACCAAGATCAGACTAACCGAGTACTTTGCCACATTCAAAAAGAAACTGAAAACTCATATATTTGACATCGCTTTTTCCTAATTGTAACTTTCATTAGTTTTATCCAATTTTAGTTTTATACTTCAGTTTTAAACTTTATGATTCCACTCATTCACGGACTATTATAATGCACGGTTGTTCTACTGTACTGAGTAAACCGGGCAGCATAACTGTTATGATGATGAATCAGTTGCAATGTTTACACAGAGTATATTTCACAACAGAAAAGTAAAAAAATCAAAGCAAATAGTGTGATCGACATAAAACAATACGCTTACCTTGAGAAAATTCAGATGTGCAAAGTTTTTAGCGACTTTCTCGCAGTTACGTCCCTCATGTACAAAGTCCAGCTCCAACGGGAGATTTCTCTGCATCTCGTCGGACAGCCAGCCAAACTGGAACTCAGGAAATATGCGCGACACCAAAGCCACGAGCAGCTGCAGAGAACCGCAACATTGCATATTAGTATATCATTCACCACATGGCCCTGGAGAATGACGGCCAGCTATAGTAACAATATGCATTGTCCAATGTTCATGCCTCTGTCTGCGTGTGTGTCACAGGAGAATATCTCCGAAACCAAGGGAGATAAAGCTATGATTACCATTAATAATAATAACGGCTTATTTCTTTTTGCAGCACAAACAAGAAATTGGAATTCCTGCTTCAGAATCTGCCATCGTACTTTTGACTGTAAGTATAGTTCCATCACTCTGGACATTTCCAAGGAGGATCATTTCATCCCACTGAGGACTACAGTGAGGGTTGTGAAAATACGGGTAAAGACTGCTATACAAAATATTGCTTATTATGTCAAACTGTGTCATTAGCAAGCAATAGCAATGGTCAGTTTAGTGTCAAGCCCACAGTGTCAAACATGCATTAGAACAAACTAATTTTAAAGATAAGTTACTGTAAGTGTGTTACCACAGTGCATGTTGCAACATCAGCAAAACAAAAATTTATGCCTATTTCTTAGCTGGGTAACTGCAGGGTGACTCGGTGGCTCAGCGGTTAGCTTCGTGGCTTTCAGCAAGAGAGGCTGTGCATTCGATTCTCAAAGCCGCTGCGTTTCCAGCTACCCAGTTAGGTGTGACGATCTGAGCAGTTAATAACTGTGATTTCTGTCACGTAGCGGTCCTGGTCAGACTGTTTACTCACCATGGTTGTGTCCAGGCAAACTCAGCCTTCCATCCCTCTGGGGTCGACAAATGAGGACCAGCTTCAGCTGGGAAAGCAAAGCAGGTATGGTTCATTCCATTCGTGGTTAAATGCGTGGGTGGCAGGTAAAACTTTTAGATCCTTTGAAAATGCGTGCCATGCCTGAGCGGCTCTGTGATGGGGCTGGCCCATAAAGAGATGCTATATGAAGTGTGCTCTATTTCTACCTTTACCTTTGCAGCAAAGGCCGAGGCATTTACCTTCATTGTTGTCATATCGACAGCTGAGTGCACTCTGATATGCGGATGCTGAACTTTAACAGCAACAATCCGTCCATCACTGCGTCTCGTCGCACGATGAACTTGAGCCAGTGATGCCGATGCAATTGGCTGCTCGTCAAAACTGGAAAACAATTCCTCCACACTCTGTCCTAAGTCAGCCACAACGATCTGTTTGATATCTGAGATCGGTGACTCAGGTGCATGTTGATGTAGCACCTTCATAGTGTTGACATACTCGGAAGGCAGCAAATAGTCCAAAGCACCAATGTGCTGACCGACTTTGATGAAAACACCACCGTTATGCCAACACATCTCACGAAGTCTTTCTGCTGAACGCAAATGTACCTGCAGTACATAAGCACTGTCACGTGCAAACAGCATTCATGCTACATCACTGCTCAATAAAGTGCAAAGTATTTTACGCAAATGCCTTAGTTTCTGCCAAATGAAAATGCATACACATAAAAAATTAATATTTTAGCTGACTTACTACTCATATAACCATAAAAAATTGATTAAAAAGCAGCCCGGGTACTGTAATAACTTACTTTTTTGCCACAACATTTGAGGAACTGGCGCTACGTGTAGGCGTATTCACAGCTGCACTTTGTACAGATGCACGGGAGGCCCTAAGGCTATTTTATAGCATACATAGTGATACAAACAAGCTGCCCATGGGCAGTGACTGCTCAGCTAGCTTAAGTAGGGTGACCAAGTTTTAGATCTGTGATCAGGGTTGGTGGACAGACATACAGATGCCAGTCGAACAGCTTCTACGATAAGCACAGCAAGCTCTAGCCAGCTGAGCTAAAAACAATTAATCTGGAATAGTAGAGAAAAGAATCACACCGATCTAAATATAACCTGAGATCTAAGCTGCTGATACTGCTCCGACAATGGATCAAAGCCACGAAGTGTTAACTTGTAATCCAGCACAATACAAGCCACAGCAACTGCAGCACGACCAACTCGGACGATGCCAGATGACGAGACATTCCAATACGATTGTGGCTGTGCTAACGTCAGTCCAGCTAGTGAACTAGTCACGGTCAGCACAGCAGCCGACTTAACTACTGTCTTCATACGAGCCAATGATATCATCTAATCCGCAGTACGAAAGTTACACAGAAAGGACGCAAACGATTCACAATATCTGCAGCATTCAAAATGCACACGACTTATGGATTCAAATCTTCACATGATGTACACTTTATGCAGCATATGAAAATTATTTCAAATTAATGTCAATAAATCAAACCGACAGCCTTCAGCCAACATGGCTACCAGATTATCACATTTTAATGCAAAAAATATAAGCAGCTGGAAATCATATTCAACCTTACAAGCTGCAATTCTTTCTAGGCATGTTCACAATTAACCATAGCCAATAAATTTTCAGTTAACCGGTCAATAAATTGACCAAACCAGAACTGAAAATGGCAGCCAAAATGGCGTCGAGATAGCACTAATAGTAAAATGCAACTTACAAAGCATTGTTCATTTCATTCATTCATTTTAACTTTAAAACAATGTACTATCACACTGTAATTGTAAAGGCAGATTGTAGACTGATACAGTGATCATATCGATTAGGTGATATTGCGATATTGATCGCATACCGATCGCGGATGTCACCATCTCACGACATCGTAGCACATAGATGTCGTACGATATCGCACATGCAAATACATGCTGTCGCCATTCAACAAAGCACATCAGCGGCCAGTTGGCGGCAAACAACACGACTACCCACGTCACACGCATCCACCCACAACGTACACCATTACGTCGAGGTGCTGGAAGGCGTGATCGCTTTGATCAGTGACCACTGCAGTGTCTAGGCCTACATCTGCACGTTCTGTTCACTCTCTCTCACCTCCACAGCAGACATTATGATCTGCTAATTAGCATCGTCAGTCTGCGTGATGTAAGCTAATTAAGTAGTTAGCAAACAGACCAAGTTTTCTGCACTGCGAGTGTCTGCAGTGGCGCCCTCATTGGTGTGGGAAAGATGACATGATGCAGACATGTTCAGACAGTTCAGCATGCAGTGGTGACTGGTGAAAGTGATTGCCTCCCTCCCTGCTTTGACCACTGCCGCTGCCTGCATTGCTTACGGTGACGTGTACAAGCCCGCATTCAGCGACTTGTAGGACTGTTTTCTAAACCGATAGAGGCTTGGTCAAGTTGCCAACCAACTATACTGCGTCACCACCACCTGGCGGAGCAGAAATAACGCAATAGGAGAGATGAGAGGCAGACAAATTAGACAATGTTGACAACTGGTGACTGCTGTACCACTGGCAGCTATACATGACATCAAATGCACAGCAACGGGTAGGCCTGTATATTGTATGATATCGCGATATGAACACCGTGATATACTGATTAGCTCTGGGCTACTGGGCTACAATATTAATACTAGACCAATTAACTGGATAGGACCATCTCTAGCACTGACTGATATGATTGAGTGACATCATGTTGTGAAGTTGTGGCGACAGCATTGGAGATGCTACCGTCGACAGTTAACTGGCTATTCACTAACTGGCTAGTAGTTTCAGTTAACCAGTTAATAAATTAACCGTAAAAAGCTACCCTAACTATTTTCTTACTGTTAGCAAAAAAGTAGTGTCTAGAGTAATTTGGACATTCCCGTACAAGAACCCATACAGAAAAGTCCAAAATTAAACTACAGGACAGTTCAATACTCACTGATAGGCTATTGCACATGTGCAGAACTGAAAGCTAGCAATCATGGCAGCCATTTTGCAGACATAAATTTGCGATTTATTCTTAATTTATTCGTAGAATTTGCGTTATCTGTAACTCAATACAGTAGAATAACATTCGTAAATAGTGGCGTGTCAGAAAATAATAACGATAAATGTCAAGCATTAGAATTTGTCCGAATCTGCATTACAAACAAGTGCGTGACTTGTCCAAGTATCTATCGCATTTAGCGTTAGGGCCAGTTTAGGGTCTGAGTTACAATTAAGGTTAGAGGTAGGGTTAGGGATAGGTTAAAGGTTTGGGTTATGGGTATGTATAGGGCTGCCGTACTGCTAGACGAATTGCCATTCCTTATCGTATAGTAAACAATGACTTCCACGAGCGACCATGGGAACGATGATGGGAGGCAGAATTTCAGGCTACAATACTGCAACAGCGGACCTTCCCTTGCCGGAAAGTCCGAAATTACAGTACGGCTTCCCGTACTCTATCACATCCTTAGCAAAATGTTGAATAACTTTACGAGTCAAGCAGCACTCCTCAACTGTGAGAAGCCGGTTGTGGGTGTGACCTTTGGTCACGTAAACCTCGATGACAACTCGACGAACGAACAGCAATGCTAATTAAACAGTGCAAACTATTGGTCGCCAACATGCCGACTGCCTCTCGACGCGCATAACTTCCACAATCCACATATTTCAAACAAATTTCGAACAAAAATTTCTATACCGCCTTATCCAATTTTTGTTTACATAGACTTCTCGATTTTACAATCACCATAGAAGCAAAGCAACGAAAAAAAGCAATTTAATATTACAGATGGCCTGCATAACGGCACCGTGAAGTTGTGCCGATGACAATGTAGGTTTAAAGGTAGGTATAGAAAAGGTTGAATCGCACGTAACTCAGCCGCGCATTAAGCGATTTTCTTGAAATTTTGTAGGATCATACAGAGGATGGTCTCCGAAAGATGACACTTGTCAAAATTGGAACCGGAAGTAGAATTCCGCCGCCAGAATGCCCGTTTCGAATGTCGCTTTGTGGGCATATCTCTGCCCCCGATCAAGATATTTTCACGAAATTAGGTGGATATGTAGGCAATGAGCTCCCTCAAGGTGTAGAATGGTCTAAACATGTTTCCTTCGAAAATCCAATTTGCTGGACGGCAGCCATGTACCACACATACGACATACCGGCGGTCAATTTTAACGTCGTCAACTAGATCGCATTTCTTCACGCTATCAGCAGTGACATCGTTACGATCGACGGCATCTTTTTTAGTTCTTTTATATCAACCGAAACTCATTAAATTAAATTGACCGAATTTGTCACAAATATGACAATTATTCGCCCAATTTTCCAAGCACACAACAAAACAGCGTTTGTTTACAGAAAGGCAACGTACGGCACTGTGCTATTTCGCCTCATTATTTTGTGCCGTATACAGGCCATCTATACTTTGATTTTGGATCCAGGCTCGTGCAAATTGTGGTTACGTGCACATTGCAAGTTGCATTCATGTGCGCAACAGTACAGCTACACAACACAAAATTTGTTAAAGTGTTGTCCAACTACTGTAGCCAATTTGAACGTCACAGAGTTCTGTAAACTAATCTTAAATACAAATACAGTACTTCACAGGCACAATTTTTCAAACAATTGCAAGGCTAGGATTGCAAATTCTATTAAGTTCAAATTAGCCAGTCAAAATTACATACATAAAAAATTACGACTTACATTTTTCGTTTACATTTGTTACACACTTACAGCTCTTGCACTTGATTAAAAAATCTGTACTCAAATTCTGTACCAATCTTTTACAATAAAATAATGAAATTACTGGTAATCATTTCCAGAACCACAAAAAGTTTAGAATATGGGAAAATCCTTCTTCTAGATAGTATACTGCCGCTGGCATCAATAACAACCGTAATCAGTTCTGCAGTACGATATAATCACAGAATAAATGCCAGATACAGAACAACATAGCATAACATTGACATAAAACACTATTATTAGCTACCATGTATGTTCATCCAGGTGGTTTCAGTTTCATTATCTAGTATTGCAAGAAAGCTTCACAAATTTGGCTACAATTTCCAACATATCCAATAGGTATGAATGCTTCACAAGATATCCCGCAACAACTGTCCAAAGTTATCAAGAACAAGAGGTCAAAGTAATTTGGTGACAGTCTAATCGAATGTGACCAGGATTACTACAACGGGTAAATTTTGCCCTAACTAATTCCCCTTCCCCCATATAATACAGCCTTGTTGTTTGGGTCCCTAAGAGTCTCCAGCCCAAAGATAACCTCGATCCATTTGACAGTTTTTACACAGCACAGCCACATGGTAGACAGAGAGAATGATCGACACACTACGCTATTGGATCTATAGTCACAATAGGCCATATTAAACACATTGTGCATTTGACACAGCCTAATAATACTAACAGCATGCATATTTTTATACCAACATTCACAGTAATAATAATAACACTAATAGTAATAGGCAGCACTTGCCTATAATTTCCAGTATTAATTTTTGTTTCCCACCTCGGGAACTCCTACCGAGGTTCTAAAAAATAGTAATAATAATAATATGCAGACTGCCATATGGTTATAACTTCAGAAGCAGCAAATAACAGGAATTCTGAATAAAATGGTGCAAAGACGATATCATGGCAATATCATAACCCTCAACAGCTGCTATTCCAATGACACAGAAACAAAACAATTATTAATATTCTTGAAATGTTTGACGGACGAAACATAGCAGAAACCATCAGTTTCATCAAGCAGTACTTATAACAAACACCACAAAATACAACGTGAATGTACGAAAGTCGCAAAAAATTATTTGCACATTACATTTTATATGCAACAAAATGTAGAGAAAAAATAGCACGTATTATCTATTCAATCCAATCAAACTTGCAAAACATGGCTTCAGTTTGCTAATTTCCTTTTAAAAAAAATAAACAAGAATCACACCCAGCAATCAGCAAAAACATAAACATGCATCATACCGGTACATTGTTTGCCATTTTCTCGGCGCACATCTGTGAATTGAGGCACAATGAAAAGTACACTATCTTCTACATTGTACACCAAATTACAGCATTTCATACAAATATTACACCGCAAAACTTACTACAATTATAACCATGCCTTGGACGTCTAAAGGCTACAGAGTTTTCATTTTCAGGAGGGCTTTGCATCTCTTAAACCTCTCAAGAGGCTCTGCCTCCGCATCCGCTGCCACAAAGACCCATACACCCCATTATGGTACACCTGAGCGGGGTCAGCGACACTCGACGCATTATGTCATTTCGGGGACGATTTTTACAAGCCAGATGACCCAACCAACAGTGTCAAAGTACTGAAGGAAGCCAGCTGGCTGCTGAGATAGGCTTCAATCCCACCAGGATGACTCCACCATGGTACAGGCAACCGCCTCTAGTCTAAGCACAGCGTCAAGGGTCCCAGTGTGACAAAAACCCAATCTGCTGGACCTGTAAGTTGCCTAGAACATCATGCAACAACAAAATGCTACACAGTACTATAGCAACAAGAGCAGTTGCACTAGTATTCCCTCTGTAACTCCAGACCAACATCACAGATCAGGCGAGGCCATGGAAGTATGCGTGAACACCCTCCCAACTATTCAGCTGGCTACACACCTGCCAAGTGATGTAATACATCACTTGTTAGCCAGCATCAATGCAGCTGACTCAACAGCTAACGAATGAGCAGTTTAGCATCTAACCTGACATTCAACAAAAGGCCATCATCAACTGCACTGGCACTTGAGACTAAATTCACAACAACCGAGAAAAAATACATGCAAGTCAGTTTCTACATGACACAGAAACTACTCACATGCAAAGTACACATGCCCTAGTTCATCCCAT
>Ga0126335_1002000_pt1 | contig 11907 bp, 11 predicted proteins | sample OlaspJWI45metaG_FD_108409 | JGI IMG/M metagenome (GOLD analysis project Ga0126335, IMG submission 108409) | Marine gutless worms symbiont microbial communities from Oahu, Hawaii - Olavius sp. 1 OAHU.JWI-45 metaG | ecosystem: Host-associated > Annelida > Digestive system > Unclassified | place...
CGCAAGACCTGCTAGCAGCATGTGGTACGCAGCTGCCCGTGACCCAAGATGTCATCAGTCATTTGGAGCAATTTGTCATTCGATATGTCTATGGTGATACAAAAAGCAAGAATTTGGCAGACGAAATGACTGCGAAATGGAGAGCTCAGAAGAAGAAAAGCACTAACGAACTTGTGCCTGACTCGGACAGTCTCCATCAGCACCTTGCCAGCGCAAACTATCTTGCATATTTGCTTAAGCATTACCAGCTCCAAAATCACCCCTCACCGATTGGCCATGCATCTTGTAAATGATCTTTTGCAAGCTTACACATTACATCATTGAGAATTGTCTGATACCAATGTAATCCATAGATCGCATTCAGGAAACATTCTCGTGGATTTCTAATGCAAAAGATGGTAAAAAATGATATCGAAGCATTGTATGTACTATTCATGGCATTAGTATGTACTTGGTTATTTTTCATATTATTAGCGTCTTGCTTATGATGTCACAAACGTGTCATTGTTCGCTGACGTTTACCGCATGTGAAATGACGCCGTCGATGAAGGGAGGCGTTGTCTGTCGGCCCGTGTCGAAGCTGAAGGCGTAAATTTTGAACCCTGCTCATGACTACTACTCTCTACATACCTTCCAGGGACACCTAGAACACGAAGGGTTCTAATTTATCAGTGCTGATAAAAACTGATGCATTTTTGGCATTTTCACACACCAGTATCCTTATCTACTAGAGGCCCTGTACTGAAATTAATAATGCTCCATTGTTCTTCTGGCAAAATGACTGGTCTGATTAAAATGCCTGACCCCTAAGACCCTAGAAAAGACAACAAGTCTATTCTCCTAGCTCAATTATGAATCTTGACAGGCTAGCCGAAAGGGCGCGGCGGCCATTTTGGCGGCCATCTTGAAATTCACCTTTACCCGCTACTTTTTCACCCTGAAAATGATTTCAATGGATTCCTTAACCCCAAAACCTAGGTAAAGACACCAAATTCAGCACTCCAAGACAGATGCAGATGGAGTTATATTGGATGTACGGGTGCGGCGGCCATCTTGGACGCCATCTTAAATTACACCTTTCTGCCCCACATCCAAAATGTCTACCCAAGTTTTTTTAATCTCCTATGGGTCCCCTACAAAGATCAAGAGTCAAAATTAGGGGACATACGATTGCGCACAGGACCCCTTCAGCCCCAGGACTAAAACGACGACGTCATGATGACAGCACTGTAAATATTACCATTGTGATTAATTTTTCTGTCTTATTTTGCTTTGAATATTAATGGAGAACAAAGGACAGCGTTTTAACTGCAAAAGTGTTGTTATTTCATTGCTCGCACATTTAGGGCGATGTTGTAAAAGTCACTAGAGTTGTGTGCAGAATTTGTTTCTGATCAAAGTTGTAAAAAATCATACAAATCAGTTAAAATTAGCCGAAGTTGTAGTCAAATGTAGAGGAGCACGTTTTTATGGACAAATGTGTATAACAGTAAAAACAGGTAAAGTATAACATTATTACCGGGACAAAATCTGTTGATAAGATAATGAGTAACTCCCAGCTGGCCGACTTGTGCCCCTGAATTAGGGCCGCGCAGCCAGCACTGTGAACCTGGCGGAGAGCCAACAAACCAATCGACTCCAGTACATGTACCATCGTTTTCACATGCTGACTGGCACATCGTGACCGTCGTTGCTGCGAATTTTATACCATTGCGATAAAATATGTCCGCTCTTTCATTCCACCTGCGGCATTCTACAGAGACACTTTACGGTCAGTCTTATGGTATCAAAATTAAAAGTATGCGTACTTTACAGCAAACTGTGGCATCTGGTGACAGCAATTTTAGTCAAATTCGTCTGCAGTTACTAAACAAATTAACGACAGAAAAATTAAAAAATGTGATAAGTAGTTAAAACAAACAATTGGCTGAGACCTAGCGCTTGGTTCATGGCCTCGTCGAAGTGCAGCCCTGCGTAAAAGCCGTCGCCAATGCCGAAGTTTGTCAGTGGTAAACTGTAACGGCTTATAATGGGGATCTGGTAGAAACAGAAAACGTTGTATATTTGCAATTGCAACTGATCAGCTAACTAAATTGTGTGATAGTTTGAACACTACCGTGAAGTGTAACCTGTCCATTCTAATGCAACTGGAATATATTTTAAAAGTTTAAGAGTCAAACAAAACAGAATTCTAGCATAGAAAAATAGAAAATTAAGAGAAGTCAATTGCCTCCATGTTACTGGCTTACGCACATAACTAGGAATAAATCGGACCTTATTTGCATACAAATTTGCATACGTTGGTCTCACAACTCAAGTACGGCACACTTACTACATGCTCTGATGAGGATGTAGTGTGTGGTTCCAATTCTCGGGATTTGCGCACCAGACGAAGGTGTATGCAACTGACACTTTTGACCCGCTGCAGCGGAAGTAGTGAAGTCGATCCCAATACACAGAATATTTGCCTCACATGCTGCTTGGCATACCTGGGCAGTCGAAGCAGCGTTTGGTGTACCGCTGGCGTACGCTACATTCTGTTGTTCAGACCACCGCGGGCAGGCTACAGAGAAACAGTAACATATCACAGTCGAAATACTGCTGAGCACACTACATGGATCGAATCGACTAGGCATTTGGTCTTTACTCGGATACTCTTTATAGCCTTCTTTACAATTTCGGTTAAGGTGCAAAAATGTACAATAGGCTTATTGTTTCGAGACATACGTAAAACCGGGGCGGAAAAATTTATATGCGGTGGGACTGAAATCCGCCATGGGCCAGTGAGAGGCACAATAAGATTTCTTGCGATCGTCCGCCAGAAGTTCAAGCATTTTACTTTTTTTGTAAGTGCAAGCACAAAATAATTAAGTTTTCATACAAGATTCCTTTTTAATCAAAGGCGACCACCAGCGTTTTTGACTTTATAAATGCGTAGCAAAAATGAACTTTCTAGATCAAGGAGTTCGAAAGCTATCGTGTTGCATAGGCACATTCACACATACACACAAACCCACGCGTGCAGAAATAATTATACCACGCCGCTATGCGGGTGGTAAACATTAAAGTCAGCTATACACAGTGTATCGCAAATGAGACCATTGTTTTCGTAAATTGCTTTAAAAGTCATCCAGTTCATTAGTCATAATTACTCAAAAATGAAACCATCATCAAGACTCCTGGCAGTCTCCCGCTTGCTATTTGTATAACATACAGATAGACAGAGAAAGGCGTTGCATAACAGAAGTACAAATAGGCAGTATTATGTCTATGCTAAATACAGATTGTTATGGAATATTTCTTTTAATTCGGCCAGAAGTCAGTGCATAACATTTTGTGGTTGCTACCCTACCCCATTTCCAATTGTCTTGAATAATATGGAACTCAAATGAGTCAACAAGTTGAAATACCTGGGCACTTGATTAACAAGCGTTCTTATAAAATTGATAGCGCTATGGCGTGGGTATTTACAGAAGTTTCAGCAACAGTTTGTCAGTTACTGGTCCAAAGAAATTGAAAGATGAGATGGCGACTCTGCACTTAGTTAAAATATGCTATTGTGCCTACTATGTTGTATGGTTGTGAAATGTGGTAGTTAATAATAATCGTTCTGATTACCAACGGTTTAATGTTGTGTGGAATAATTCCTTCGGGAGAATCTTTGGCTGTTGTTAGCAGGAAAATGTGTCTTGCCCACAGTTCTATTCTGGGACACTTCCCGTGTCCTTTATGGATGACCAACGTAGGATTCTGTTTTGGAAAAAGGCTCTAGTATGTGACAACAGGATAGTAAAAATTATTGCGAACGTTAAGAGACCGAACATTAATGTGATATTATATACTCGATATCATCTACTAATATTAAAGTTGGCAAAATAATAAATCTAATGTGGAGGCAGCTTGAGATAGTAAATACTCTATGAACCTTAATTTTTATTGATTACTGTGCTTTATGTGCTTTTAGGTTTTTAGGCCTTTAATGTTTTTTTAGCTTTTATTAGAGTACAGCATGTGTTTTAGTAGGCCTATAGGCTGCGGTTAACGGCAGAAAACTACCGGCATTAAATTGACTTTTTTCAATTTTTCGCCCCGCGGGGACAAACCACTGAACCGATTGAAGCCAAATTGTCCGCTATGGCCTATCAAATTTGACCCCAATCGGCCCACCCGGGTCGGAAAAATCCCCAAAATGCTAATTTTTTGCGACTTTTTCGCCCAGCATGGTCGACTCCCTAAACCGATATTGCTAAAATTCACAGGGTTTTTGTGCAGCTACAGTCCACATATTCCTTTAAAATTCGGTAAGATTCGGTTCATAAATCAGGGATTTATAACCTAAAAACCTCGCGTCGGTCATTTCTGGGGCAAATTACGGGGGCCACTAGCCCAAAACTAGGGGTCGAATCCCAAAACAGTTCTCTACAGAAAAAAAGTACGGTCGTCCTCTATCCACAGCCAAGTTTTGTGGAGATCGGTTTACGCACAGCGGCGACACGAGAACGGAAATAAGAAAGCTTTTATGTTTTTATGTTCTTTGTCGCGCTGGGCGTGGCCTATTTGGGTCTCACAGACTTGCCGCGATGTTCGGTACTTTAACGAAGTATAGCTCTGCGACTTATTGATCAATTTTCATGCAAATTGGGGCAATATTCAAAGCAAGAAACGTGCTTTCAAGTTGCATGCGTAATTTTGAACTATATTGTTAGGTAGCGCCACAATTTTCGCTGAAATGGGCAAAAAAAATTAAAGTTTTTCAAAATCTCGGCAAAAAGTTTGTGAAGACGACTTCGACCATTTATCAGCATTCTACTAGCATCTTGTAGCTACAACAGTGTAGATGTGCACTTCTTAAGACAACTCTTTGCTTACGGACACATCGCAGGATCAAATCTGTGCTTGTAGTTACATAAGTCGAAATTGGTAAGTTCGTGAGCAAGAAAACCAATATATATAACATACAATTTTAGGCAAACTTTTGATGACTTTGCACAGGGCAAGGAATGTAGTTGTGCACCTATATTATGGTTTTCAGCCACGCTTCCTAGCGATAGCAAGGCAAAGTGACAAACTTGAAAGTGTGAATTTTCTGAAATTTCGCAATTGTATTTTTTGCGTTTTTGGCACACCCTGTAGGATAGGAGAATTATCATCGCAGAGTTATAGAAATTTGCTGCCGGCTAGCATTCTATAAGCGATGCATTGTGTTTCTAGTTTGTTTTGTATTTTCACATGTGCATTGTGTGTTCTGTTGCCGTTTGGCGTAACAAACGAATGATAAAGTATCGCAGAAAATTGATATCTGCTGTTTCCAATGTGGGATCCTAGCTATCGCCCTTATACTATATTATAAGGCAGACGTCGGCTTACTGTAACAAATACACAGTGGAGTTCACTGCTAATAAGTCATACCGTTTACGACATAAATACATAAATAGATCGCGATAAATATACAGATAATAGGGCGTGTAAGTACTACTATGTTATCTATGTTTTTCTATACTTCCGGTGACCTCACCATTTTACCAGTATAACAGTTCCATAATAATACCCATCATGGTACGACTATGATTTACCATGGTAAGTGAACCATGGTTGTACTATGTAATCATGGTAGTTGAACCATGGTTCATTTACCATAGTATAATCATGGTTATATCATGGTTGAACCACGGTAGTCGTACCGTAGTACAACCGTGGTAATTGAACCATGAAGGATCGAACCATGGTACAATCATGTATGAACCGTGGTGATACTGTGGTTGAACCATGGTTCACCATGGTCGTGCCATGGTACAATGGTCGGTTTCGTCATGGAACTCCTATACTGGTGAATTTAGTCAAGTCACCGGAAGTAGGTGAATGGCTTGGTAAAAGTGGATCTATGATAAATAATCATTTGTTTACTGGTACGCTCTATGAACGCAGTCTAAACTTAGGGCGTAATCCATTTGTCAAATCCGGTTTCGGTTTCAATAATGAAACTGGTTTTGGTTCACTGCTACAAAAGGATTGGACGGTTTGCTTGCTGGTTGTGATCAATATTTAATATGTTGATCTATGGTGTTAATTATGCAGTTGCTTTGACAACGAATTGCTGTGTTTACGTTTCTTTGTAGTTTATGTTGTATTTGTGTCATGTAGTCGGCGTGCCATTAAACAATCAGATGCTTAATGATGTTATACTCGGAATAGCAGTTAACACGACATACACAACGAAAGTATGCAACAACAGTGTACAAAAAGTCCAAAAACCAAACTTAGACATCTTGGTTTCACGCAGTAAACCGACTCGAAAACGGGTTGCTAGGTTTAATCCGAAAGGTTTGACAAATAGAGTGAAAAAAACCGGAAAATCCTAAACCGGTTTTAGGTCGGTTTGCCAAATGGATTACGCCCTTAGTAGGCTCGCCAGTCGATACGAACACGAGCATTTAAATGTCAGACACACTACTATCGACAATTTCTTTTTCTTAGTCGCAAAAAATCTGATAATCTAATTTCTAAAATAAGGTTATTGCACATACTTTTACAGACTTTGTCCCACACGTAGAGAATATATCCGGACTGTGGGCTGAATGCTTGTGACCAAGTTCCACACAGAAAACACTGTTGAGTTTTTGCAGCCGCAAATTGCCAGTGGAATGCAGTACAACCGGCGGTTGCTTCACATTTTGCTGCACAAAGTGCTTCGTCTGCTGCTAGGTCTGCTCGACCGTTGGCACAAAAAGTGTTCACTCGTGGATTCCACTTTTGGCAGACTACAAAAACATATCAGTACTAGAACACGTAATGCACAAAAACTGACAAAATGAACAGGTTTACATTTACGGGCTCCAAAATGCTGGTACACGCATTAGCACACATTACATTAACATAGAATCAAAACTATATATTTCAAAAGTTATTTGAGTAATAATCAACAACAGCTTGTAAATATAGGTCGTAGCAGATTTCGTCTGCTAAATGTTTTCAGTGGTCTCGTGCAAAGTGCATTAAATTTAAAAAGGCAAGGGTAATTGTTGAAAAATTTAATTGCTTTATGTCTGCTATACTATTTATATTATCCTCACATGTGTCACTCAAATGTGAGCTAGGCCTAAATAACTATCTGCTTTGATAATTTGACACTCAGTACTTAGAGGTTTTAAATTAATGAGTGTACTGTAATTCACGGTTTTTCGTAATATATTGTCAGGTGTTTAGTTGCTGTGTCACATTGTATTTATATCTAGTTTTAGATTAGTTTAATATTAGGTCCATCCGTCTGGGTTTCTGTCTTTCTAACTCTGTTTTTTAAACTGTCTAATGTAAATCGTTACGGAATACGGCCAGAAATTTTGTATTGTTTACCGGTATTTTTGTATCACTTATTGACGAATAGAAATGATAACTGTGATGGCAATGTCACAATCGACTTGTATTTTAAGGGCAGCTGTCAGCGCTTGTGCGAGCTTTGCTGTCCGGCTCATTCGCCGTACATCATATTGTTATGTCACTCCTTTTATGGGGAAACAAATATACACACAGGTGGGCCAAATTAAACGGGACCACTCAGTTCAATAACTTGTAACTCTAGATAACCTATAAGGATCAATTTTAAACCACTCTTGGCAAATTTCAACATCATTTCGTTCTTAATCAAAATCTGTCATTTTAGCTATTAATTTTAGAATATGCCGCGGCGCCATCTAGTGAAAGCAAATGACCACGAAAACATTCTCTGCCATTATTAAACCGTACAAAAAACCAAACGAACGTTCTTACTTAATTAATTTTTTGACACCATTGATAGCAATAATTAACTGCCTCACAGTGATGTCAGTCATTGTGGTTATTTGTTAAATTAGCTGTGTTTTTTTACTTTTTGTGGCTTTGGTCAACATAACGAAAGACGAAGGTCGAAAGTTGTTTATTACAATGCCATGCATTCACCAGATGGCGCCACTTTATTTTGCATATTAATGTATGCGGATTATGTTGTAATGTTAACAATTAAATGGCCTTGTTTTCTGCCAAAAATAGTGAAAATTCGAGCAGCATATCTGAGGTTACTAGCTGAAATGCATGGCCCCGTTTAATTTGGCCCACCCTGTACATACATACAATCACCAGTGAGAACTCCACGTAAAAATAACAAACAGTTTTTCGAAAGATAAAAATTACTTATTCTCATTTTACTACTACTCACCACTGGCATTACGCATATTAACAAAACTTGCTGCATTGTGACGGTTCTATTTTCAGTGCGACTATCCAAAAGTGTTACGTACATATATACATGCATACATAAGAAATCTTTAAAGTGGCCTAAGTAAAAACCTCAAGGACCACTGAAAATGTAGTCGTTGGAAAGTCGTTGAAATGATATGGAAAACAAAAAAGTTTTCAGTGTCCGGCAGAATGATTTAGTGACATCGTGTGGCAGACTGTTCCAGAGCGTCGGACTGGCAGCAGCGAACGCTCAGTCGCCAACAGTCCACGATGAGTGCGCGGCACATCGAGCTGCAGCGAAGACGCGGACCGCAGACGTCGCCTCGACGTGATATCTTGCTTTAAAATGGCTACACGGTTACAGTGCAAATCACATTAAAATTATTACCTGGTACTTGACATGATCTGTCGAGGACGTAATTTGTGGTACCAGCCAGAGTGCCTTTTCCACTAGAGGAGGCAGTGTGCAGTTTACACTGTGTATTTACTGGAGCGTTAGCAGTGAAGTCCACAGAGGTGCACACAGCATTGGCTTCACAGGCTGCTTGACATAGCTGGACAGTGGCAGCAGTGTTTATTGTACCGCCAGTGGAGTACATTGTGTTTATTTGTTCCGTCCACTGCTGACAAGCTACAGACAAGTAATCGCACAAATGTCTGATTACTGAGACGGGATGTTGGTAGTAATTACGTATTTAGGCTGTAAGTAAAGGTGAAGGTAAGGGACACTTGATATGGCGCCTCTTTATGAGGCAACTTTGATCACAGGAGCGCTGAGGTATGGCACAGATTGTTAAAGATCCCACAGTGTTACCTGCACACCCACGCGTTTATTCGCAAACGGTATGAACCATGTCTTTGCCTTCTCAGCCGAAGGTGGTCCTCATTTTGTACCCTGAAGGGATAGAAGACTGGCTCGACCTAGTTAATTGTGATATTTTTCTGGTTAAACGTAAATAGAAAGTACTGCGTCTATTTTTGAAAATGTGAATGGTTTGAGAGGATTTTATAGCGAGAGAAATAGAATTAAATTAGGTTAAATCTCCGATTCTGCATAACTGCAGCACAAAACGCTGTAAGGGCTCTTTTTTATAATAAACAGCAATAAAAAGCAGACACTGTTGATAATTTGACACTCAGTAATTAGAGGTTTTAAATTAATGAGTGACATAAATGAATTATTTATTCGGTAACCCAAGTTTTGCAGTGTCTTCAAATAAAACTAGAAAGTGTGGCAAGAAAAATGTATTACTACTTATAGTCTCCGGCTTGGTGGCTCAGTGGTGTAGTGGTTAGTTCAGAATTGCGATTCGCGATCGACGGTTCGAATCCCCGCCACGGCACGGCCGGTTATTTTTCTAAAAATGGTGACTATCTTGGGAATGTAACCACCACCCAGGTTAACTCAACTTTGCATCCCCCGGGGTCGCTAACTCGAGTGTTAGCTTCGGCTGGGGTAAAGGCGGGAAAGTCGCCTCTGTCGGGCGGCAGGTAACACTCCGTGATCTCATATGGTATGTGATTTCCCGTAGCGGTAAGGTGACTTCACGAACTGTTTATACCCTTCTTTCCTTTTTTACTTTTAGCAATCGTCCGCCCGTGGTTAGCGTCGTGGCTCGCGACCCAAAAGTAAAAGGTAAAGGTAACAGACAGTTGAGATATCGCCTCGTCGTGAGGTCGTGAGGAAACTTTGGCTTTAGATAACAGCCGTGAGTTAGTTATTTACATCCACTTGCCCGGTGAGGAGTGATGGTTTGAACAGGTCAGGTCAGGTGGTGGAGGTTAACGTCGCTTAACATAACACAGATGATCAGCGACAAGCCCAACGAACAATGTTAAAAATTTAGGTTATTTTTGCCAACTATATTTAATATTATCAATAACAGTATTATTGTTATTATTGTTCTGTGATTAATTTAGTTCATTACCAGAAACTATAAGTACTGTTACTGTGAAAAATTATACAATGTTAACTTTTCCTGTTTAGGGTGGAGATTATAATATTATGCAGCCGACTATCTGAGAGTATGATGTCTACTGTAGGACGTAAATTTAGTTTTTTGGAGGCTGCAACAACAGCTGAGCATGTAGCGTTATTAGGACACTCCGTGAGAAAATGGGTGAGTTTCCGATTTACCGCAGTGGTGGCAGAGACCACCCTAATGCTTGCCAATCTGATGCAAATAAGCATTTAAGCAGCATTTACCGAGACGGAGCCTGGTTATGATGACCTCAGTGTGCCGAGATGGATGAAGATATTTAATTTTGGTGAAAAGACGGTTTGAACAGTTAACAACTGCGATATTCGTCACGCGGCACTCTTACAATATAATAGACTGTTTTCCAACCTTTGTGGTCACTTGGCCAACTCAGCCTTCCACCCCTCCAGGGTAGGTAAATGAGGACCAGCTTAGGCTGGTAAGGCATAGGCAGGTACAGTGGTTAATCTCATTCGTGGATAAACACATGGGTGACAGAAGTGTGATCCCTTGACTACGCGTGCCATACCTGAGCGCTTCCGTCGTCATAAACAGACGTTATATCAAGTGTCGCTTACTTTTTCGTTTACTTTCACATTAGACTATGCAAAAGTGAGCGTATTATAGAACCGATGTGACGCAGGTGTAGGCCTAATTCTGTGTTGTGCTACTGCAGCTATTGCTAGGAGACACGAACTATCCTCGAATGACCGGCCCCGTACAATCTGTACACAAACAGGCTGGAAAAAAATCGACTCATGTACTGCACGATATACTTACAACATGGTCTGTTGAGAGCATAGTGTGTGGTGCCCGTCGCAGTGGATCTTGCTCCAGAACTAGGCCCGTGTATCCGACACTTTTGACCCAATCCAGCTGTTGGAGTAAAGTCAATACCGGTGCACTGAGCATTGAGCGCGCAGACTGCTTGGCACAGCTGCAGACTATCAGCAGAGTTCAATTGACCGCTGGCGTACGCTACATTGCTTTCTTCAAGCCATCGCGGGCAGTCTACAGAAAAACATCAACACGTCACGTCCCAGTCGAAGTATGCTAAGCTTTCGCTTTACAGGGCTTTTGAAATTACTACTTTACGCATACGCAGACTCTTGAACATACTCGTGTGTAAGCGAGCCCATGTAAGTATTATTTTGCTTTACAAAAGCGACTGATCAAATCGAGTTCGTGTTTAAAGTGGAGACACAATATGTAGTCTATTGCAACCGATGATTCTGTAACCTGATGTTCAGTCAATCTGTCTGCCACATGACTGCACTCTCCAAACATGGATCGAGGTCCTGTTTGCAGTGGAGACACCTGGGGCCCAAAGAACGTTGCATTAGACGGAAGCCAAGATAATCCACAAATTCGATGCGGCCGCCGTCAAAAATTACTTTGGTCACCGGGTAATTGTGCAAAAACGACTGAACGGATCGACGTCCTGCTCGGGCCTAAGAAAGAAGCATCGTTTTTTTACCCATTTGCCTAGTTAGCTCAGTTGTTAAGTCACTGGGCTGTGTTTGCTAGCCCAGCCGGCTAGCCACTTTCGCGGTCCAGGTTCAGTCCTGGGTCCGGGCAAGTGGTTTGGCTCGGATTGGCTGGGTTTGACGGGCATGCTATGAGATTAAATTCTCAGGCAGCTATGGACGATTTGTCTGTGTCTGAACGGTTCCGTGCGGTAGATTAAGCTTGACTCATGTAGTCGGCTTTTAAGCGC
>Ga0126335_1002001_pt1 | contig 11907 bp, 7 predicted proteins | sample OlaspJWI45metaG_FD_108409 | JGI IMG/M metagenome (GOLD analysis project Ga0126335, IMG submission 108409) | Marine gutless worms symbiont microbial communities from Oahu, Hawaii - Olavius sp. 1 OAHU.JWI-45 metaG | ecosystem: Host-associated > Annelida > Digestive system > Unclassified | place...
ACATGGACGAACACACTTTTATATTACTCTATAAATCTATGGTACGCCCGCATGTTGAATTTGCAAATTCGGTTTGGTGCCCGTATAAGATAGGTGATTTAAAAGAGATTGAGAAAATTCAAAGGAGAGCCACCAAACTAGTAATTAAACTGAAAAATAAATCATACATAGATAGATTAATCTACTTGAACCTGCCTACTCTAAAATACAGATGCTTGCGAGGCGATATGATTGAAGTTTTTAAAATAACCCATAATATATGATCTTATTTTCAACGAAAGAGCTAACACCAGAGGCAACCACTTTAAATTACAAAATCATTCATTTCATTATGACTTACGAAAGCATTTTTTTCTGCACGCATTGTAAATATCTGTAACAGCTTGCCTAATTCAATCGTTGATGCTTGCACTGTTAGTGCATTTAAAGCACGCTTAGATAAGTTTTGGCAGCACCAATTAGTGAAGTTTGATTTTACGGTTGATCTGACTGCTACCGGAAACTGATCAGAAGTAATTATAATGTGATATTGTTAGTTTATGATAATATATAATAATGATGTGGACTTAGAGGTGTCAGACACCTGCATCCGTAATTCTCTGTTGAGTTGAGTTGCCCTTTGATTTGGAAGAAGAAAAAGAAACCATCGCAAACATACATTAATGTTAACAATGTGAAAATTCTAGAAAATTAGTTATGAATAATTGTATGTTTACATGATGTACATATTTCACTGGTTATCAGTTTACTCAGTGACTGACTACTTAACCCAAAGATATTACTGGATACCATACCAGTATCCAGCTAAAATATTATTTTTATGATTAAATTTTCTGTAGAAGAATATTAACTAAGTGGTAATTAATAGTTGATTATCTGTTTAAAAATAAGTTTTTGTTATTTACATTCGAACTGACAGAAATTAGTAGCTAAATTTAGCATTTTTTGCTTTCATACATAACGGTCTGACTAAAATATGCCGTGACGCCTGGACAGTTAATTGCCTTACTAAGAGGACCGAGCTTTGTACTGAGACCGTTGTCCGTCAAGGTTGTCAGATACCGGTGGACAGCAGACATCCAGGCACTGGCCACATGCACTAATGAAACCAATAATCACTACTACACTGCCACACAATAGCAGCTTGCATAATAGCCCATGACAGGATGCTGTTACCTGACCTCATTTACCTGCTACATGCTTTCTCAGCGTGGTCAATTTAACTTTAGTATTTTTGTATTGCATTGTATTTCTCTATTGTAATCAGAGTTAGTTTTGTATTCAGCTGACAAGTATATTTTGCGGGAGAAAATGAAGTTATTCGAGGTTTAATGTTACAATGGAGGCTGACTTAAAGCTTTTCTATAGTGCCAGCGCTGGTTGCAGCAGCATTCTGGTGTTCTAACAGTTGGCGGAGGCAACTGAAAAATTAGCTTCGATAACCGATAATCCACTAACTCAAAAGTTAGCTTCGCTAATGCTAAACTGCTAGTGAAATTAGCAGAAGCTGCCGCTAACCGCTAACTTTCTTTATGTCAATTTATCTTCGGTTTTCTGTAATACTATGAAACACATAAAATAGACCCAGAGACTTGAAATTTTGATATGTTCTACAGTACTAGCTTGGAGTTATTGGAGTTATTGCCTTCAGTGCTTTGATGTTGTTGGTTGGGCGGCAGGAAGGCATCCGGCCTGTAAAAAACCTTGGGGGGTTGTAGGGGTGGGGGAGCCATTAGTCTGTTTGGCGTTGCGCCCACCCGGACTGTCGGTGCCTCTGCCTCCATTATCTTCCCCTGCTCCATAAAAATCCAGAAGACAGGAGGTGGGAAAACCCCGCCTGAACGCAGCACAGCCCTATGCTATGGCAGAAGGCAGAGTGTTTCTTCTGGTACTGACCTACCCGGGTTGTCCCAGAACAAAGGCCGTTAAACGGTTGTTGGTACTAGCTTGGAAAATAGCATTCCAACAACGTATAGCATGACAAGATCGTAGTTACAGCGGTCAAGATAATCGAAACTTTTTAAAAATTCTTATGCAATAACATAATATGTTCTGCAGTTCAAGTTTCAACTATTCCATTCATTCTGGTTTATACTCCTCCATTGTGTTGATGTGATGGTGGTTCCCCTTCATGAACGTCAGCTTCTCAAAGTTTGCATCTGATAGGGTGGCTCTCTCACGAACGCATCAAAGCCACACTTGAGAACAGTGTGCCCCAGCCTGTGTAATGTACATTTTCAAATAAGAAATTGTCTGCGATATTTGTTCATTTAATCGGCATGAAAAAGGTAAGATAAACGTTTGAACACTAGAAGTTAAAACTTTATTTAATTTACATATGAGAAAAAGTGTTAGCAGACTTAATGTTGGTTAAACTAAATTTAGTGGAAGCTAATTGTTCCACTAATGGTTTTCAGAGTTAGCAGAACCACGAATCTGTTAACAAAAACGTTAGCTTCACTAATTAGTGGATTAGCACAACTGTGCCCACCACTGTGTCACAGCAGAGCTGCAGAGCATCTCAGTCTCAGTACAAAACTTTGTCCCCTTAGTATGGCAATTAACTGTCCTGGTGTCCCAGCATGTTTTAGTCAGACCCTTACATAGCATTGACAGAAAATAGCAAATTTATGCACATTGTTTCTAGTTGATGTAAATAAACATCAGGGACTGAATTTTGTTGTACGTCAACACTTAACACAGCTTCATATTAAATTGTGCCTCAACATGGGTGAAGTGCACTATATTTGCCAAGTTGCTGCCAGTGAAGGTAGGGGATGGTGGTGAGAATATAGGCATTAGTCTAGTTGCTGTGTGTTGTAAAATCCACATCGTTGGCGTAAGTAAACAGTAGTTTCTGCACAAGATTGGTACCAAGCTTATATGCATCATGTGGTTTTGCATGTTCACTGTCTCCAGTTGTTGTTTGTTAAACAGGAAATATTTGATCCGAGTGTAAAGAAGAAGAAGAAAAAGAAGACATCCTTTGATCCTGATGCTTTTGGAGATGTTGATCAACCAAAAGATTCTGCAGCAACAGACAGCATGTCTGCTGCCGATGCCATGTCTGAAGAGAAGTCTGTTGCCCAAGGTTAATTAGAGCATGAATTTTCAGTTTGTCATTCTGCAGTTTAGTTGTTTGAAATAAATGAGTTGTAATCACATCGGTATATTATGTTTTTCTATGGCTTTCACTTTCAGGCATGGCAGCAGCTTGCACTTTGAGATTGTTAGTATGCGCTCCATCAAAATGTCGTGTTCAATCATAGATTAGTTTTTTAAAGCTTAACACCACCTCTGAAGTTCTAAAGAAATGTATATATTGTTGTTGCTTTTGTTCTTGTTTTGCTGTTCTTGGAGATGTGTTCACTGTTTTGCCATTGTTGCAAATATCTGTCTTGTTAGCACATTAATGTGAATTACTCGACTTGTTGTGCAGTTGCTGTATTTTGTTAACTTTTGTCTGCTACTAAGACTTTTTTATGGCAGTAATTTCTAGTTCAACATTTACAGTCAATAAAATATTTTTATGTTGTGAACTTGTGTCTTGTTAGAAGTAACTCTCGATGATGATTTTTCAATGACAAAGAAAAAGAAGAAGAAGAAGGCATTTGATTTAAGTGACATGACCGCTGCAGTGACGGTATATCTGACAGCTTGTGGTGGTGATTTCCAATATTTTGCTTGTTTGCTAGTATGTAGTTCAAAACCCAACATCGTGTTTTTGTGCATTTGCAGCTGGCTTGTGAAAAACATGGGTGATGTGTGGCTAAGCTACAAAACACAGTAATTTGCGAATTACATTTTATGGTTGAAAATGTGCACAATGTATATAATGTAATTTACATAATTTTCTGTTTTTCTGTACCGTACATTAAGTTGGTGGATGTAATATGTAGCAGTATGTAACATAACAGCTTAAGTCTTACCCCAGTATCATCTGTGCTGTATTAAAAATGTTGTTTTTTCCTTTTCTCAACTTTAGTGTTACAAGGAACAAATGGTGCCATGGAATCTATCATTTTAAAACACATGCTAAGTTTACTGAACGTGTGTTATAGTCAGAAGAGCGGCCTTCTGTGGATGAAACTGAACAGTTGGAGACGAATGCAGCAGGATTATTGGACATGAATGATACCAGTATGGATTTCAGTCTGTCATCGAAGAAGAAAAAGAAGAAGAAGCCGATCGTTGATGACGTCGATGAAGACAAACTAGGTCTGCAATTACAGTGTACACAACGCGTAATCATAATTATTTGTTACCGATTTACTGCAGTTTAGTTGTTGCGATGTTCTGTACTTGTAAGGATTTCAGCAATTGAGTTTGAGCTGAGCCATGTTAACACTTAACAACTGCCAGTTATTTTACTGACTTGGCCCGTATGTTTCTATTTTTTTATCAGAGCCACTAGCTTGCAGAACTGGCACTTTTTCCTTTTGGCAGCTGCAGGCTAGAACATTTCCAGTGATCAGCCAACTCATTCCGTAGTCAAGTCGCCCCCATGTCAACTTGTCTCCGAGGTAACTCTGACCCTTGCCGTAATCCTAACCTAAACCCAGACAGATTGACTTGGGGACGAGTTAACCAGGGATGAGCTGACTGCCACCCTTCAGCCAGGCTGGATGTGCTGTGGTGTCTGGCAATGTCCAGATGTCATTAGGGCAACACAGCATAACTTATCAGAGACCTTTTTTGTTTATAACTTTTCTGTAAATTACTTGTGGGCTTGTTAGCAACTTGTCAGCAACATTTGTGACAACTTCGTAAATCGTTACTGATCTCATTAATAAACTTATCGGAAATTTTCGCTGTAATGCGGGCTGTATTTGCATCACTTTGCATTAGGTGGCATGATATTGTTTTCTTTGGATTGCAGTGGCGGCGAATGATGCATGATAAATATTGATTGTGATGAGCTGTTTTATGACATTGATGCTGCACAAGTTTCAGATCTCAGTGACATATTACTCCTGACTGTCACCATTTGCTATTGTACTCAGAAAATGTGGTTGCATGTACGTGTGATTACTGCTGTGTGTTGGTAGAGGAAGGCGATGACAGCAGCAAGACAAATGATCAGACATGGGGCCACACTGACCGTGACTACACATACGACGAGGTGCGACTACTTGCTATTCAGTGTTGCTTATGAATGTGTATGAGTACATCCACTCCATTGTCAAATCAACAAAAACAGTGTTAATTATTATATAGAGAAAAAATACTATTTATTAAAAAGACATGTTTTGTTAGTTGCAAATTATGGTTTTACTTTTTATCGTGTGTCAAAGTCAGTTCGGTTAGTATAATTTTAATAGTAGTACTGTGCTTCAGGTGATTGACACACTTGGTGGATAACTTGAAAAATAGACCAGACCAGAACTGTCTTAGCAGATATTTCTGACAGTCCTCATTTGCATACAGTTTTGGCTGACAAGTCTTCTTTCTGATTCTGCTGATCGTTAATAACTTGCAGCTGTTGTGTTAACATGGCTCAGCTCAAACTCAACATGTGATCCAGCTTAAGACAGAACTGGTTCAGTTCAAGACTTGAACTGAAGACTTGAACAATTAAGTAGTAATTGGCTCTGTAATATAAAATTACAAGCTGTGTTCTTGCATCTGTAAGAGCTGCTTTGTGCTTTAGAGAAAAGTTGTAAACTTTTCAAAATGTGTAATTTGGTGTTATCTGTTAATTTGTAATGCTGGCTGCTGGTTTGGTCTAAAAGATTTATGGCTACTTAAAAAAGTTACGTATTTATATTTCTGTTTTTGAATTTTTTGATAACCGGATAATAATTAACGAGATTCTTAATGGGCATTGAACTGAAGATTCACGTTATTGTTTCATCTTATTGAACGAAGGTTAAGATGTAATTCTGTGATGTGGTGATTATCTGATGCATGCTTGTTTCAGAGTTGTATTGTTTCAGTTTATGATAATGTGTTTGTCAGCTGCTGAAGCGAGTGTTTGACATTATGCGAGAGAAGAACCCTGACATGGTCGCCGGCGAGAAGAAACGCTTTGTTATGAAGCCTCCGCAAGTCATGCGAGTCGGCACAAAAAAGTCATCATTCTCAAACTTTGCTGAAATCTGCAAAATGTAATTATGAATTAATACATTCTACATTTCTTATGAGCAGTTGTTTTAGTTCTGTTATGAGCTACTGTTGTCCAGTTGATGAGGACCTTTGTGAGTTGATGTGACAGTAAAGCTTTAGTGAGCTGTTGTTTATTATTGCAACAAGGTCTGAATCATTACAGCACTTTAAAAGTGACTTGCAGTTCTTACTTTGTTTTTTGATGAATCTTGATAATTAACAGGTTAGTATTATAAAAAAATAGCTATTGTAACTGGTAATGTTTCACATTTTTGCTTTTTTCACAAGGTTTTCACATAGGATTTGAGAGTTAATCCTTTGATATCTTACAGGCCATGTGCCATTCCTGATGCCTAACCGACATTTTCAATTTGTATATTAATTACTTTTATTGTGATAATAATTGAATACATATTTGTGGCATGTTTTATTGAATATGGTAACAGACCTCTCTGAATGGATTGCTCTGTCTTTACATAACACTTTCCTAGATGAATGATATTTTCAAGATTGCTGTTTGACAACTTACTTAAGTGTACAAATGGCCAAGCCATACATCACGAGTGTTACCCACTTATTGGTTGCCAGCAGATTCAGTTTACTAATTCAATGCAGCCTATTATTACCGATGATCGCAGTGTCTGTCTGTAGGTCTGTCAGTCTGTCTGTCACGTGGGGTCATTTGGTGCAGCCATTGCTAAATTACTTTGGCCTGTCGTCATTACCTGCATGGCAGCTGTGCTGGGAGCATGTGTTGTTTTTGGCAGTATCTGTGTCTGTCAGTCCACACAATATTTCAAAAACTACTTGTCGGACATTGATGTAACTTGGTAGGAATATGTCTCGTGGTGAACGATAGAAGTGTTTGGAAGTTGGTGATATTTGACCTTGAGAGTTATTTTCACATTTTTCCAATTCAGGCTACACCTTTTGAATGGCTATTGCTAACAGTTTCATTTTCACTACGGAGATGCATCATCGGAACGTCTAGTTCACATTTGGGTTTTAAAGTCGTGTCCAACTCATGCAACTCAAAAACTACTGGTCGGAAATCATCAGAATATGTGTTACAAAGTGATTCAGCACTTTTGACCTTGAGATACATTTTCATATTTTTAAAACTTGCTTCTTGAGTTTTGAATGTTTTAAGCTAGCAACTTCATTTTCATTATGGATGCACATCTTTAGAATATCTTGGTCGCCTTTGAGTTTCAAGGTCATGAGGTTACCCTCTAGGTCACAGTCACAAAAAAGCGGCATTGTGCAGGTTTGTGAGCTCAGACACCATTTCCTTGTTGTTGTATTGAATGTCAATTGAAGTCTGCCGTGTGTTATGCTTTTGAAGGCTTCATAGACAACCAAAACATCTGCTGGCGTTTTTGCTTGCTGAACTCGGAACAAGGTATGGTATTACTATACAGCAGTCAGTATAGCTAACATTTGTGTTTGTTACATGCTGCATTTAATATAATGAATAATTGCTTTGATTGTGAAAGTTGTGGCAGTTGTTGCTCTGGTAATTTAGTGCCCGTTTGTGCTTAGTGTTAGAAGTCTTCGTTATATGCCGCAGATTATATTACTGTGGATGAAATTTATTTTTTAATAGTTTGATCAAAACCATTTGTACAGAAACTACGGTAAGCAAAGAATGTTGCATGGTAACGTTCAGAAAACTTTGTTAACCAGTTGGCATCTGTAGTCAACTGTACTGTGGGCCCTGGGCTTGCATAGCTACACAGATGGGATCTGTCTTTGAATGCAACCAGTTCAGCAGATTGCAATTATACATTTGACAGGTGTATAAATTTGACTACAGTTAAATTGTTACTTCTCAAGATTAACTACAATACATCAACTTCCCAGAGACTACAGTGACTACGTTATTATATCACTGACGAAAATATAACGTTGTGGTTGCTGTGTTGGTTTGCAGTGGTTCAATTGACGGCAACAACCAGTTGATCATTAAAGGCAGATTTCAGCAGAAACAGATTGAAAGTGTGCTTCGCAGATATATCAGTGAGTCGGAAATGGAACTTGTTTGCTACTTTTGTACAAAAGCCATTTTTACATCTTTCGTATTTTTACCACTCGGGTTTGTATGTTTTGAAGAGATGGTACAATGAAACGCCAGTTTAGGTTTTATTCGTTTGTTATCCTTTTGCTTCATGGTAGCATTTAACAGAATGAGTTGATAGTTGCAAAACTTTTCTAACCAAGGTTTTTCACTTAAAAATGCACAGAACCCATGTTTAGCATGCATACAATAACTATGCCATTATTGGACTTGAAAGTTTACTTCTGAGAGCATTTGAAACCCAGGTAGTTGGGTCTGAAAACTTATGGTTTACCGTGATTTTCAGGTTTGGGGAAATGCTAGTTTAATTCTCTAAAATGTGTTGATGTGTGTATGATGCATTGTACAGAGGAGTATGTAACATGCCACACATGTCGATCACCAGAGACTATTTTACAGAAAGACACACGGCTGTACTTTCTCCAGTGTGAAACGTGCGGCTCTCGTTGTTCTGTCGCCAGCATCAAATCTGGATTTCAGGCCGTCACTGGCAAACGTGCAGCAATACGTGCAAAAACTGCTTAGCTGTAGGTATCTCGGACGGACATAATAGAGCATTTGCAGTACTGCAGTAACCATGGAACAATATTATGTCACTTTTGCCTTTCAGTTATGTTGTGATAATTTGCTTGTTTAGTGTTACATTTTCACCTGGAACTTCCCATTTAAAGCTCACATAGATCCTACAGTTGTATTCTGAGATGCGTAATTATACAGCTTTCTGTCACTTCGTTATCTACTGAATATATTACTCAAACTTATGATTGACTTTTTAAAATCAATGGCACATTGTTTCCAGAAGGTGTTCAGTTATTTCTTGGAAATATTTTGTCTGACTTTGATATATATATTTTGAGTGTTAGATCTTAAATGTAGATAGTAAGGAAATTAGATTAGTTAGTTATTGTGGGTTTATTAAAGCATGGAAACTCAACTTGTCTGGCTCAGTTTCATGCTATTACTTTTCTATTTCCTTATTTCTGAAAAGTGTTTTGCCTCTTTTGTTATGTCTTTGCGTGTTTATGGTACATGTATTTCCTGATAAACCAGTATCTATGGACTGAACATATTTATTCTCCACTTAGGATGTGCAAAGTTGCGATAATTAAATGTTTGAAATTACTAAGCAAAGCTGAGCTTTTGGGATAAATTCTGGTGATTGGGTGGGTAGCTGGCTATTTTTGCTGATACAGACTTTGCTTGGTAAGAGAAAATCCTTGAAGTTGAAAATTGGTATGTAGATGCAGTTCAGTATATCGATGATGCCCATATAAACTTTGTATTGGTTCTTTACCGATTTATTCAGATGTAAAAATGAACCAAGATCAACTTAACACACTGTTGAATTAGCATCAATGGCTGTTGAATTTTTTCCCCACTGATAATTCAACAGCAGTTGAGGCATAGTAGGCACCAATATTGGCAGAAGGCAAACTCAACAGTGTTCCAAGCCCATACACAGCCAAAGTTAGCGCCGAGTCGCTCATTATTGGTTGGTATTCTGAATGTTTGTTGTTCTTCTGAAATGCGGCTTGTGCTCTAATGAAAACCATCAACGTCTTATACAGGTCGGCCTTATGAGCCTTCGTGATATCCAACCTATGGAAGATCAAGCAGTTACCGAGTCACATTGCTTGTTTTGACGGTATATCTGAGTATGCATACTGATTCACTTTTGTTTTTGGTTGTGGTTTACAAGTTTGTTGAATATGAAACGTGCTAGAGGTTATTGGTTAACCATAACTGTTTGTCGTGTTTTCTGTTTTTAGCCTGCATTGAGTGCATGAAATATGGATTGTTGTAGTCGATGATCCTGCAGTGTGGTGTGTGTCAGTCTGTCTGTCATGTGCCTGCACATTGCAAAAGCAGTTGAAACGAATTCACATCCTGTTTGGTGTGAAAACTCCTGGGGCCCAAGGAACATTGTATTAGATGAGGGTCCTGATCCCCATGGAGAGGAAAGGGGATTCAGTGCGGCCAGTGCCGAGTTACTTTGGCCACTGGTTCTGTTTCTGTATTGGTGCCTGTCGTGTCAGCTGGTTGGGTCATCCGGCCTGTAAAAATCGTCCCCAAAATGACCTGTAAAGTGTCGAGTGGGACGTTAATCCTCTACACACTCACGCCGTCAACCACAGTCAGTGAGGCTCTTTACGGTTTGGCTGACTGCACAACTCGAGATTCTGGTATATGTACAAGTTATGTGCAGAACAGCTGATACAACTGTGCATTGTACTCACAGTATGGCAGAAAAACAGTTTTGATAATTTTCCGTCATATTCTCCAGGTGGTTATTGTTACTCAGGTGTATATGGAGATAGGATGAACGTATTCTGTAAATAGTTTACCAGCTTTAACTATTTGCTGTAAAGAATCTTAGAGTAGGCCTACATGACATAAAATTTCTTAGGCTGATTGGCTCATTAATTTCTTAATTCATTGACATTAGTGAAGGAGATTGCACTGTATTGTGTTGCGATATTAAAAGTCGTGTCGAACGTGAAGGAATATTTTACCAATTGCGTACTTCTTAGTAGCTGTATGCCAAGTACTTTAATAAAATTAGAAAATATTAATCGAAGAAGGCCTGTGGTGGACTGAGGAAATTAACTGCACAAAGACTGGTCCAAAGACCTGCAATGATGGCTTTGTAGGTTTTGTTTTGGTTGTGTCTGTCGTTGTCCCTACAAAGTGTAAGAAGAAAAACTGCAGGTCAAAAATTGATGCAACTTGATGTGATGAATGCTAAAAGTGATTGAAAATTTGTGACAGTTCACCATGAGCTTTTTCGTAAGTTGCTTTATCAATGTTCTGAACTTACCGGTAGGCTATATCAGTGCTAAGTGTATTTTTAATTCTCTCAGACTACAACTTTTGAACACGTTGATATAGCAACTTTGTTTTCGTGTATATCTCAATCTTCGCAATTTCTAGGTCACGGTCGAGTTTGAAGGTCATAGCAGCAAAAAGTCTACAGCGCACCAAACTTAGAAAACTAGTCAGAAATTGGCGTAACTTGATGAGATGTGTCTTGTGCTGAATGCAAGAAGTTGATAGCTGTAGACATGGAGATATTTGATTTTGACGTTTGACCTTTAAAGTTATTTACATATTTTTCAAACTCAGGCTTTGACTTTTGGGTGCTTTAACTTAGCAGCTTCATTGCTGGTGTGGAATTCGCATTTAGCCTACACGTAAGCTGTCACATTGAGCTAACTCTGTAGTATGCACGAAGTCGTTAAATGAGTCGGCAACAGAAAGCAGCAACTGTTTAGTTCGCATTGTATTAAACGATAAACACGGAAGATTCCACCCACTGACGGTTATTCCGAGTATGGGCTTAGTTCAGTACAATGTCGATCGTTATAGGCTTGGATTTATAAAGACATTGTTCTATCAAACATCACCGCAATGCGCGTACACGCATTACAGTAGCAAGCTTTCAGGCCTACTTGGCAACAGGTCAAGTCAGTGAACAGTACGCCAATATATTGTCAGATAAAAACAACGTTGATACGTGCAATGTTCAACATGCGCTTAAAAATATACGCATGTTGTCTGCCGCATGGAATTAACGGAAAAGAACCGTCACAGACAAACAGATAAACGTAAAATGTCGAGGGAAGGAAACACGTGAAGGCGGTCACATTGACAGACGGCCGTACTGTATTAACAGATTTATTCGACAGCAGATCTGACGCTCTTGTCTATCAAATTGAACTATCAAT
>Ga0126335_1002002_pt1 | contig 11905 bp, 12 predicted proteins | sample OlaspJWI45metaG_FD_108409 | JGI IMG/M metagenome (GOLD analysis project Ga0126335, IMG submission 108409) | Marine gutless worms symbiont microbial communities from Oahu, Hawaii - Olavius sp. 1 OAHU.JWI-45 metaG | ecosystem: Host-associated > Annelida > Digestive system > Unclassified | place...
ACTCAAGGAGCTGCTATTAACACAGTACTGCTCTACTACACTGCTTGTATTTTTACCGGTCACAGACCGGTGCCAGGCCGTAGGCCTGGCTGGCTGCAGCCATAGTAAGATCGCGCGCGTGCGCGCATATTATTTGTATTGTATGTGCTTGGCCATGCTTACTAGTGTGTAGATTTTAACCGTAACGAAGTACTGAGTGACCCGTAACGAAAGTCTGACTGTCACGAAGTACTGAGTGACCCTTTCTATCAGACAATTGTTATAATGGTAAAAAAATACTTTATTTTGGTGTTTTACACGAACACCTTTATATCGGACAATTGTTACAACGGTAAAAAATACGTTATTCCGGTGTTTTAGGTAGATAAATAACAAATACGCTGTAACATGTGCCTAAACATTAGGTCTGTGCTCACATTTTAATAAAAATGTTACAGGTACATAATATATTACTACAGATATGTAACTTATCTAATAGTCTACAAACAGCATACATAACAGTTAAAGACATTTCCTTGTCGCCATCTGGCGACTGTTTTGTCGAAATACAACGCATTCACCTCAGTTCAACGTTGTTATAGAAACAAACACAAATCGACATATAGAAGCAACGAGAAACAAGACGACAAAGTAATTTTGCGGTAGCCGCATCGAATACGCGCTGCAATGAGGCGCTTCTAATGAGCTTTGCTCACGGTCTGCGACTGGAGTTTAGGTTTCCTAATGGGTTATTAAGTATATATTTGTGACTGTTTTTTTCACTTGTGCTTTCCGTTGTAGCATACGAGGCTACCAGAGCACAGTTGATATTATAGTTTGTACGCCAGGTCGACTGGTTGATCATATTAACAAAACACTTGGATTTGATCTCATGCACCTTCGATTTCTGGTGAGCTTTGTTTATTAATTCAAAGGTGTTGTAATAATAACTTTATTTAAATTTGGCAGCCATGTGGCTGGATTACGGAGAATATGTCACAGAAATTTATGCCAGCAACTAGAATAACAACAAATACTAAATGTGGTTGTCACAGTGTAGCAAATGTTTATCACAGAAATGTGGTTATGTTGGATATGGTGCCTTGTTGGTAAGCAGTGTTGGTGTTGGGTCTTCGACCACGAGATCACATCACTGCAGCATTGAGCTTTATTGGCTGTGGCACAAGTTGAGTTCAAACTGTGCATGCAACATGCTGGTGTATCAGTCAGTTACTGGTAATGCACTGTCATACATCAAAGACATGCTTCAGCCAGTCTGCGGGCTTGATCAACAGACTTGACTTCGGTCAGCTTCTAAGGGCGATCTGGTCATCCCATGAACTAGACTGTAATTTGGTGAACCTGCATTTAGACCCGCCCAGTTTCCTTTTGGGATATCGTAGAAGGCGACTTAACTACGGTGTTCTCTGGCATTGGTTTTGTTTGACTTAGCTGAAGCCAGTTCTTTTTGTTTGCTTTATGTTTGGGTGAACGCTTTATTGTGTTACTTAGCTTTCTGGTTGTCTGCGGCTCTGGAACGATCTTCCCTTCGACGCCAGAAAAGCATCCACATTGGCAACATTTGGGAGACATCTCAAAACCTTCTTGTTTTCCAAACATTACAATACAGTGTTAGAACAGTAAAAATCTTATAATCTCTAGTTTATCTATTTAACTTTATTTTTTATCCATAGTATTGTTTTTATCTCATTCACTTTTTTACTTATATTACCCCGAGCCTATTTTGTTTTTATTTTCTCACACATTAGTGTTTTGTAAAGGACTGGTTGGCATTGGCTGTTCAGTTTTACTTTACTTCTGCTTTACAGTCGCTTTGAATTTCATGTTAGGCAAATTGTGTTGTATTCTTGTCTGTTGTTGTTATTGTACTCTGTTATAATTAATATTTGTTGGTGTTCCCCCATTTGTAACAGTTCTATGCTATGTAGTGATATGTAATACAGTGCAGATGAACATACAATGAACACTGAACACATGCATGGATGTTTACTTTCATTGAGGCCTGTGATTCTTCTGCTGTCTCTCCTGTCCATTGTCCGTTGTCAGTTGGACAGCCTCTGGTAATGTATAGCCAATAATACAAATCTTGGCGTGCCGTGAGATCTGTTTTAGGTGTTACATGCATCTGTGTACATGTACAGTATACAGTAGTGTGCATGCGGCAAGTTAGATGTAACGCACCTGTGACTGCAGGTAATTGATGAGGCAGATCGTATGATGGAAGAAATCAAACAAGACTGGCTCTCTCTCGTCGACAAAGCCATCTACCGTGAACAGTCTGCTACTGATAGCAAGATCTATCTTAATGCTTGTCAACGATTGCCTCCCGGACCACTCACATTAGAGAAGTACAAACTCTATATTATGTGATATTGCATGTCCTGTTACTTTCTTTTCTGTATACTATTTAGTAGTTGTTACTGTTCTCAGTAATTATTTTGTGTTGCAGATAAATAAGTTATTTGCCCATTCCTATAATGTGACAATTAGAAAAATGCTAATTAATTAGAATTAGATTTTGGCCCCATTCTAGTTTATTTGCTTAGAAATTGTGGTTGTGTTGTATTTGAAAGAATTTTTGGCAGACGTTCTGTTGATTTTTTATTATTCATCATACGATTGTTGATTTGAAACCCTATGTGTTGTAATACCTGCATGTTGAATGGGCAGAAGTCATTCTAGAGCTTTTTTTGTAAATGTTGCTTTTTTAGTATTTAAATGATGATAAAATGCAGTAATGCAGACTAGAAACTGTCGGATGTTTTGATATTTGTTTTTGGTATTTGTGGTATTTATTGAAAACTTTTTCTACATGTTTTCATTCGATATGAGTGTAGTTTAGTTTAGGACAGACAGCTGCTGACTTAGTCTGTTTATGTGTGATTTTGTAAGTAAAGTTTGACTTGTCATGGGCAAATGCTCTTTTTATTATATTCATAATAAAAATTCTGCATTCTTATTTTGTTTCATGTTTGTTGTTTTAGTGCATCAAATCAGCAGATTCCGGTGAGTGTAACTGTGCTTATTGCATTAAAATGTTGTTTACTTCACAATCTGATACTGTTTGCTTATGTGGAAATAAAAGTATTTGCAATTCCTATAAATTCGTTCAATTCAGCGACTACTGAAATCTGGGAAAAATTGGCTTTTTTGCTGACATTATAACACATAAAATGTCTTAAACTTAATATCAGTAACAACTCGTGGTAATGGCCATCAGTTTTATGCAATTTTTAAAAGTTTGTGCTGCTGACTTTGTTCTATTGGTGATATTTTTGAGAAAAAAACGACTACGACTGCTTTTTTTACTGTTTCACAATGTTTTTGCTTACATTTGTGTCATATTAGTGTCTGGTGAATTTCTGCTTTCAGTTTTGATAATTAATTCTATAAATATGTGATGTTTAGCTGCAGAAGCTGTTGTTCTCTGCTACTTTGTCACATGATCCAGAGAAACTCAATCAGCTGCGATTGTTTCAGCCGTTGTTATTCACGTCAGTTGTGAAATGTCATCAAACTGATTCCACATCATCAGAGTTGCGGACACAACACAGTAAGATGACTGATACAAATTGTGTCATCGTCATTATTTGTCAGTGCTCTGTGCAGACCTCAGAAGCCATAGAATATGCCCAGTGTGTTTCCTGGCTCAGTGTTGTTAAAAGCTCCTGAAACATCCTTTAGTTTTATTACATTTAGGTTTGTGTATTTGTATGTGTATGCCACTAGTTTGGTGGCATTGACATAGTGGTTAACGGCATTGGTCCAATCAGTGAAGTTAATCTACATCAGGACCAGCTGATAATGGAATGGGTGACCACATTTGGGTGGGTAAACCTTCTAGATATGTAACCAGCCAGCTAGGTTGACCCAGCCTTCTACCCTGCGTGGGATGGTAAAATGAGTTTCAGCCATCAAGCTGAGTAATAATATTCACCACGCCTCAAACTGTGTACACCTTATATATTTGAGCAAATTATTTATTATTTTATTATAAGTTAGATAGTTTTTAACTGTTGTGTTGGTATTTTGTGCTTTAACTTAGTTGCAGTTATATTTGGTCTACATGAAATAATTGTCTGGGTAGGTCATCTCTGAATAATATTTTTTGTTTGTCAGTAATGTTGGTTTGGTGATATTACATCATGTTACATTAAGCAGATTGTAGTGGCCTAAGTATGGAAACTGCTAGGCCACTGAGAATGGTATGTGAATGGAACAGAAACAAGCAATAGTCAGTGTTGTAAGATCGATAGAACTGGTAAGTTATCTAATGTTTGTGAGAGGCAACAAGCAGAGGTTTTGTTAAACTTGCTGCTTTCAGACAGAATACAGATATTACATTAATGATGTCGTACTGCTAGTGGTGTACAGTGCTTTGTACAGAAACGATGGAAAATGCCAAGCCTGAAGGTGAAGTGGATTTTGTTGGAAAGTACACAACTCCTGTGGGACTTTCTGTAAGTGGTCGTAGTTTTTAGCTGCTGTATCCAGAAAATGCTATGATGTTACATAGCAACATTTCTTGATTACTTCAGTGAACTGTGATTCATCATGATAATGTTGTGTGCTGTTGATTGTTAAGATTTAATTATCTTTGGTGTACCATTGATGTAATGTTGAGCATATGTGTGTTCCAGTGAGTCCCCCTTCATGCTCATTGTATGATCAAAGAATGTAAAAGCAGTGGTTATTACAGCTTAATTCCATGACAAGTGTTTCGAGAAATTTTGTTTTATTGTATATTTAATTTTTGTAACATCACGAAACAACTCTAGTCTACCTTTTGTATAACACTGAGCTTATGTCAAAACAGAGCTATTTTCAGCACTTTGTTTTTGAGTGTAATAAAGCTTGATATCATTGTGATGTCAGATGACATTTGTGTACATGATCTCAGACCATCTCTAGCAATGTTGGTTATTTTTGCATCGTTGTGTTACTTTGATTGCGCCAGTCTTGAGTGTTTGTTTGTAGGAACGTTTTATACAGTGCAGCAAAATGCAGAAGCCACTTGCGTTGTTGTACATTCTTCGACATTTAGGCTTCAGACATGTTCTTTGTTTCACAAACTCTGTCGATTCAACACACAGGTGAAAATTGACAATATCATTCTGTAATCTGCACCAAGATGTATTAATGCATGAAGTAATAATAATATATCAGAACCATGACTTTATTTTTATTTTAACAGTGCTCTCATAAGTTACCTATAAAAATTGTTTTTTTTTACCAATTTCAACTTGCAGCATATACTGAATAGTCTTGGTTAATTTGGATCATAAATAAAATTTGATGATGAGGACTTTTCATGTGGTTTCTGATGTCTTTTCTAGAGATCAGCATTAATTGGGGTAAAAAGTTCAAAACAATACTCATTTCACCAGACCATTTCATTTGCACTCACTACATTTTTTAATGAAAATCTATTAATCTCTGTATTAGCCAAACAAGAAAAGTGTTTTGTCTGAACTTGATGTATTGTATAATTGTATGCTATCAAGTGATATGCTTTTGAATGATATTTATTAATTATATTTAGTATTTTTGTGACTTTTCACAGTAAATGGAGTTTTTTGCTTTACCTGACACTGTAGATTGTATCATCTGCTGCGACTTGTTAAAGGCGTCGAAGTGCGTGAATTTTCATCTGGGATACAAGCAGTTAGACGTAATCGTATCTTGAGACAGTTTGCCAGCGGCAGGATCCATCTGTAAGATTTTCACAATGATAATATAATGACAAGTGAATGTTGTAAAATTTAAAGATTGTTGGTTTTGTACATTTGTCTTAGTTTCTAAAAGAATTGTGTTTTTTAATACCCTCGGTAGTGTAGATCCCGGGGGTTAAAACTAAGCTAAAAACTAATAAAAGCTAAGCTGGAACGGTTAGGGGTCGTCCTCAGTGGATGTGTGGACAAAAGTGCCACATACAGCAACTGTGTTGAAAAGCTGTATGGGAACTGACAGACGATGAAACACAAAGTTGCTTTCGCGTTGATCACTGGCAACTATGTTAATTGTTATTACCATGCTAAATATTGGGATAGATTTTAGTGAGCTGCTTACACCTACTTGCTCAGTGAGGCATGACGGTTTGAACAAACCACTCTGCAGACTGTTTACTCACTATTTCGGTGCCAACTTAGCTTTCTGTCTTTTTGGGTTGGTAAATGAGGATCGGCTTTGGCTTGGGAAGGCAAAGGCAGATATGGTTCATTACATTCATGAACAATTGTGTGGGTGTGCAGCTAAAACTGTGTGATCCCTTGCCAATGCGTGCCATACCTGAGCACTTCTGGAGATGAGATTTTCATGAAGATGCACTTTATCGGGTGTCTAGATCTTTGCCTTTCTCCCGATGAACAATTTCATTTCCAGTTGTGCAGCCGGTGATGTGTAACAGTATAATTTGTGTTGAGACAGACTAATCAGCACTGATGCGACTTCACGTGGCATTGATGTCACCGACATTGACTGCGTTGTCTCATATGATGTACCTCGAGTCTTTACTACGTACGTCCACCGCGTTGGTAGAACTGCACGTGCTGGCCGACCAGGCACGGCATTCACACTGCTCGAGAAACAAGAGGTTGTTATTCCTTTGTCTTGCCACATTTCCAACTGTATGAAGTTATGGAGTCAGTGTAACATCCTAGGATATTATACTCTATCATAAAGTTGTGCGCCATGTTCGTCCACATCACTTGCATGGACAAAACATTGCCTTTCAGTGGTTTTCTGTGACTCATAACCACATGATGGTGTTACACCAGACCCACAGTGGAACCGGCCCCATCGCCAACCTTGCTGCTATCACATATACATGAAGACTGTCATATCCCCTCCTGAGCTGTGACATCGGAGGTCACCAAAGGTAACTGTGGAGCAGCACAACAATCTCCGACTATGCATTGATGATGATGATGATGATGATGATACGGTGAAACTGTTTATCAGCCGGCTGGATAATTGCACAAAGTTGATATGTATGTGAAATGTACATGTATATGGAACAGTGTAACTTATCATTAGTGACTTTATGACATTATTAGCTAAGTTTCATTCTAAATGTCTGTTTTTATGCGGGCTTCTGTTTATTTATTTCTAGAATTTCTGCTTAGTTTGTTGTGCAGTTCTGTATGACTGACCTAGTCTCGTATAGTCACAAACTGTTGACAAAAGATATATTAATCTTGTCACAAATCAGGCATTGCAGTTTTTCAGAATAATTATGCTACAACTAATCTTTATGTTCTAATACTAGTTAGGTGGCTCAGACCAAAACAGATAAGTACGCTGGGCTGACCAGCACCCACATCTTCTACCCATTCGTTATTAAGATGGCTGGCACGTGGTATGACGTGGCTATCGAGCTCACACAGGAGAGTGGCAGGTGTATCACTAGCATCACAGAGGATTCCGGGGAAACAACTCATCTGTTCCAGCATCTGTCGATGATTGTACAGAGAGGCAATGCGGTCTCCTTCCAAAATACCACAATTCCCGACAGTGCTTGCCTTTAGTCTTTGTTTAGCTTCAATATTTCTGCCCACAGGCTCTTTGCTGGTAGGCTATTAAAAGTAGCAGTAGTAGTAGTAGTAGTAATAATAATAATAATAATGACTAACATGGCAGGCTGTTGTCATCAGCATAACATAGACTGTTTAATTTGTTTTGCCAAGTTTCTAGGCAAGTCAGATTGAGAGAAATGGATTAAAGTATGTCAAAGCTGTGCTTGGGACCGTGGTGACAAGTTTGTGCATACATAGTGTGTGATGTGTATGTAAGATATTCCATTTCAAGAAGCTATTGCAGTCAGCAGGCAAGACCGGAGTCAAAGAAATGAAGCTAAAGAATAGCGACCTGAAGGAATTTGTGCATCCAGTGCAGACTGCACTCAGCGTTCTGCCTGCCACTCTCAAGGTAGTCAGCACTGACACATGCAGTATTCTGTATTCTATATTCTGTTCTCATATGTGCTTGTGAATTTTTGTTCAGATTATTTATTTCCTTTATTCTGTGTAGTGTAGAAGTTTAGATTTTGCAGAATAGTATGAAGAAAATTAACATAATGTTCAAAATTTTGATATTTTGACATGGAATCTCCATGCAGGCTACAATGGTCAGACATGTTGTGGAAATAATGGCAGAGAAATGAATAAGAGTATGGGAATTGAATTTCATGCTGTAGTGAATTTAGAGATACTCAGGGATATGTTATGCTTATTCGCAATTGAGATTATCATTTTCCTTTCAGAAACAGACTACATTCTCTGTAATTTGCAGAATAAAGAATTTTTTAACATTATTCTTGATAGTGTTGTTTTATGCAGACAGAAGCAGCGGCGAAACGGAAAAGTAAAAGTATGTGACTGTGGTGTTCTTGCTACATGATGACAAAGACACAAAGCAACATTGCACGACGTCGGCAATCGTGCGCACTTGAGAACACTACAAACATTAGCATAGATGAGATGACGTTACACAATTTGATTAATAATTCTATGTTGTAACAGTTGATAATAATAATTATTATTATTTCTTAAAGTACAACTAATGACATCAGAACAGAAGTGTTTTAATCACTCCACAATATAGCATACCGGTATTTAATTTTGCATTCAGTTAATTTCCACAATTTTTGTGAATTATGCCCGTTAATTGCTGCTTAGTATTGTTATTTAGTACATGGAATTTTAACATGCCAACTGCATCTAATGTCTGGCCTTGAAATGTGCTGCAGTGATGTGTTCCAACTGATGAATGCAGAATTACTAAAGAACTGAAGTCGGGTCGAGCATTTTACGTTAGGATATCATTATACGGTTATAAGTTTCTGATAGTGTGTCAGCTTCCCTGTCCATGTCCATAACTGTACCCCGGGTATCCACCATACCCAGGATAGCCACCGTAGTAAGTGGCATAGTACGCCTGATATGGGTCATACATAGTAGTCGTCTCTGTAGCTTTGGTAGATTTTTCTTCATTTTCTTCTTCTTCTTCTTCATCATCTTCGTCATCATCTGTCTTATTGCTCTTCTGTGATGCTGGACGGCTTCCTCGCTTCTTGGACGTCGTTGTGGTCTTCTTCTCGTCGTCCGGTATGGTTGACTCTGGTTTCTGGTCAACGGCATTGAGAGTTCGGTAGGATGTAGCAGCCATCCAGCCATGACAGAGTGTCGGTACTATCAGCATCATACAGTCGCGTAACAGCGTTGATCTATATACATGCACAGAACAATGACTAGGGGTTAGAGGCCAGTCATCGGCACTAGGCCTATACAAGTTTGTTTTAGATTTTCCATATGTATGTTGCTCCGTTACCAAACCAGAGCGCTTCAAATGCGACTGCGGTCGGAAGTCGAGGCCAAATATCGTATTTTATGCCGTTCCTTGTAAGTAAAAACTGGGATCGAGGGTTGGTCAAAGTCGAGTCAGATAATCATGCCGCCAGAGGACCATTTGACGAGGCGCCGATCTGGGAAACTAAATTCTAGGGCGGAGTCAGTGGACTGCAAAAAAGCTTAGCAGTAAAATATTAGGTCTTGATGCGCTCTAGGAAACAAAAATATAAAAATATCGAATAGCGGTAAACAGATAGCCTACCTGTAGATGCTCGCGAACGCCTCTGCACAGCCGCGCAGGTAGGGCGTCATTTTGTTCAGGTCTTTGCGCGGTACAATGGTCAGACATTTGATGTGTTGATCGCTGGCGCTGGAGCGATCACAGCACGACTCCGGCACACCCACATTGATTCGTTTTGAGATGCTGATGTCGTCGGTCCACGGCACGTAGTACCAGTCTGTGAAGTTCTTGCCGCCACAGCACTGCAGCTTCTTGTGGGTCGCGTCGAATGCCTTTCTGATCTCCTTGTCTGAGCCGTACAGCGACACCGCCTTCGTCATCGTGTTTAACGCCTGCACGTGCAGTATATCCCTGTCGTTGAAGTTTAGTTAGCACAACTTCTGATAATACGCGATAAATTAAAATTCTGTAAAACCGAGTAGCCTACCATCCCCGTTGTCGTCATCATAGTTATAGTCTGGTTTACAAAATACATTAGAACAACCGTGCATTATAATAGTGAGTGAGTAAAATAATAAGTTTAAAAACGAAATTTAAAAAAACTAAAATTAGATAAAACTAATAAAAGTTAAAATTATAGGAAGAAGTAATGTCAAACAGATGAGTTTTCAGTTTCTTGCAATATTGTGTAGCCTAATGTGTAAGCAGGGGCGGATCCAGGGGGGCCCGCCCCCCTATTTTTGGCAAAGTCAATTTTATTTTTTTTACATTGTATACAATGTCTAAAAAACTATTTTTGAAATTGAATTTGGATTTTATAGTGGCCGAAGTCCGAGGAGTTTTTGGAAATGTGGGGGTGTATGCATGTGTGTGTGAATCGAAATCGTGGCCACGACTGTTTTTTGTTCTGCAAAGGCCCAATTTTGAATGATATTCGAGGCCATTCTGATCCCAAAAATATATGCCAGATTGCAGGAAATCGCATCTAATTTTTCAAAATTTTCTGGGGAAAGCCCCCCAGACCCACTGCCGGCGCTCGCGCCTTCGGCGCTGGGTTCGGGGCTTCGCCCCCTTATCGGGCCCCGACTTTCCAAAATTCCTGGATCCGCCCCTGGTAAGGCTACATTTAACGTACGACAGTGGAGAAGCCGGTCATTGCAAGCCAGGCGTTGAGCACAAAACAGACAAGCATCGTGAGAGCGAGAAGTGCCGACGTGGCTGAGTACGAGTAGCCAAACATCCCGATATTGCCGCCGCCTGGCTGCCCTCTCTGCCTCGCTAGAGTAAACTGAACGACCAGGCCGTAGAACGACACGACGAGTGACATGCCGAACAGTAGACCGATCACTCGCAAGTTGGCGCTGCGGTCTTCGCCTTCGATCAACGTCGACACTTCGCGTGTGTGCTCGCCGGCCGAGTACGCGTAGCCGGTGAACGCCGAGGACAGGCCGACACAAATAAGGTTGACGAGGGTTCCGCGGTACCAGTAGAATGTCCGCGCTTCGTCCGACAGTCCTGAAGGCTTCTGTCGTGCATACCAGCCACACACAGACGCTAGGGGGAGGGGTCGTTTAAATTTACGCCTCGCTCGCTGCGCTATGCGTCGCTAGCGATAGCAGTAATTTTCCGGTAAATCACAATTCATTCTTACGCCGCGTAAGAATGATTCTCAGTCTTCGAAAGTTACGCCACTGGAAGGTAGATGCGCAAGAACTTTTTTATGATGATCCGTTAGTGTTATTTGGACTGCCGACTATGTCGAGTTAGCGCTGCGCGATGCAAGTGAGGGTATTCGCTGGAACTAGCTGTGACTGTGAGTCTGACTCGCCACGCAAATACAGCCTACTCATCAACGTCAACAAGACCAAGGTAGTGGCAAGCAACGGCATAGCGTGCCGCGTACTCAATCAGAATGAACTACTGGAGCAGGTGGATACGTTTCCGTACCTTGGGTCCCTGATTACAGAAGATGGTGAGTACGACGGAATTCCGTACCGGGTTAAACAGAGGGCAGGCGATCGGGGCGTCACTGCAGAAAATATGGAAAAGTCACAGCATACCGATTTCAACGAAGATACGACTAGTGTGGCCTGTAGCAACATACGGCTGTGAAAGCTGGACTCTCAGAAAGAATGAATAAACACGTCTTGATGGCGTTGACGCCTTTGAGATGAAAGGACTGAGAAAGATTCTGCGGGTTTCGTGGACAGCAAAGAAAACAAATGAGTGGGTTCTTAACAAAGCTGGAGTAAATACACCGTCAAAGCAAGGAAGCTAGCATACTATGGTCACACCATGAGGAAACAAGGGAGTTGCCTGGAGAAAGAGATAATGCAAGGAACAATGCCAGGTGCACGCAGGCGAGGAAGGCCACGCA
>Ga0126335_1002003_pt1 | contig 11903 bp, 7 predicted proteins | sample OlaspJWI45metaG_FD_108409 | JGI IMG/M metagenome (GOLD analysis project Ga0126335, IMG submission 108409) | Marine gutless worms symbiont microbial communities from Oahu, Hawaii - Olavius sp. 1 OAHU.JWI-45 metaG | ecosystem: Host-associated > Annelida > Digestive system > Unclassified | place...
GGTGTAAACACTGACATCAGGGACTTAAATCGCTGCCCGTTGGTCTCGGCGGCAACAGGAAGGTTGCACACAACAACTCTACCAGTACTGTTGTGTGCTGTGCTGCTGTTAGTGTTGGCACATGGCAACAGCCACCGACGATCCACTATTGCCGTATCAACCTCATCACAACCTTGCTGTCGACGAATGAAGAAAATGTGCCTGATCTATCTCTAGTAATTTCTGCACTGAATCGACTAGATCGCCGATCTATCCCTAGAATTATCGTAAAATCATATGCATGCCTCCGGTCATACGCACTAAATGCAGTACTGCCCAACGGCGTCTCGATCCGTTGTTCCATGCTTTAAACGGTTTACACCGATCCTTTAACTCACCAGATATGAGCCGACAGCATACAGTGCAAGTATTGTGAGTGCAACGGGCAGCAGGCGTCGACATCGGCGCAGAAACCATGACAACTTCCATACGACGCTCATCGTTGTACAACCGCTATGTAACTTCCTAATTTACCATAAACTCAACAAAATTACATAATATTAACTGCTATAATACAACAGTAAGAACTTTTCTACTCTTCAGAAAGTTTACGTTCGAAATGTAAACAAACAAATGCAGGTATTTCCGGTTGTCGAAAAGCGTACCTGCAGAACAATAAGTATGTCAACTAATGCAAATTGATTACTTTTGCATAGAAGCCATAATGTCGGCAGATGTACCAGTAGCACCAGCACCAAATGCACAAGTCTAAGTTTTAGGCCAAATAACTGATCCTCAAGGCTAAGTACCCACCTTGTGTGGCCAAGTCAAAGCGCCAGACAGTCAAGCACAAATATAAGTAGCTGACATTCGGATAGTCCTATAATGGCTATTAATTACCAGCTTCTTTGTATCTATGTCTGCCTCAAACTAACCACCTGCATTTATAATTGTGAAATAAGCATACACTGTCCGTGATGTATCTGAATCTCAGAAAACATAACAGTAATGTAACACCATATCTTAAAAGTTTTTGGAGTTGTTGATGTAACACGTGATGATTTTTGTCAGTTGTGTTCTACATCTATCACACGCGGTCATGCGTACCAGTTGTATAAACCCCGCTGTACCAATTCCAAAAGGAGTCATTTTTTCATGCAGAGTTATAAATGTTTGAAATGGTTTGCCATCGTCGACGGATTTTAGTAGTTCAAACGCGTTTAAACGTTCAATATTTAAGACTGACTTATCTGAATATTTGATATATAATGCTTAGTGTTTAACGCGATTAGGCCTATATGTACACTAACTTTTAGCTGTACATGCTTTTATACCCTATCCACCGTATTTTAGTTACTGTTATTAACTTCAGATAAAACCTGGTACAGTGTATGTGCACGCCACCTTAGGCTATTTTGTACGCGTTGAGTTTTTCTTTTCTTTTATAGTATAGTTTATTAGTTGGGCAGCTGTTAGTACTGGTGTCAGCCTTGTTGTCCTGCTCGCAATTGAAAAGCTTTTTATGTGTATCTATGGACATTTTGAGCAAATAAAATTGATTGATTGATTGACTGATCTTATGAAAAGCATAAATTTTTTGCCACAATGATGACAAGATCTAATAATCTTCAACGAGACTTAATAAAAATTCTAAGCAGCTGCAAGCCTGAGGAGCGGAAAGTATTTCAAACTTAACAAACTTCGGCAATTCTTGAAATTTTTCTGAACTTTAAATTCTTTGAACTTCGCAGCTAGGCTTCTGCCAGACACCAACATGATAAAAATGTATTCAACTATTCATTGCCAGCATAAATAATTTTTAAAAATTCAAAATCACCTATAAATAGAACAGAGCAGTTTCACATAGTCATGATAGTCTTAAAAATACTGACATCAAATAGCGTCAGCAGATATCTGTGTATCGATGAATAACAACAAACATGATCTCAAAACGACCATCAGCTACCAACTACAGTCATCTGTGAGCAGTTCGCTTCTACAGTGATGTCTACGTTCATCAATGCATACTTTAAAGCTATCATCTTACACAACACATCAACAACAACGTTCACCAACTACTATGCTCACTGATATCACAATATACAAATATTGCTAAAAAGACTAACAGACATATAAATGCCTCAAAAACTGACATTACAACTAGTACACGTACACATAAGTCACAACAAATAGTAAAGGCACATCACACTAACAACAACGATGCTGCCTCAATTTAATTTTACGTGACCACAATAGGCAACTACATAGAACCCTGTCACCTTCTATTTGCACCGAGTGCATGACCACATAATCATATATTACATTTTATATTGCATATCCTGCTATGACTAATGACCGTAAACTACATACAACAATCAACAATCACTAAATTCATCTTAGTCAATACAAATAAAATGACAGATGGCAAATAGAAAATCCAACATACTTTAAAATGTGTTCACGATGAATGCAGATTCGCAAAAGATTATAATAATAATTAAGTCAAATTGCATTAGTTTGTAATTCTGATCATGCAACAAATTTGCATGCACATCTGATTTTGACTGTTTCCATTACATTGCTGCTATTTACCAAACATGACTTCAGTTCTTGCAGCAAGACTAGGCAGACGTCTATATCTGCATGTCAGTGATTTGGAAACAAAACACAAACAACTGACAACCAAAAATATAACAAAAACCAACTTACAACTACACGAGTGGCAACATGCCTACGCAACTGCAAGTGAACATTCAACATGGCAATGTACAAACGACTCAGTAACCGCCGCAACAAGACAATAGCAAGGTATTGTCCTGATGGATGGAATGCTAGCTGGATTGCCAGCTGTGCATCTGATGGCAAATTCTGAAGCAGAAACCTCATTTCCTACTCACATTTAGTAGTAACCATAGCTCTATGTTGCTTAGTTATGGATATATTTGCATGTGTCATATAGACATACAATGCATATTGATACTCTAGCTGTCCCCTCCATTCTGGCAGATCCAAATGGTGTAACAATTCACATGCGCTAGCTTGCACAGTTACATCATCCAGTTATCTCCTGTAACTGTAGAAGCTAATGGATGTGAATCACCATGCCGCACAATCAAAAAATCTTAATTTTTGCTGTTTAGAACAATGGCTTATACACTGTATAGAGAAACTGATTGCAGTTTTGTCTATTTAATATTTCTATTACACACATTTCACACGGGAATGTAACCTAATGGAGATCACACAGTCACTGCTGTTGCTGCTGCTGCTGCTGGTGGTGTGCATCATGCTGAACACGGTGAATGTCAGACACCAACTCATACGTCAGCTCTACAACACACAGTAACAGAAGTCAGTTGAGTGGATGTCAGAGTCCGATGCCACTTGCCCGTCACTCACTGTGAGGTGGGGCAAGACAGACAACTCATAACCACGTGACCTTGTACTTAGGCTATATAGAGAACAAGAGGCCAAAGTAATTTGGCAAAGGCTGCATTGAATGCACTGCACACACTGCATGCGTTGGACTCTATAACTTAGCCGTTCCTAAGACATGTAGGGGATCGCATATGTTAACAGTAGGTCACGTGACCCAGACGCAAACCTGCATATGAGCTACTGTTGCATAGTTTTCGTTAGGGCCCTCAGCCATCTATAGGCTCACTAAATGTCAGCTTCAGCCGTTCTGCAGATACAAGGGAGGTCCTAAAATTCAGAATTAGGTCCGGCGACGACGCCCTCGACCCCCTATGGCCTACTTTTGTACAGTTTTCGTTGGGCCCCCACCCCTTTATAAGCAAGCAAAATTTCAAGTCTCTAGCTTTAGCTGTTCTAGAGATATGAGGGGAGTCCAAAGATTTAAAACTGGGCCCCCTTTCCCTTTGTGTGGGGGATCAAAACCCACGTCTAACACAATGTTCCATGGGCCCCCGGGAGTGTTCACCCTAAACAACATCTTGATCAATCTGTTCAGCCATTTTTGCACAGTGAAGCCGAGATGAGCTGCGTAACAGACAAACAGACTGACAGACAGACACCGCAAACATCGGTAACAATAGTCTGCATCTCATGCATTCGACGCAGCCTAAAAACAGATGACCTTATGACATTGTGGCAGACATGCACACAGTTTGAGTTTGAGTTACGCTACAGTAGAAGCCCAATAAAAATAACGTAGAGACAATGTCCTGCTGAATAGACTGTTTGACCGAAGTTTACGTTTGACACGTGTTACTAAACAGAGGTCATCACATCCTACTCAACATATAATAGCTCAGCTCTGTTCTGTTTCTTTTCTGTCTGTGGCAATAGCAAAGTTTCTTCTGAACCAGTCTGTGCTGAGGCAGGCTCTACGGCCAGGCCCAATGCACAAGCTGGTTGTATCCAAAGGCGATGTGCAGTTACCATCACCAACAGATCATTTTTGAGACAAATCTTTGTAGGCATCAGTACGAAAGGTAAGGAAAAGGTCACATATGAAGATGTTTTACTTGCACACAAGTGTCCATCTATCCCAGTACTAACCATGCCTAACATAGGGCAAATATTTTCATCAAAACCAATGCACAGCATTACGATTAAGCCAATCTACCACCAACGCAGCTGAATGCAACTAAACATGGTGGTCAGTTATACCTTTCCATCTGGAAATGTCCAAGTCATTTGCAGAGTCGACAGCAGCAAACTGATGAGATGTTGGCTGAGCTTCACATGTTGGTTCATCATCAGGATCATGATAATCTTCCAAGTACGGGTGGGCTAAGGTCTGCTCAGCTGTCAGACGCCTGCTTGGGTCCAACTCGATCAGTTTCTGAATAAGGTCGATGGCTGAATTACACAAACGCACGGGGATGTTCGGGCACGGTTCCAATCACATGACACTGCATTACACTAAAGTTATTTATAGTGGACTGCTGTGCACAAATAGGTCACATAGCACTGGTCTAATGGCTGGGAACTAGACAGTCACACCCCATGATGCACTAGTCCTGTATCCACAATGTAAAATGGTAACTGGCTGAAGACTACTGAAACCGAGATCAGCACCCCCAGTGGGCCACACTGCTATGAAAGCACTTCATCTTTTTCACTGTAAATGAAAAAAAACACCTCGCTAAAATCTCATCGTCAACTACAATATGGAAGAAGAGACTTTCCAGTGCCACAACGGCTAAACCACAATGCACAGCATGTAATCAGTCACAGTCAGCCAGATGAGTGAAAAATCCGACGAGTTTTGAGACGTTTGCAGAAGACGTCAAACTGTATACTTCATAGCTTCAGCTTTTTAGTCTCGTGTGTAGAGCAACTGTAGTAAAAGGAATGACACCAGACAGCGACAATGCAAGCACACCCAACTACACCAGTCCCAGAAAAATAACATCAGTATTTCCTACACAATTTTAACAAATTCAGATATATCGATCGATGTAATTTGTGAACCTATCGCGACCTACTATTACACCACAATGTATGAACAAAGAGATACACAACTGTTCGCATCGTCAACAGTGCTGAGTTAACACGATGATTCAAAATGTTTGCCATGGTACTTGAAACATTCTGACAGATTGTGGATGTATGTGTTGACTCTGCACAAGCTCATCAACTGCATTAACAATTTAACATTTCAACAGTCCATGCACTTTGGCGATGACCACTGCCAGCACAGCAATCAGCTAATGCAAATTTGTCAATTATCTGAATAAAAATTCTTTTACAAATGTATTGTATAATACAAAGTTTTTCCTCTCATTCAGCGCATTAGAGACCTTCTGATAATAGCGATATATAAATCTACACTTTACCTTACCTTACCTTACCTTAACTCAATGCTTATCTTCTGTTCTGATATGTCACAATTATATCATCGCCAGTTTGTGAAGAGGTGACAGTGCAGGAAAATTAGGCATTTTTTGGTTTCCAGAATTATCATTATGAAGTGTTTCAAAAAATTATGCAAGTATATCCAGATTGGTTAAGGTTATGTACAAAATACTGATGTTCTCTTTTTTCTGGGACACAGTGTAGACTGCGTAGCTTCAAAGACAACACCTAAGCCCTGATGACTAGAGAACAGAAAATAAGACGAAAGATTATCAAAAGGAATAAGAAAACACTAAGCAATACATACGTTGAAAAATCTGGAAAGATTAACCTTGTAAACCAAACAAATGATACAGTGCTAATGGAACAACCCCTACCAAGTGGACTGAGATCAGGAAACAGCGACTTCAACTCTTGTTTTGGACAGACTTCAAGAGACAACACAAATTGCATGCCCTGACAACATAAAGAACCTTACAAATAAATACAACAGATATGCACTGCCTTATGAATAACACAATGGACAGACTGGCAAGTAAAAGCAGTATGTAATTAAAAACCATTACATTTCATATCCACTACAAATCGCCAGCAATGTATGCTTTACTAAATTATGCTCATCACAAGTTGAGCCATTATTGTTATTAGTATTATTATTACTATTGGCACATAAAGACTAACGTGGCATAAGCAAAAGTGCTTCTAAGACGCGGAGCACAATTAAACTAAAGTTCCGGAAAGGATTCTGTGAGCAGAAATGTTTTTAATCGTCTTTTGAAGGATTCCAGGGAAGTAGCTGTAGTGACACTGGTTGGAAGACTGTTCCATGCATGAGCAGCCGTTGCATGGAAGGATCAGTCAATGACTTAAGGAGCAGAATTCAAGGTATGCTCAGGCACTGTTGAGAGCCGGACCATAATCACAGCAGTGACTCCACCTCATCTGTGCAGTGAAGATCTTGGATGAGGTATGGGGGTGCCATGTTGTTACGGCAGCGGAAAATGTGTACAGCCAGTCGGAACTGTATTCTTTCTAGAACCCACAACTAGTGAAGGTCCCAGAGCAAATGTGTGACACGGTCATATTTCTGCAAATAACAGACAAGATGTGCCACCGTTAAGTTCGAACTGCAGATGATCCAACAGATGACCACTGCCATAATCAAATCGTGTCATGATCAATGATGTGACAAACTGACAAAAGAACCAGCTGAATGACCAGTCTCCGAATGCTTCGGAGCCAGCGGAGGGCAGTGAAACAATTTGAGACAGCCTTTGAGACATGGGATGTCATGGACAGGTCGCTGTCGATGTAGATCCCCAGGTTTCCCAAGCACCTCACTGGCTGTACCTTGTCGGAGCCAATGTGGTGATGTTTGGTAACTGTTCTGTCTTAGTGGTATGCAACTACAGGCAGTTTGTTTGCATCTACTCTAACATGCAGATGACAAGTCGAGATGCACTGCTAGAGGGCAGAGGCTTCATCAGCAGCACAGGATCCATAGATCTGGGTGTATTCTGCATAAAGGTGAGGATGCAGTTCCATTCCATGAGTCTGAATAAATCTGCCGTGTACAGAAGGAACAGGATTGGACCGATAACCGATCCTTGTGGAACTCCACATAGTGACGAAGAAGTTAAGCTGGATCCTCTGTAGACAGACAGCTTCAGCTTTCTCTCATGAAGGTAGGAAGTGAACCAGTGCAGTGCAGTGCCAGTGAATGCATTTACCTTCAGAAATGCTGGTATTAAAACATTACTGAAAACTTTATGAGGTCCATGTCTCCAAAAGTTCTCCCTTTTGAGACTGCTGAATGGAACTAAAGAAGCCATTGAGGCCATGTGCCCTGAAGCCACACTACACTTAAAGCACTGGTACATGTACTGTAAAATAACATTTTGCACAGATTAAAACCTTACCACATAAAGCTCACAATAATGTTCTAATACCAGCATTTCTAGAGAGAAATGAATTCATTATTCCTACCACAAGCAAAACAATCTCACGAATATTGTCAAGTCTGCGAAAAAATGCATGTAAATGTATGAAAACAATCAAACTGAACTGTACAGCAAACTACTAGAAATGTAAGTAGCTGAAATTAACTGAATTAAAGGCAGGCAACAGTGGCTCTTATGAGACTAGACCTGGCAATTAGTTATTCGTTCAAGTAATTCATCCGGTGGAGTCCCTGTGACTCGCATGATGACCTTTAACTGATCAACATCTGATAACGACGTTAAGATTATCAACAGCACAACGTAACACAAATTGTGAGAAGTTAATGAAGACTTAGAGATTGACAAAACAGCAATAAAATTTTGTCCTTTACAGAACACAAATTTCCTTATGTTATGCAAAATGGATACGATCACAGCCAGGAAACAAGACTTTTCCAGTCAGCATCTCAGCCATTATGCAACCAACAGACCACATGTCCACTACAATTCAAAACAACATTATACTTTAGTATACAAAAAGAGTCCAATTATTAGTATATTAAATATGTAGACATGAAGTAATATGGAAATAAATACAATGTAATTTGGTAGCTAAATGAGTTAGTTATTAATTACAGCCACAGCTTGGAGAAAGGAAGACGACCACTCTAAGATAATTCACATCTTCAAACTACATGAGAATGTACAAGCCGCCATCACCCTGGAAGCAACTGCAAGAAAGGTCAAGCATGAGTGAGTGAGCAAAGGCTTAATGTCCCACTTAGGTCATCTCAGGGATGGTTTTTACAGGCCAGATGACCCAACCAACAGTGTCAAAGCCCTGATGGTAGCCAGCTAGTCATTGAGATCAGGCTTCAATCACAGCAGGACCACTGCATCATGGTACAATGATACAATGTAACACAACTACGAGGCTTAATCTGGCTCCAAGTGGCTGCTGATGACACCAAACCAACGAAGTTTGGTATCCACACCACAGTCTAGCAGTAACATTAACCTCCTTGGCAGTAACCTGAGCGTTACTCAGGGTGAAGTTTACAGACTAAAAGTGATAATCCCGAATAGGACTCAGTGTCCATAGACGCAGTCGCCATGCCTTGCCTTGCTCTGTGGGGTGCTGGCCGCCAGCACATGATGTAGTTTGATATTAACACGGAGTTGTGGTCCCGACACGTGGCCAGCTGGTCAACTGATAAACTGCTTCGTCCATCCAGTCAGTTGCTGAGTCAGACTAAATGAATAGCTTTCAGTTTGTTTTATAATGACGTCAACATGCTGATTTCTACGAAACGAGAAAAAGACTAGTCTAAACAGTAGAGTCTGTTTGCATTAGTCAGTGAGTCAGCTCACGTGCACTGCATAGACTGTAATGTGGACTTTGTGCAGTTCCACGTTTGAAGGACCATCACACAAAACTGAACTGTTCACTAGCCAAAGTCACACAGTGTAAAAATATCGCTCTAAATGACCAGTGCACAGATTCAATGAGATAACTGGACATGTAAGCCAAGGATATATAACTCCTTGTTGCTGAATGACACGATCTATGAACAGGCCTATGTAAACGTTCTAAGCTTATGTGAAATTGTGTCTCAGTGTTTTGTTCAAGTAAACCTGTCAACAGCTTCATTTCTCCTTAACACTGAACAGATAGGCAGATGTGTCAATAGCCCTCAGTGACCAGACAACCAGGCACTGAAACAATGTCCGTAGCTAATTAGTTCCATGGGGATTTGACATGCTGGGTTGTCTGTGTTCAAACAAACAGTGCATTAAGCTTTCATTTCCGACAGACACCAACCTCAGCATTAGACGTACTGCTTTCATACAACAATCTGTACAGAGTTCATACTGCCAGGGAAGTTAAATGACTTCAACATTCTATTGACAGACAAGACAACACCAACCAGCTTGAGTGTAGCACTCATAGTTTAAGATGACTTCAGGTGCTCTGTACCATCGAGTTATGACATAACCCGTCATCATAAAGTCGACCACCCGTGCCAGGCCAAAATCTAACAGCTACCAACATTCAACAGCATTGTTATGAACATTTCACAATCTGAAAAAATAAAATTGTAAGACACATAAAAAAGTCAGAAATGATACCCGAACTTTCACTTGCCCAGTTTGTTTCAATGACTATACAACTATTTCAAGTTCCAAACGCCATCACTATCAAATGCTGTTAAAAAAATCAACAGCAGCAGCAACAACCTTCAAATCACAATTCTCATTCACGGCAATATTGCATGGCTTGAGATCCTGCAAACACAAGCAAATATACTTATGTTAATTATAAATAAATTAAAAACCTAACTAAAACTCAAAATAAAGTACAAATGTTTTACACACAAATACATCAACAGCTGCTACACAATGTAACAGATGAAAAAACAAATATGGTGCTGCAGGAGAATGTCACATCTGTGTTCTAAATATTCTTATGTCTCTTATAAAGTATTTCACATACCCCAGTGATATTTTTATAAATAAAAGCAAAAATAATATGAAAATGATTGGTTTTACTTTACTAAAATAATTTTTTTTAAACTAAAATTTTAGTTTTTTACTAAATGGCAATGATAGTTAATCAACTTAATTTACCCGAGCCCATTACTAACAGTCAGTTTTCTTGACTTTTAACAGTCATGCAAGGAGGACATGTCAGACTGCAAACGTGCAGGTATATTCGTGAAAATGTACCTTTAAATTGCATTAAACAATTAAAAGGTGCTAGTTTATGTTAGTAAAGAAAAACATTAAAACTAAAATTATGTAAAAACGACAATGAGTTTTAAAAATTGACTAAAACTAAAACGATTTTCAATACTAAAATATCACGGTAGCATGGTTGTGCTATAGTGTTATAGGCAACAATCCATCACTAATATAACCATACACTCAGCAACGACATGACTGGTGCACACCAGACATTATCAAATAACTCAAATAACTAAATAATTCCCATTTAGAATTTATGAAAACAATTTGTTGCATGCATCATAGATAGAAGAAAGAACATGAAAAGATCATAAAGTTCTTGCAATCTTAAACACAGTACTGCATAGACACTTACTCTGTGAATAATGCCAGCGGAATGTAAATACTACAAACAAATATAGCAATGCTAATGTCATTATGTCGGCTAATTCAGTAACAGATTTTGAAACTGGCAATGGGACAAGCAGAGGTATTAATTACCATTCATAACCTCCCTCACTTATTAAGTATGTACAGGTACTTAGTGGACACATTCATAGGCATGTGAATTCATGGGATATCAGCTACGCTAGCACTCTCAAAATGAACCAGGAAATGCTTCAGGCATTTTTTTGTCCATTATTCTAAACTTGCAGTCTAATATTTGGAATTCACTGGGATAGTTTAAAACATTTTATTGTAAAATTAGTGTCATTCATAGGTTTACAGAGTCAGCTGACAATCCTATGTATGTAGCAGACAGACCTCTGTGGAGCTGGACACTCAAAACTGTGCATAAAAAGTCATCATCAATACTATCTTAAAGTTTTAATCCCCAAAATTTGAGTAAATGCACACAATTAAAGAGCTGATTTTTGGTTGCAAAACAGTATTCTGTACATATGCACGATTGTTCCATACAAAAAAGTCTTTAATTTATGTACAGTGTAAATAAACAACAATTATCACTGTCTACAAATATTTAGTTGAAAATATAAGTACAAACAGATTGCATTCAACTGAAGTACGACATACAAACTGGTCATACTTTCAATGCACGCGCAATCTGGTAAACAAAGAACTGGACATGCTCATCTGAAAAAGATTGACATCTGAGGCATGAACCAAGGTCTGACTGCATTAGCTCCATTACCATGTACCTACAACAAGTGACATATGCCACGTTTGCCAACACACTTCAATGCATGTTCTAATCTATATATAAGGCGCTTTGTGTGTACACGTGTATATACGCGTGTGTGTGTCCAGTTATAACTCGGGAATGGGATGGGCGATTGCCTCCAAATTTTCAGGGTTGCTCCCGGGCACCCCAGGGATTATTTTAGGCGCCAAAAAATTGGGGATCGGGATAAGGGCCAGAAAATTAACACTTTTTTGGGGAGGGAAGGTTGAGGGGATGTTGGGGCGGGGAGA
>Ga0126335_1002004_pt1 | contig 11897 bp, 8 predicted proteins | sample OlaspJWI45metaG_FD_108409 | JGI IMG/M metagenome (GOLD analysis project Ga0126335, IMG submission 108409) | Marine gutless worms symbiont microbial communities from Oahu, Hawaii - Olavius sp. 1 OAHU.JWI-45 metaG | ecosystem: Host-associated > Annelida > Digestive system > Unclassified | place...
ATATATATATATATATATATATATGGCTATGGTTAGACTGCATTTAAAATATGCAAACTCAGTATGGTTCCCATATAAAAAGATCGATATATTGAAATTATTGAAAAGGTACAAAAACAGCTACTAAGTTGAGTATATCCATAAAGCATTTAAAATATACAGAAAGATTAAAACAACTTATGCTACCAACGTTAAAATACAGACGTTTGTAAACGTGGACACATGATAGAAGTTTTCAAAATAGTTCATGATTTTTTATCACTTGGAAGCTGCAGTAAAACTGAACTTTTAGTATAATCAGGATGTTCGTTTTAATTTTAACGCCGACTTAATTGAAACTGGATGTCTACCAATTTGCACGTGAAAGTGATGTTAAGATGCGGACAAAAGATTACTACCTGGCATGTACCAGCGCCCGTCAGAACACATTCGATTGGATTAGATTGTAGCTACATCTTTTAAAGTTAGAATTAGTGATATATGGTTAAGCTTGGAGTTAGAATTGTAAGCTTGGGCCGCTGTGGCATGTGCAGGGCTACTGGCCCATTTATTGTTCTGTATGTTCGTTTTTATCGTTTTTATGTTCGCACCTCTCGCTAACCTGACCTATGACCTTGACATTGTTGATTGTTTATTTTGTGACGTTGTTGTCGTCGAAATAGGCGAATTTCGAATTCAGTTCGTGTAAGAAGCGAAATAATGCCTTGGCAGAGATTTGCGGTGTCGGAATTACGATCAGTTTTGCGAGACAGTTACTCTCGATATTCACTTCTTCGTTGTGGTAGCTGTATGAGGAAGTTACAGACTGTTACATCAACTTTTGAAGTGCCTACTCAAGCCTGTGTTGCAAAACCAGCTTGGACAACAGTTGCTAGCGTCCGATGGCTGCCGGCAGCAGCTAAAGGTTAACAGGAGGGCGAGAGTTGAATATATGGGTCGACTCTGTAATCGTTATAAGCCATTTTGTTATATATTTTGGTCCAAGACTGTTGACACTTGTGTAGAATACGAGTAACTTCAATTAACTCTTGTCGATACTTTCCTTGGCTAGAATGGAGTTTAAGGGTCTCCACCGATGACCAAGCTCTAACACGCTGTAACCATCGCACTGTGGCCCCTAAATTTCCACTGCCACAGCAATCTCACGCTTGCTAGTTGCTACTGATGCCAGCCCCTAAACTTTAAGGGCCGGCGTTGCTGCTCTGCTTGAGAGCTGGCCCACTAGATACTTTAGGGGCCACACTTTTTGTAGCACTACAATGTAGGCCACGCCTCCTGACATGCATAGTGATACAGTCAATACTGGCAACATTTCCTATGCGTACACTTAGAATAGTGGTGTTACAGTTGCTGTCAGGGTTAGGGTTCTGGTTACGATTAGAGTTAGTCTCGGATGCTTTCTGTTTACTGTCCACTGGCTTCGGGTGATAACTGCAATGAACTAGTTTTAGGCGGACGACTACAGTGCTGGTGCTATGGCTGGCACTTATTCACTTTGTTTATAAATTAGTTTGTTGAGGTTTGTGTCCGATGTTTCGTAATTTCCCTGTAAAGGTGTCCAATAGGTCCGGTGCTGGAAACTACCATTTTCATGACTTACAAACGATAGCAAGCGATGTTAGAAAGGCAGAAAAGGCTTAATTTTCTACCGGAAATGCAATCCAAAGTCACTACTAACTGCGACAGCTCTAGCATGACATGGGGTTTTGGGTGGGTACATTCTTAAAAAGCAATGGAACGTACAGAAATTTGTCTAAAAAGCTGTATAAGCAGCATATGTAACGGTGGCACCACCTAGCGAATTAAAGAGAACTATTTTGAGCCAAAAATTTGTAATCAGACAATGTTGAAGAGTGACGAAAATTTCGATTGAAAACGCACAGAAATGCGTCCATAAACTGAATAAGCAGCAGATAGAACGATGGTGCCACATAGCGAATCTAGCTGACCTATTTGTATTGAAAGGTTTATGATTATGACAATTTTTGATGGGGACTATGTTAATAAAACTAGGACATATCGCGACAAAAAGCGCTGGAAAATTTGTCCGTTAACTATATAAGCAGCAAATAGAATTTGGAAAAATATCATAATAAGCTAGAGTTGTCGCACTTAGTAGTGAATGCAGTATGCATTACTGGTAGAAAACTTAGTTTCTTCTGCCTTTGTAACATCATGTGCTATCGTTTGTAAGTTGCAAAATTAATACATTCTATACTAAAACACTGCAAACAGCTGCAAAGCACACTTACTGTTCTAGACAACAACGAAAGAAAACCACGTGCTCACAAGTCCGACTACCTGTATACAACACATGCCTACTGCACACACGCCAGGCTTGCGCCGTCAATGACAGACTTGCAGCTAACCACCAGTGTGGCACGTAACTTAGACTACATCAACTTAGGGTGTGTTCTGAACTGCAGATAATCGTAATTCAGCTTAACAGAAGTCTGAGGTAGGCAAAGTTAAAGTAACAGCAAATAATCTACAAATGCTGTGCCTCAGCCGTGACTTTAAGTCATTATGGCTAATTATGAATCAGTTTTCGCTAATACAGAGTTGCTGTTGCTAAAGATATATTTGGTTCAAATATTGTCATATTGATCAGATTGAAAAACAGAATGCAACCACGGCACAATAACTCACTTGGCACATAACTACAAACTTGGAACACTGACTCAACTAGTAAAGTTTGTAAACAGATTCCTGATTGTCGTATGACTAATAAATGTGCTGCAAAGTTAATTTTTCGAAGTGTAAGTGATACAAAAAATGTGTCGCTGCGTACAACAGACAATAATACGGCAGTACAGGTACATCTACACTTAATGAAATGTTCGCATCAGACTTAATACACTCAGTGTGTGTGGAAGTGAATGCAAATGCAAGTTCGAACATGCTGCATGAGAACTCAGTGTAGACTCAAAATTTCTGCTTTCCGGTAGATTATTTCTTCATATTTATGTGTTTAATGACATTTGCTGTTGTTAGTAAGTAGTAAAAATAGTGGTTTTCTCCACTGGACCTGAAGGACACCTTAACCTAATTTCCTTATTTTGTGCTATTAAACTAATGGGGGAGGGGTCTGAGAAGGGGGCTAGTGACATGTATATTCTTTTTGAGGTTAGATTGCTATTACTATATCATAAAGTCGTCTATATAACCAACTTTCTATAGTTTCTTATGGGGACTCCTGTTGTCCACTCGTCCCCTTTCCTTAATTTTTTGTAGTTTTTTCTCTGAAAAAGTTATCGAGAGATGTAACCGGCTACCTCAGTGGAGCATCGATGCGGCAATGGTGAAGTCTTTCAGCCCGATTTGTATGAAAAAATCGTTCGTTATTCCTTCTTTGTATGAACACATTAAGTATAACAGGATTGGGATTATACTGCTTATGTCATGATTTATTGTTTCATGTTTTATTTGTTTTATTTGTTTGTGTCACTTTTATGTGGGCTACGTTGAGGACTGATCGGTTTACCTATAGCCCTCTGGCCTCACTCATTTGGATCAACCATGATCAGAACAAGTGTGTCTGCACCTGGTGAGTAACCTGGTGGTGAGTAATAGTTGAGAATAGATGAATGCCCTTAAACACTAGCCTACTTGACACACTGTTAGGGTCTATCCACAAATAAATTCAGTTCTTATACACTATCCACTTGCGTGATTTATTGAAATGTCATGCTGTTATACAGAAGCGATGCCACTGGATGTGAAACCAGCAGTGAAGAGGACTGAGATTACCTACGAAGAGCTGTCAAGAATGGTTGATGCTGGGATGTTGCATCTCATCGATGTCAGGGAGCCTGCAGATGTGAATGAAACTGGAATCATCAAGTCAGCCGTCAATATACCATGTATGATAAACTCTTGTTACTTTTTAGACTGCATTTTTCAGTCTGCATTCACTGAATGGCATGCGCCACCATACCCGAACGATCTTGCTCGTGTCGCCAACCTGCCTGGTCATCGCTGACTTCGCTCGTCATTATCACATCAACTGCGTGTTCATTACGGCTCACAACTATAGGGCGACACACATTTCCAGTTGCTGCATCGCTCCTCTGGAACTCGCTGCCATCTGACATCCAGTCATCCCCATCTCTGCCCGTCTTCCACCAATGTTTAAAAACATTCTTTTCTTCACAGTCCTTCAACATAGCTCTGTGACTCTAATGTGCCTCCGTGGACTTTGTAATAGTTCTGTTATTCTAGCCACGCTAAAAAATTTTGATTGACATTGACATTTAGTAAGGTATCGGACTTAGAGTTTGCATATTTAGGTCGCAGGTTTGAGTCTTAGCCAGCAAGCCAGGCACTGCTGTGTAGTAATCTTGGGCAAGTTGTTTACACCTATATCCCTCTGTCACCAAGCAGCTTAATTTTGTACTTGCTTTTGGGTATTCACATAAAAAAGGTGAACAGGATATAGCAGTATGTATACTAACCTCACAGCTACAAGAAATTACATACCATATGGGATCACACAGGCAGAGGTGACTTTTCTGCTTTTACCCCAGCTGAAGCTGGTACTCGATTTAGCAACCCCAAAGGGATCAAGGCTGAATTGACCTAGGTGGTGGTTACACCCCAAGATAGTTTACCTGCCAGAAACAGTAACCTACCTCAGAAAAAAACCAGCAATGCCATGGCCAGGATTCGAATCCGTGACCACGAGTCGCAAGTTAAACGTCCTAACCACTACACCACCAAGCCACCCGTGGCTAGGAAGGTAACAACTGAGCCGGTGGAAAGACATGGCAGCCTACCACTGGGTTAATGACTATATCACCTGTAGACTGATTGCAAAGAAATCAGATCAGCTTAGGCCCCACAGCTGGTAAGTAAGCGTCTTTGCATTCAGAATTTTGTTGGTTTTGTCATTGGTGCTTTCTTTATAGTCTGATGCTTTTGATGACAGCGGGGACTGTGCTTTTGCACTGTGTGACCTATTGGTTTGTAAGGGCTTCTGTAGACAGCTGTGTGAAGTTCTTAAGCATAGTATGCATAGGCTCAGAAACTGAGCAGCAACAGACATTGAACTTAGCTTCATTCGTACATGTATCTATGCATTGCACCTGGTGGATTTTCAGTGACAAAACTAAAGGCATCTCTGCAGTTAGATCCAGTGCAGTATGAAGCACAGTATAATGCAACGAAACCAGCAAAGAATGGTGCGAATATTGTCTTCTATGGATTCAGTTCGGTGAAGAGTGCCGCAGCTGTGGAGATTGCACAGAAACTGGGCTTCAAGAAGTACGTATGACGTGACTGTTTATTACCATGAAAATATGATTATAATGCACTTGTATCATATGCACCCCAACTTTGAGGGGAAAATCGTGGGATAAGTTAAGTTGATTTGTATAATATGCACCCCGTTTTACACAGCCTGTTCAGTTTTTTACTGACATAAAGCGCTTTACTTAAGTAGTTTAATTTATTTCATTATAAAAACTGCAAAAATTTACTGAAGTATTTCACTTTGATTCTATCAATATTTGTTGTGTTTATAAACAATGGACTTCCAGTCCAGCATGGCAACTTTTATTAAACGAACACAATGATGTATGTAAGTATGGACGAAGAATGAAAGATTTCATTCAGTATAAGTACGGACGCAGGCAGTTGCTACGTAGGAATGAAATGCACACACATTATGTCACTAGGCACGTACAAGCAGTGGTTTGATAAACATCATCCGGTGCTATTATGGCATTTTGTGAATCTGGCGCTGTTATACAAGACTGTGGACTTACTTACTTACTTAGGGACAATGTTTTTACTTGGTTTATTCCAGTGTTACACGGATCTGTTATGGTGAGCTGGCATGTTGTTTGTTTATGGAAAAATACTAAAAGAACATGTAATAAAAAGTGTATATTTGGTACCCTAATGATTGTTTGGTGAGAATAATAAATGGCTGAATATAGATATATTATGCATCAAAACTGTTTAGGTTATTATGCTTTTTTAGTTTACATGTTATATAATATGCACCCTGACTAGTGGGCCTCTGCTTTTAGTACAAATTGTGCATATTACAATGGAATTTTTATGGTATACTAAAATGAAAACTGTTTTCAGTCAAAAATACTTAGGAATAATTCTGGATAAAGATTCTGGATAATTCTGTAACTTTCAATGCACAAGTGGACTATGCTGTTTATAAAGCCAAGAGAGCATCTTCCATGGTAATGGCACTGTTGGAAGGCAGATGTGGTATTCCTATAAAGACTTGGATCAATCTTTACAAATCCCTTATTTGTCCTCACTTATAGTGTGCAATTCCAGTTTGGGCAAACATAACTGATAGAGAAGTGAGAAAGCTTGAAGATGTACAACTTCAGTGTATTCGAAGGATTATTGGTGCTAAGTCAACTTCTTTATCATCAGCAGTTGAAGTAGTCAGTGGAACTTATCCACTATATGTATGCAAAAGAGAATTATGTAGCTGAGAGTATATAAGAATCTTGAGTGAAAGTGAAAGCCATCCGTTGAAGCAGTTACTATGTTGCACTAAAAGGAAAGGACTATATTTCTGCCCATTAGAATGTCTAAAGACTATGGGCAGAGAGTTGTTACGAAGTATGGATGACTGCCAAGTTGAAACACAAAAAGTCACTAAAGCAGAATACCTTGCCATTCCATTAAATATTGTACGTACTGACATCAAAGAGATTGAATCACACAGTACGGATAGTAATGAGCAATCAAATACTCAATCCAGTGATATCCACCAAATAATTGATAACCTCAGAGATGAATCTCTTACAGTCTCTACAGATAGCTCAGAGTGAAAGTTACTAGTGAGAGATGTTAAACAGAAGGTGTACTTCTAGGTGTGGAACTAAAGAAAGAAATCCGGATATATCTAATCAAAGTATGTATATCTTAAGCGAGTAATTCCATTGACAAAAGTACCAAAAAAGACAATATAACAAATACCCTCAAACCTCTGATGCAGTACAACACTCCAGTAAACAAGTCGGTCATCTCATGCAATAAAAAGTAGATAAATATGCCGGGACACTGTGCAATATACCGAAATGAACTGGCCGACCAAAAGGCTAAAGAGGAAGCAAAGAAGATAGTAACAGGCAAAACAGATGCTCCACAGTTAATATCTGTCACTGATGCCTACAAAATAGCATCAGAAACAGCAAAGAGCATCATGGCAATGCAAGTGGAATGAAGAAAATACTGGAAGACATACTTATGAATATATCCCTTCAGTTGGCACAAAGATTTTGTGGCCAGGTAAACGTGATATTGGAATCTCCTACTGCAGAATTCTGTTACACAACACAGTGTTGAACAAAGACATTTATAGAACTGGAACTTGTGATTCTCCAATCAGTGAGTGTGGAAAAGATGAAGAATCAGTTACACACATGCTTCTCTAGTGTGAGAAATACAACCAATTCACAAGTGATCTCATTGACACTCTAGAAGGACTGTTTTCCACACTTCAACCCAAATGTAATATCAAAGATAGCAGAAAGCTGTGACATTCTACTTAATACTTACTTCCAATGTATTTATTTGGAGTTTTAACTATGGAGTTTTTTACCATTTAGCGATTCAACAAATGAAGTTACCGTGCACATCAAGGCAGTAAAGCAGCTGCTGCTGTGGTGTGGATTTTGCTGTTTATCACAAAAATGTATGATTCTTAATGAAGTTAAGGTGTTGGCATATTTTAAAACTGTAATTTATTTAAAACTCTAATTTGTTTATAAAGCTTTATGTGAGTGTGTTTGTCTGTTGGCTTATAACTCGGGAATAGCTGTGACGATCACCTCCAAATTTTCATGGTACCTTTAGGGCATCCCAATGATGATTTTAGGTGCAAATGATTTCTGGGATTATTGTTAATGGACCAGAAAATTGGCATTTTTTATATCTCATGGCACCAGCCAGCGATGCACCACTGCAAGCTATAGGCAGATGCACAGGCAATTTTTTTCCGGCTGGAAATCCCAAATATGGGCCAATTGGGGTCAAATTTGGTAGCTGCCGTGCCAAATTTGATCCCAATCGGTGCACTGGTTTGCCACTGCGGGGCGAAAAACCGAAAAAAGTCATTTTATACCGGCAGTTTGCTTAATAATAATAATAATAATAATATAAAAACTTATAATGCGCACATGGTGGAAAAACTTGAATTTTAAGCGCGGGCAGTCGTCAGATGGAGAGAAGGCAGGCGTGTCTAGTATTTGTTGACCAGGTTAAATAAGTGGGATTTAAGGCGAGTTTTGCATGTGGTGAGGGAAGGTGAGTTTCTGACTGTCCAGGTTTATGCTGAAGCGTAGCTGAAGGAGCATGCTGGTGTGGACTAGAAAGCTTAGAAATTGCATAGAGTTTTTCCAGATGACATATATTAGGTGGTCCGTTTTGAGACATTCGTAGAAATTATTTGAGTAATTTTGTATGCTTGCTTTTACAACAGTTTACATGATGACATGGATGTGACAGTCTATTATGTTATTCTTATTGCATACTGATACTGTTAGTTGTATGTATTGTACAGATTGTTGTGACTTTGTTTCCATAGTACCTTTAGTTTATATTTTGTGTTATATAAAATTAACATCTTGCTTTTAACAAGGCTGCTACATTATCCTGATTTTTGTGCAGAGCCCAACATTTTCCTGGTGGATGGGAGCAATGGTCTAGCAGCCGCAAGAAACTGTGAACGTTCAATTCTTGCTTGCGTGTGTGCAGAACTACACTACCGTGTTCATGTGTGGTTTTAACGCTGCGTTTTGTTGTAGTGACATATTTCCTATGTTGACATTACGATGATTTGGTTGTCATTTTGCTTTATAGACAAATATCAGTGTATTTGATGGTTATCTGCTGATGGTTGTGAATCGTGACATGAAGTGAATGGAACTTGCTGCCACTCAGCTTATAACTTTCTGGTTGAAACGTGGCATCAGTTATTTCTCTGGTGCTTTTAATGTTTCTAGTTTAGTTTATGTTGTGAAACTTTGCTCTTTTAAACTCACTGTTGCTGTTTACTTCTTTCTTCATAGAATGATTCTACATACCTCGAATTTGTGCTAATTGTGCCATCATTTGCTATTTTTCTGCGACTGTAATGTGATATATGCTCAGTGTGCATGTTTATATTGATAATGATGAATCCTGTGATGCTATGGTGCCATATTATAGCCGATGTTAGCGGGAGTATTCCTGATGTTGTATACAATCTGAAATGTGCTTTATTATTATCATAGTTTCTTGGGCCAGTTTTACGTAAAGTGATGGATCCAATTCAAAGCTTTTTATCATGACCAATGTACATTATACACGTTAATTTTTCCGCATTTTTCGAAAGATTGTAGTTTGTGTCCAATATGCCATCAGCTTTTGAGTGTCTGTACATAGTTATCTATATTCTTATGATGTGTGATGATTCTGTCTGCAGTTCTTTTAGCTGAGTATCTGTTCAGATGTTATACTGCCACAATTCATGATGCATACTCATTAATGTTCCACATGTAAATGAAATTTGTATTAATGTTCTAAATTGTTATGTCCGTGATTTAGTAGTTTGAGTGGATTATTATCCAGTGCTATACTGTAGTTTGCCGTGCAGCAGTGTTACTTTACAAAGCTGCATGCTGGCTTTTAGACCGCTTAACTTTGTATGTCATTAATCTTGAAGCAGCTGATGTGCAGACACTTTTTAACTTTAACCCTTTGAAGTCTTTATGTTGTACAGTAACCCATGTATGGAGCATGGAAACTGACGAAAAACTTGAATCTGACAACAGCTACAGAATATATCGGTTTAACCTGAAGAATTTCAGATTTACTACAGTGTGGCAGCATTTCTGCCGGAATTGTATCCTATATGCCTGCTTAATGTCATTCATTAATAAACTGGCATCGTTTCTTCGTGGTTGAAATGAATGGTTTTGGTTTAGTTAGAATGATTGGTTTGTCATGCGAGTGAATTTTGAAGAGGTGGTACAATGCATGCAATGTTTTATGATCTTTCTCAGTTATTATATACCAGTTTGTTTCTTTGGGGTTAGTTTTTGAGTGCTTTTTAAATTTTTATGCTGCATTCGATGCGGACTATTGCAGTCGATAATCCCGGTGTTTGTCAGTCTGTCACACAGGTGAGCTGTGTAAAAACAGTTGAATGGATCAAGCTGTGCGGGGTGGAGCGGGGACCCAAGAAACATTGTATTAGGTGGGAGTTCTTATCCACCATGCAGAGGTGGAGGTGGTTCAGTATGGCCTTTGCCAAGTGTTTTCAGTAACAGTGGTGCAGTAGAAACAAGCTGTTATGCATCTCGTGGGCACTTGTTGTTAGTGCAACCTGTAATGATGTGACCTGCCTCTATAGAAATGGCACATGGCGCTGTAGAAATTTTCAGATTGATTGATTGATATACACTGTGCATTATGATGCAGCTTGGCATGTGTTAATAATAGTGATGATAATACTCAGGAGGACAATGTTTATTCTATTGTTGTGTAACCTTTTGTAGTTGCATGATTTTCTTGGCAGCTTACACGTCCAACAGATTGGTTTGTCACACTGGGACCCTTACGTTGTGCTTAGCCTGCAGTTCACAGTGGAGTGATTCTGGTGGGTTTGAAGCCTCTCTTAGTGGCCAACTGGCTTCTTTTAGTGCTTTGATGCTGTTGGTTGGGTCACCTGAGCTATGAAAACCTTCCCCGAGATGACCTTTAACAACGCCAGTCTACTTCAGTCATGAGTCTGCACGTGGCCTACTCTGTTTACATGCCATTTGCTGTTACTCAGCCCGAAGATTGACGAGTCCACATATGTTAGAAGGCTGGGTCGGTCGGCCTGCTGTCACATTCCACAATTGAAATGCTGCTGATGTATCACAAGCTGTAAATTAATCGCATTATTGGTGCTAATGTATTGAAACATTAATGCAGTGTGTTATACTTCTGCAGTGGATTTGCTGCATTGTTACAGTGGCATTGTGTGTGTGTAATTACAATATATGCATAACTACACGTGAAATGTCTATGAATGTTGGCTCTGAAAATCGTTTTATTTTTTATATTATTACAGTATACGAGTGATACTGTTGTTTGTTTAACCGACCAGTTGGCGTGGCAGTCAACTCGTCCCCAAGTCGGCTTGCTAGAACTTGTTAGGGTTTAGGTCATGGTTAGAATCAGAGTTAGGGTTAGGGCATGAGGTTACGACCAGGGTTAGGTGAGCCTTGGGGACAAGTTAACTAAACCATGCATTGGCCAAGATTTCCAAAAGTGCATCTAAAAGGGGAACCTTTGTGGACTTCTTAGGCATTTTGTGCCAAATGTTTTCCCTGATACCAGACAGAACACTGAAGGAGTTGTAATTCGAATCAGTTTTGATGTAGTTTATGACTTCAGCTCAGCAGAATCATCAGATAATGGCTCTTGGATAACATGACAATTGCTAGAACAACAGTCACATCATACACAGTAGCTATTTCATAGATGTTATATACGACAGATGGGGACAGAATGGTTTTTTAATTTCTAAAAACTGCATGATAATCATAAATTATTGGAATGTTGTTGGCATACGTTTTGTTTTAAGTTTTCCTACTGTCAGTGGTTGTGCCTTCAGTGCTTTGACGCTGTTGGTTGGGCGGCGGAAGGGCATCTGGCCTGTAAAAACTGAGTGGTGAGGTGTTTGGCATGGTTATCTGTCTGGAGCAAGGTGCAGACTTGCATATGGCTGAGCAGATGCCACTGCCACTGACTGTCTTGGTTCAGATTTCTGATACCAGCTCACCTGGGTAGTCCCGGACAAGGGCCGTTAAAGGGTGTGGGTGTGTGTGTTCTTGTACCTTCTTGCAGTGGCTAACGAGTTCGACGATTTTTTGTTGTCTTAGTATAAT
>Ga0126335_1002005_pt1 | contig 11894 bp, 7 predicted proteins | sample OlaspJWI45metaG_FD_108409 | JGI IMG/M metagenome (GOLD analysis project Ga0126335, IMG submission 108409) | Marine gutless worms symbiont microbial communities from Oahu, Hawaii - Olavius sp. 1 OAHU.JWI-45 metaG | ecosystem: Host-associated > Annelida > Digestive system > Unclassified | place...
ACATACATACATATATATATATATATATATATATATATATATATATAAAGCCATTTATTCCCAGTCCAAAACTTGTCATATTGAAAAGTTTAACTGAAATCCATTGAAAATGCCTATACCACGCAAACTATTAGGCCCATGACAGATAAAATTTAAATCTTGTGATGGCAAATATTAGTCGAAAACACTCGCGTACAATTTTACGCGCCATAATTACTAATTCTGCTCGATAGGCAACGACTCGATCAGTCGGTCGCTGGTAGCATGCAATGAGACAGTTTCATGACGGGCTTGACGGTAGCCAAACTGTCAGGCAGATGACGCCATAGTGCGCACAATGCACGTACGATCCATGATGGTCCCACGAGCACCAGCATGATAAGCCTATATACGGTGGACGTCAGCGATGATCAGAAGCACAGACGTTATCATATCTCAAACCGGACCAGACACGCAACGTTGCGTCCGCCCCATCATCACACATACAGCGTAATACGACGCAGTGTAGCCATCGTGCATCATCTAAGAGACTCGCGCACTACTGGAACACGGGGATCGAACACGCAGATACTGGACAGCGCTATCTTGGAACGTAGCCTACTACTGCGTCATCATCTCAGTGATTCAGTGCAATAATCATCCCTGGTTATCGCTGTTTGCAATGGCTTCGGCATCGATAGTACTATAAACAAATTTATTATTTATTATTTAATTTATTATTTAAATGCCACAATTAAAGATAACTCCGGATAATATGAAGTAGTAAATACAATTAACTTGATAAAACCCCGACGCAGTCAATTCAGATCTGCATACGTGATGCAATGTCGCATTCTGTGAAATTTCAACTTTGAAGAATTAGTTATACAAATTATAATAACAAAGCCTTAGTACATTTTGTAAATGTATGTGCTAAAAAGACGTTGCTTCAATATACATTTTGATACTAAACAAAAATGTTATTTTTAGCGGTACTCTCAGTAACTAGATGGAAATCGACGGGAAGCCGTCGATGGATATGCCATATCCTGAGCCCATAGTCCATTGTTGCGATGTTACCCGGGGAATGGAGGTTATTCGGGGGAATTCTGTTCGGGAGAGGGGGTGTTTGTGTTGCGTCCAGCGGAAGCGTTAAAAAGAAAAATGCAGGGGGATTACAGGGGGTCGGGGAACTGTCTGGGGCCCCTAGCCCATGCATACAAAAGTTGAAGTCTCTAGTTTCAACCGCTTCGGAGATGTAAAATGGGTCACAAAATTCAGAAGTAGCTCACCCGGGGAGCCGGAGGGGCTTCCCCGGTGGGGGATTCCGTTCGGGGAGAGAAGGTATTTGTGTTGGGTCCGGCAGAGGCATCAAAACAAGCAAAGTGGCCACAGCCGGCAAACCCAGAAGTGTTATCACGCACAGACAGAACCACAGACAGCACAACCCGATTGAATATTACGGGATTATTGCCTCCTTCGCAGTTCGCCTATGTAGGCGGGATGAGGCATAAAATGCCGTGTGTTCCACAGGGCTGAATAACACAGCGTAATTGATGGTGTAGAAATGATGCAGATTGCAAGCGTTTAATCACCGGTTCTGTATTTCTCGTCACGTAACCGCATTAAGTATAGATCGCTCCGTACGTCCGTAAGACTTAAGTCCTATTCCGGTCTTCTAGGCGTCCGCAATACACAACAGGATGCGTGGCGTCATTGTGTCTGAGTCTGGGCGCCGTGCCGGAGCTCAGCGGATCATAACGCCCGGCAGCCCGGGCGCAGTCTCCGTCGCCGACCAAGTCTGTTGCGTGCTGCCGCATTCCAAGCACGTATCGTATGCGAGCCAGCCGCACGGGCGTAGCCAGGATTTCGACTTGGGATGTGGGTTCTGACTTGTCGATCTTCAATTATGACACTGTGATACGGAATATCCCATTGAGTTATTTACGGGTTTGCGTGAAAAACACGTATTTTGACCCCATGACCCCCTAGATACCTTTCACGGATAAGTCAGTTGGCAGCCGTCCGCCATTTCGTCGATGTAGTGCACGCCACAGCGTAGTCAGCCTCCTTCATAATTTACCGGCAGCGCGCTTTGCCGCCGGCGCGCATCACCGTCGTCTGGCGACCATCTTTTCCTGGAAGCGTCAGCGTGACGATCATCATCGCCAGAACGCTGTGACCTTATCAATCAATGAGGTCTTGTCACCTGACCACGGACCAGCAGCAGATTGTGTCACCTCGACCCTCGCCGGTGTCTTTGTCTTGAATGATAACATGATCGTCTCGGACGGCTCAGGTATCTGTTGACCCGGCCGGGCGCGATAAAATTCAATAAAGCGAACGACGCGTTTATGACGACGACGATGAAACCGGTGACCAGAATGAGCGACCGGCCGACGTCTGCCGAAACCACACATGACAGCTGGAAATTGACGGTATGGTCTGCGTTCACGATACGCCGTAACCGCCACCGTGCATCAGTTCAGCGACATGGAAGGAAACCGGACGGATGTACGGCCACACACATGGCCACGCACGCCGTTGTTCCTTTTCGCGCAACCTCGACCGCCCGCTCGACGCCACAAAGCCTGCGTGCCTCAGTCGATCGTCGACGTCGGGAAATTGCGAGACTCCGAGTCAATGCGTGCATCGACATATAAACGGAAGATTCGCGCAAGATTCGCCGCAGCTGCAGTAACTGATACACCACAGACAATGTAACGCATTGAGTCACGTTGTCCATAATACTGTAGACAATGCATCGTCTCAGCAGAAATATGCGACAGCATCAATATTCGAACGCGTATAGCGATAATTCACAAACAAAAATACATCCGGTCTGCATACGAGCAGTCTGTCCACCAGTCTGCCGTTCTCATATAACAAATAGGCCCACATCGCTGCTTGGCACACAATTTCAGCTAAAATGCTCATTGTTGCCACCCGCGTAGAGGCGTGGTAATATTTTTGCTGGCGTCTCTTTGTATTTCATGTAACTTTCCTTGATCTAAAAATTTCATTTTTCTCTATGTAGGTACATATTCCAAAAAGTAGCCTACAGCTTAAATTCGTATATCAAGGTCATCGAGTCAAGGTCAAGGTCAAACGAACAAAAACAGCAAGTACTGTGCAGGCAACAGCAGCAAATGGAGTCGTCAGGTGATGGCAGCACGATAATACGCGGGTGGTACGCCTTTGATTTAAAATGCAATCTTATTACTACAGCTATTATTACATTTGTCTGTGCACGTTAAACAGCGACATATAGGCGTACGTGTAGCACTATTTGTTTCTGCTCGTAGTTCGGAACTATTGACGATGACGCGACTAGCACACAATAATTACAGTCGACTCTAGCAGAGTGCGCTGGTCAGTATCTTGTCCAGTGAGTGACCGACTGATGAAGTTGGTGACTAGCACTGGTGTCTGTCTGGTGTCTACAGTGTGGGTCAGTGCAGCTGCTGCAGTCTGTCCGTCCGCCAATCGGTCAACTCATTCAACTGTGACAACTGACAGCTTCCGCGCACCCAACACCAGCAGCAGCACTGAGTGACGTCATCGGCAAAGATGCTGACGAACAACGTGCAATCGCGATCAACCGACTGGGCAACACCCATCGCTCCGGCGCGCGATCAACTATGATACCCGGCAACGACGTATCTATCACAGCTGTTGCCTCGGTTGCGCTGATCCCGCCGTGCGCCGCCGCTTGGCTGGACAAAGGCACAGTGTAATCGCCGTTCAGCGCCGGACGCCCTCAACGACGCAATTATCGTGTGCAAATTCGGACGTTCGACGCCTGGTAACCGATCAGTCCGTGTCACCTGACAAGCCATCCGCCTATTATAAGCCCTTCTGTCAGTCGAGATAACAATGTGTGGGTGTGTCAGTGACAAATCTAAACAGCCAATCACGTCACGTGATCCCATTCTTTTCGGAACAAAAAAAACACCAAAAACTGCAGATGTATGTGTTGACGTTAGTTAGTGGATGTCGTTTGCATCTTAACCGACAAAATGACTCAGGCAGCACGGACGTGTATGGGTAAACTGAGCGAATAAGACTCGTCGTTCCGACGGATGTCAATGAATCCAGTAAATGTACATTTAGACATATCATCGGCCTCAATTGCATTACACCGACAGCGGCTTGAAGCTACATCACGTCAGACGCGGACGTGCGGTGATGCTGGGCAGCAGCAGCAGTTGCTCGACTGACTCGATTACACGTCATCCACAACGTCGTCGTCATGATCGCGTAATTGTCTCGGCCCGCAAACAACTCGCCGCAACATAATCCATCATTGTCCTTCGTCCTTTCCTTGGCCAGGTCCTGAGGCTGTGATGTCGCGATCGATAAAATTGCCCGCAATAGCGCGCCATTGGTTATCCGTCGACCGCCGACAGCAGCCATCCATCCATCGGTCGGTTCGTTCGTTCGTCGTTCTCAGTTTCTTGTCCATTGCGTGTAATAAACCAAGTGTTCGGCCCTTGCTGTCGATACCATACATGGACTCAAACTGTCTCAGTTCTGTGGTGCACTGTGCTATCGATTCCTTGTTGTCGAAGACTTCTGTATACAGCGGCAGCACTGCAGGCTCGCCGGATGTCGGGTCGGTGGGCAGCGAGGCGCAGCGACAGGACAGACCGGCCAGCAGTCGGCCGCCGCGAGGCAAGTGGACGTCCACTGTAAAGAACGTATGCATCACAGCTTGGCGTTCTTGGACGTCGACAACTGCACCTCGCCCACATCACTCTATCCGCCGCGACGCGGATATGCGCAGACGTGCCGCGCAAGCTAAGTTCTCCTCGGCAGCTGCACACTAACGCTACACTTATATGTCTCACATACGGTTACGAGTACGATAAAAACCAGTGTAATGCACAGATAACTTGTTTTCAAGTGAGCGCTTTAGGTTTATGCCTTCGTTAGAATCTTAAAGATATAATGTTGCAGTCACGCGCTTTAGACATTCTCGGCCGCAAAACACAAACGTCAGCTGATTTCCACGTAGGCCTATACGAGACACTGCAGATCGTATGTTGTTTGATACATACAACATTAAACAGTTCTCATAATAATGCTGCATAGCTTTGAAAATCAAAGGATCGAGAGCAAATTTCTACTAACTTTTCGCCACAGTCTGGAAACGTATTATTTTTTGGGCCTCATTCTGAGACTCGCAGTTTCGGTGAACTAGTAGTAACATTTCGTTTTTTCAGGCCACTTAAAAATCACAGATTGGTTGCACAATTCGTCTTTTGAATAGTTTTCGGCGTTAACGTGTTGTTGGTGGCCTGTACGGTGTGGACAACACAGGCAGAAAAAATGCTATTTCTGTGTGACGTCAGTTGCTGGCTTCAGTTGGGGCGAGCGACGTTCTGCATCACAACAGACCAGTCAGACGGTCGTCAGGCGTGACTGAATGCTGCACGTCACTGCCTCGGCAACTTCCGATCCAGCAGCAGCACGCGGCAGTCGCGGCGTAGATTTGGATTCCAGCGGCGCCCGACGACGTCAACCAAAATGTCCTCCGCTCGCAGCGTCGCGTTGGTTCGTTGCTCGTTGGCAGCAATTTCCGTCAGATCGATTTTTTTATCGTGCGGCAACAACGTGTCAGTCAACGGCGGTGGCGCGTTGCGTGTAGGCATGACGGTCCTCTTGTCCGCCGACCGCGGCGGGCGGCACTGGAGCGCAGCGGGCGGGTGCTGTCGGTCGAAGAATGGAACCAGCCGACCGCTCAGTCGCCTTGCAGCGCTCCCGTCAATTCCCAAGGAACAAATTTACATGCCTTTCAACTGTCAGCGTGACAGCGCATTGCCAGTAGTATAGCAACGCAGAAACATGTAGGCCTAACGGGAGCGAGTTTCCTATCGTTTGTGTATACAGTAATTCTTTTCTGTATCATATAGCCTACACGTCCGAGCATTCAATTGGTGTTATCTTTCTTCAGACATATGGCATAGAATGGCCCGAGTCCTCTGCTATGTGGCGCTTAGTGGTAATTGACATATCATAGAAATCGAACTACAACATTATTTACGTTTTCGTCCTCTACCATCTCGTTCACATAATGTATAAACGATGTGCTTGAGCTGACATACGACGAAATCAATTCGCAGTTATAATACAACCCATTCCTCATGCAGCGAATGTCATTTGAGCGAGATTGATGAACAAAATGAAGTCCAAAGACACAGAGTTAGCGACGACATTTCGACAAGGAGATAAACGCGAAGCGTCAGACAAAAAGCGTCGGGATGACTTACGCCACGTTTCTGTGGATCGTCGTGCTGTCGTGTGTAGGTCACCCACCTAAGCGACTCCTTCAACGTCGTGTCCAGCAGCGTCACTGTACAATGTACACAACAGGCATCGTGTATCATTATTCATTAACAGCTGGCAAAAAATGTAATATGGAACGAAACTAATCACTCCAGAAGCTGTATACACCGTGTTCCAAAGAACGCTCATCTTTTTATTTCTCTGTAGCTTCCACAAATGTTAACCGATTCCCATAATATTTGGCACACAGTATACTGAAGCTATTTGCAACACAACAATTATTGTCATGTCCACCTCACCTGCGTACTGTTGCTACATTACCTTGAGAAATACTGATTTTTGGTTTTTAGACCATTTTGGCTGACGCGTTCCATCATCAAAGCTGTTTAAATGACTTCGAAGCGTGACGATAAAATCTGACCAATGAAAGATTTTTACTGTTGCATACTACCATGATGTCAAGCTGAATGCTGGTGCAAGAGATGCTTCGTCCACTTGTGCCATGACTGTGACGCTGACATCTTCCAGCAAAGCAGTGTGCCAGCACACTGATGTGTGCAACAGACAATTGAGTTATGCAGCGTAAAAATCCTGTTTTCTGGTCCAGGCTTATGACCTCCAATTAAGCCTGTGTGGATGAAAGAGAAGGTTATTGTAGAATTTGAGCTCTGTTTGGTAATAATTGTGTGGAAAAACTGGATATTTTTCAGTATGCATAAGCAACCACAATATTTAACATTTGTTAATAAAGTCATTATTATGCAATTCAAATTTTGCCAAAGTAATGTAGCAAAAGTATGCAGGTGAAGTGGAAATGAATAGCAACTGTGCTGCAACTTACCTCAGTATACTGTGTGCCAAATATTATACGAAAATCGGTCAATGTTTGTAAAAACTACAATGAAATAAAAAAAAGATGAACGCTTTTTGGAACATGGTGCATATGCTTCATACTGTTCTTCAGGAGGATGAAGAATTTCCATTTTACAATGTAATTCCAAATAAGCCTACATAGGCCTCCTGTGTGAGAGTTGTCTAAAGACTAAAGCAAACTTGATACGGCTGGTCGCATACATTAACAGCATCACGGTATACATAGGCTGAAATTCATTGCAATATCAGTCAGGAAGCGTAAAGCGTAAAGCAAATAACAGAAGACTGTATACATGTAGGCCTATGGCAAACACGCAGTGGGTCGTCCCGTCTGCTATAAATACAGTACTGTATACTGTATACGGAGCGCTAGCGCTATACACCAGGAGCAAACGGCTGGCATGGGACTCATTAAGGTCGAGCAGACCGGTCAAAGATGGGTCCGACTGACCGACATACGGTCTCCGAGCACTTTCTTCGTCGGCCCAAACACAATTACAGCGCACGCCGCTACGCTGAACGACTGAACGCCGAATGAATGGATGAGATGGCCACAGGCCGGCCCGCCGCCGGTGACGGCATTATTGTATAAATCGCCAAAATAGCCGTCCGCGCAGATTATATATGCAAACGACACGTCTGCGTTCTTCGCCGGTGCAATATATTAATACGGAGTGTCGTTGTGACGATAAAACGTATTAGCGCGTCGCGGCTTTGTAGCGCTGCTAGTGTGCAAATGCTGAGAGACGGTGTCGATGCGTCACAATGAAGCCGATCGAATCAGTGGACATTGGGAATATTTTGTAAAAGTCCATTTGAAGTATAATATGATATGCAATTTACTACACATAACATTATACATACATATAATATTCACAAGGTGTTGTTGTTTAATACTAAAGCTTGTCATAGAAAACATTTTTTAAAGGTCGGACCGATAACGCAAGCAAATCACATACTAGGTTTTAGAATAATCATCTTTATATTGTTTCCTTTGCCATAAACACGGGTTTTTCAGATCAATAGATCTAACTATGGACATTTCTGGTATATCGAATATGCTAGGCCTACATACAATAACCGTTCTGTTTCTGTTACTCTCACTGCAGCAGTCGCTCCTGTTTACGCGGACGCATTAATGTCGTCGTTTGGGCTACTTTTTCTTACAAGCAAGTCGGCATGAATGTGCGAGTAGTCGGTGTGCTAGACTATAATTATGTCAGGTGAGTCATGGAAGCGTTGTATATGGAAAGACCACACACAAACACACCAGTATAGCTTACATGCGAGACCGTGTCTCATAGCAGCAGTCCGTCATGTACATTGATCGTCGACGGTGGCGTTAAATATAAAATGCCGCCGTCGTCGTCGGTCAGAGAGCGCCGAGTTCTGCTGCTACACAAACGTCGCCGGACCCGACCCGACAGACAGCGCCGCTCGCTCGCACGCATGCCAGGTCGTTAATCATTCATCGACAGTCATGCCTGGTCATTCATGCGTTACCGCTGTGCTCTCGAGCGGAAACTGCAACTGATAGCTCGCTACTTTCAATGCACACAGCTCGCGTCAGGCGGCATCCGATTCACAAACAAGTCTTTATTTAACGCCACCCCCAACTCGTTCAATCACAGCTACAATCTACGACACAGCATGCGACTTCCATTAATAGCGGCTTTATCAAAGACGAATGAGTTAGCAGGACTTGCCATACAACTCGGCATACAATTAGTCATTTGAGAAACAAAACAAAAGACTAAAACTGTTCGCAGAAGAATATTAACTGAAATGTTTCAAAGTGAGCTCCACACAAAACAATTCTATATCGGCTTACATTGAATCTGAAATTACAGGATAAAAATTTTAAAAATCTGACTATCACAATATAGTGTTTATCACAATTCACAATAGTTAAAGTCTGCGGTAATATTTTATGCACGTCGCAGACAATGAGCAAATAATTTTCACCCAACGCACGTCATGATTACTTGCCACCTGGCCGAGTAACTTCGTCGACGGATGTGGAGCGACAACAGCGTGCAGACACAACAATTCCGAGTTCGTCGTGGCCCAGCTTCGGCGCGTAAATAAGTTAAGATCGTTTGCGACGGCGAAAGCGAACGAAGCAAAGAACGGTCTTGAAGTGGCTGAGTAGTGTTCGTTAAAAAGTCATGAGACTTGGCCGGTATATCGGGTGGCGCCGTCGTCGGCACTTTGGGACGGGAACGGTCGATCCGTCGTCGCTGACGACGAACGATCGTCGCTACGACGGCAAACACAATGAGCTCATTAATACTCATAAACGACAAACGACCGGCTTAGGCAAGCTGCTGCAGACGATACAGCAAAGCTTTCTCCTTGGCTCAGGCTGCCTGGTCATTTCCACTTAAGCTGCCAACATCCGGCGAATTAGCGTCCGACAAATTCTGTCTGGCTCTGGCTCAAACTGCTCAAGAAGGAAGATGAATTAGCCACAGGCAGGCTCGTCTACTCTTCTCGAGGAGCTCAGTCAGATAAAAAATAATTCAACGACACACATTTTAAGTCAGCGACACTCTCGACACTTTTACAATAATGAAAGAAAAGGCCAAAAATTTTTATCGAAATAGGCCAAGCTTTGTTACTAGCGAGTAACAACAAAGTGCATGATTGTGCCAACAAGCTTCATACTCTAACGACAACGTTCCAGACAAAATTGTTTCAAGAGTGCGCCTACTTTGTTCTAAATTTAATATACCGTCAGATAAGAACAAACTATTAAAATCGGATTAGAAACTGCTACGGATTCATTTGACAACGCGATAGGCGCATATATCGTCGTTGGGCGATTATCTGCGGTACCGTAGAAGGTGGCTAATGCGGAGACGGCGCTGCACGTTAATTGGATCCTCCATCGTGGTCAATATTCACAGCTGAAGATAATCCATCTCGTCACGTTGTCACTTGGCTATGCTTGGCCGCTCGTCGCATCGCCCTCAGCGACGACGCCCGACCACAACTGATTGCTACTGACCGACCGACCGACTCCAAGCCGCTGTAATATACCTCACAGTCCGGTCTTGCACGACAAATTTTCATTCGAATTCAATTTTCTTGAGGCGCCGGTGCAGCGGCGGGCGAGATTGCTTTTTACGATTAGAGAAAGAAAAGACACCGCTAAGTTAATCTCATCGACAACCTTCTGGATAGCCACTACCGTACCGAAAGCTGAACGACGCGACCGTGGGGCCGCGCCAGTTCTCACCGCGACAAACGCGGGGCCTTATGCCGTTGCTGAGCCACGACAAGCAAGTGACTAGTCAAGTGAATACCAACCGCAACCGATATTCTTGTTTGCCGAACGGATGAAACGGCGAGAGACGGACACTGGGGGACGCTCGTTGCAACGAGGACAAAGAAAGCTCCACTCACTGAGAACCAAATTTAATCTACAGTAAACATACCACATCGCCTACACATCGCCTGCTGTGAAATCCACGCGTAGGCCTATGCGTGTGACTATCAGTGTAGAACAGTGTATGTTACTAATTCTGCTAGCTACTTTCGGACTCAATTAAACCGTGGAAACCTGCATTGATAATATAACGAAAGGACGAACGCAACGATCAAGAAACAGGGCCGAAATGACGCTATGTGGTGCTATAGGCCCATTCGTGCAGTCGACTCACATGCAATGAGCCAAGGAAATTGATGACCTAAGCTGACGATGATGCTGACCACGATTCTGGCTCAATATTACGTCCGTGCTACGTGTGTCAATTTAACCGGCAATTTTGAGATCCCGCATATCATCAAAGGCTGATTCACGACAACTGGCACCGAATGCGAATAATGAATTCGATAGGCATTTTCGCTTCTGACAGAATAATTTTCTGACTTCGACGAATACGCGCAGCACTGTCGCATCCGAATTCGATGAAACGCGGCGCACCAGTCCAGTGCCAGAGGTCGACGCCGGTCAGTTGGAAATCGTAAACAATTCCCGGCATGCCGTGCTGCTTCCGGTCGCGACTGTAACGCGATCTCGCGTTCGACGACACTCACCGACGGACCGTAAATTATCTCGACTTATTGAGTGATTATATGCTGGATCAGCCCGACGTATCGACACCGCGCCCTCGCGCATAAATCTTGCTCGTACTGCCCGAGCGAACAATAATTGCCTGTATTATAGCGGCGATGTAGGCGCATAAAATTCTTAGAGCGTGGCGATGGCGATGCGGAAACAACTCAGGTACCACTCACTAGGTGTCGCTGTAGGTCATCGCCACGACCGACCGACAGGCGGCGCTGCTTGCCACTTGCCTAGTTTCCACTGCACAGACAACAAACTTTGCACGTTCTTGTTTCTTTTCGATGCATACAAACAACTGAACAGAATATTATTACACATATGCATATCGCTTCTTTCGTATTCATGTGCCTGTGATGTTGTGTTTAACGTGCTTTCGATACATTCTCCAGGTTTCTGACTGTTTTTTGCTATGAGGCGATAACCCATTAGGAAACCTAAACTCCGGTCGCAGCCCGTGAGCGAAGCTCATTAGAAGCGCCTTATTGCAGCTCGTATTCGATGCGGCTATCTGTAAATTACTTTGGCGTCTTGTTGCTCGTTGCTTCTATATGTCGATTTGTGTTTTTTTCTACGATAAGGTTGAAGTGACTCGTACAATTCGATTGCGTTGTAATGTGACGAAACGTTTATCGACAGTCGCCAGATGGCGACAGGGAAATGTTTTTAAGTATTATGTTGGCTG
>Ga0126335_1002006_pt1 | contig 11891 bp, 8 predicted proteins | sample OlaspJWI45metaG_FD_108409 | JGI IMG/M metagenome (GOLD analysis project Ga0126335, IMG submission 108409) | Marine gutless worms symbiont microbial communities from Oahu, Hawaii - Olavius sp. 1 OAHU.JWI-45 metaG | ecosystem: Host-associated > Annelida > Digestive system > Unclassified | place...
TCAGTTAGGGGGAACTTAGGCCTCCCGCTGCCCCGATTTCCTTATTCCCGGGCGCCCGGGAATGACGTTTGGAAATTCCCGATTCCCGGGAATGAAAAAACAGGTCCGGGAATGCATTCCCTACGTGCATCATGAGCCTTATTGGGACTGTGCAGAGACAGCTGAACAGATCGAGGTGCTGCTCAGCGTGGAGACTTGCAGACCCAAGGCACATAGGGCGTTAAGTATTTTAATAATATATCTATGTTATCTATGTGTTTCTTTACTTCTGGTGATCTGGCTATTTCACCAGTATAAAGAGATCCACCATAGAACTGACAGTGGTACCACATAGTTCAACCATGGTATTCGAACTGTGGTTGAATCATGGTGGTTGAACCAGAGTTGTGCCATGGTACTACGGTCGCTTTTGTCATGTAGCTCTTATACTAGTGAATTTAGACAGGTCACCCGAAGTTCATGAAATCCTGATTATACATGTACCTAGGACAAATGATCATTCGTTTACTTACGCACTGTATTGTGTTAGATGGGGGTCCCAGCCGCATCCACTACGATGAGGGAGCGGTACATTGCTGCTTGGTTTGATGTGGCCTTTGCCAAATTACTCTGGCCTCTTGATTGATTACACTATACTAGTGTATTTGTCACCCAGTAATTTATTGCATTTTTTTACAAATTTTTATGTCTTTCATGAATGTTCTAAATATTGTAATTTTACCATGATTTTTGTAGGTAAGTCTATAATGTGATATTATAGCATACTCAAGTATTAATGATAAATTTGTGGAAAGTTAGAGATCTTAAATTTCTTATTTTCATCAATGAATAGCCAGCCCAGTTTCTTGATCATGTTAGTAATAACCGATATTGACTATTATCCAATTTACAGATGTTCATGTTTGACGTTTTGTAGAGATGGAGTGATATTACTGTAACTGAAAATTGTAATGCCGTTAGTTGTTGTACACAAGCAACAAGCAACTACTGTGCTGTCACAGAGTGCAGAAGTGAAGATGTTGAAGAAAACTGACTTGCCTGCACAGGCGATCACAGCAGTGTTGAATTGACAAAACTTACTGCTTCAAGCTGCGGTTGACCTGTGTACTGCTGTGTTACAATTTAATCTATGTTGCTAATACTGTAAGCTTACTTATTGGTTGTTGTGAACTTTCTGTGCAAAGACTTCATACTCCAAATGTCTGATTTAACCAAGTTGTTGTTTCCTGGTGGCTCTTGAGTCCTGCAGGTAAACACTAAGGAAAAAATAACGTTGCAAGTCCAGCTGGTAAATACTAAGGACTAAAAGTGAACTAAAATTGAAGTTGCTAATTTATATGAAATAGTGAAAATTTTTAAGGCAGTGATTATTATCCACAGAACAATTATGAAGCCTAGGGTTGTTCATACTGTGGCTATGAACGATTGTATCTTTTGTAGTTCTTTGACCTTTTATATTGCAGTTACGACATTGACACATTAGTATATCTTGTATAAGATTGCCTGCCAGCTCCTTCACTACAGCTAAAGATGGCAAAATATTGCTGACAAAACTGGAGATACTGAACCTTTCTCCTGTCATAATGACATTATCGCCACATCATGTTAGCTGCGTTGCGCCTTCATACACTCCCCCGCTTCATGGTGATGGCTATGTTCACCGTGATACACTTACATTTAGGTACATCCACAAGTCCAATGTTGCAACTGACAAGCCATTAATGTGTTTGTGTTGATGAGTTTGCTGTGATATGTTAACACTCGGTGTTCACAACAGTGAAACCAGTCTATTGAAGACCGTATGTTCTTGAAACTTTACAGAAATAGTGTGGTTAAAGGAAAGGAAAGTCTGGCTATATTAACGTGCGCTTAAAAGCTGACTACATGAGTCAAGCTTAATCTACCGCACAGAACCGTTAAGAAACGGACAAATCCTCCATAATCTCATAGCATGCCCGTCAAACCGAGCCAAACCACTTGCCCGGACCCAGGACTGAACCTGGGCCACGCAAGTGGCTAGCCGGCTGGGCTAGCAGGCACAGCCCAGTGACTTAACAACTGAGCTAACTAGGCAGCTGGTTGTGCATGCCTTTTTGTTAAAATAGTTTTGTGTTAAACTGTCACCAACTTAAATTAATAAGTATGTTGATAATTAAATTAGAAATTACATGTTACTTTCATTTAGAAATTAGATGCAAAGAAAAACACTAGAATTGGAAGCAAAATATCGGTGCAGTCCTGTATCGGAAATCCAGGTTGACACATTGCAAGATGAAATAACTGCAACAGACATGCTACATCAATAATACTGAACTATATACATTAAACAATAAGCGGAAACAGAAAAGGATTAAATACAATCTAAAACAATCAACAGTTAGAAAAGTAAATAGTGAAGCAAAAAAAACAAAAATGATGAAAAACTTTACAGTGGATCTGTACAGAATTTATATTTTTTATAATACTGGTGTGTTTAAAACAGCAAAATACAAACAGAACTGCACAAATGTAATAAATAAACAATAATGGAAGTTTGTGTACAGGCGACAAGTAAGTTTCAAGAATCTGAAAACAAGCACCTTTAGTTGCCACAAAATGCGTGGAAAATCATATAAATAAGCATGTGTAATACTGTTACACAGCAAAGCACTATAACTTGAAAGTAAGTGTTTTTGACTGGCTGTATTTAGCGTTAGTGTAGTCAACTAAAACTAGTAAATCTTAGACTTCACAACCGCCAGTGTGACTAAAACTGACAGTTTAGTGAAGAACTTACACCTACTGTTGTATTAAATTTCGTGATGGAAATTTTAGGATCACTGGCAAAAATGTTCGAATATTAGTTGCTGTCATTGTCATTAAGTCAAATCTCAATCATAATTTTTCTCTGAGCAACAAAAATTAGTGAATTACAGTCACTGTCTTAGTCATTACGAGAAAAATTAACTTAAGAGTCGTTGACAATTTCATTTTTCGCCACTGTCGTCAAAAACACTGGAAAGTAAACTTCCTATGACACTGCACCCTTGCAACCATTTCAGCAGAAATGCTGAATTCTGAATACCAACAAAACAAAAACAACTATCACAACTATATATAAAATGGGAAGACCGAGCACAAAAATTCCACCACACTTTAGCTACAATTATATGCAATATGTACCATGCAGCAACTGTTGTACATCACAAAAGATCTATTGGCACACATGATGCAAACTTACAATAGGGCGTGTAAGTAAACAAATGATTATTTAATCCACTTTTACTAAGGTGTTCGTGACTTGTCTAGATTCATCAATACAGGAGTTCCAGGATAAAACCAACCATGGTACCATGGTATTTGAATCGTGGTTTATTTACCACGGTACAACCATCATTAGTTTACCATGCTACAACCATGTACCATTGTAAATGAACTATCGTAACATGGTAGCTGTACAATGGTCAGTGTTATCATGAAACAACAACAACAACCACCGTTTAACGGCCTTTGTTCCGGGACAGCCCGGGTAGGCCGGTACCAGAAGAAACACTGCCTTAGCATAGGGCTGTGCTGCATTCAGGCTGGGTTTCCCCACCTCCTGTCTTCTGAATTTTTATGGAGCAGGGGAAGATAATGGAGGCAGAGGTACCGACAGTCCGGGTGGGCACCACCCCAACCGGACTAACGGCGCCCCCAACCCCCCAAGGTTTTTTACAGGCTGGATGCCCTTCCTGCCGCCCAACCAACGGCGTCAAAGCACTGAAGGCACAGTGTTATCATGGAACTCTTATACTATTGAAACAAAGAGGTTATTCGAAGTAAAGGAAAACATAGATAGGTTATTATAATAATAATGGTTTATTTCCTTTTACAGTATGAATGCTGGATTGCACACAAAAGATTTATAAGTTAACAATGAAACCGCCTCAAAACTGATCTCTTTTCCGATCATTTCCTTCCCGTTTTCGGCTTTTAGTTCTCCACACTGTGTATAGTAGTGGTTTAGCAGTATTTTACTTTAGGCCACTCTAAATAACTCCAATGTAATGTAATTATGAATTACTAGGCCACTTACATGCCCTATACACAAGTCACAATACTGATAATGCGATAATACTGATTTGAATACTGTATGCTGTACAAGCCTTGTAACTATAACCAAAACTCATTCGCATTTACAAAAGCAACAATGCACGAGACTGCAGTTAGCACCAGAAGGCCTATATTGCACATGTTGCCCTAATACGTCTCGTTTAAGACACTTTGGATGCCCAACAATCACTCAGGACAACTGAATTTATCTCGCACGTGTTACCTAACATAACATTCACCGAACAATGTCACTACACTACTCAGCTCTTAGCACATCAGTGAGTGAGCAGAGGTTTAACGTCCCACTCGACACTTTATAGGTCATTTCGGGGACGATTTTTACAGGCCAGATGACCCAACCAACAGCATCCAAGCACTGAAGAAAACCAGTTGGCTACTGAGATAGGCTTCAGTCCCACCAGAACCACTCCACTGTGTTACAATATGAACTAGGCTAACTGTAGGCAACCGCCTCTAGGCTAATCACAGCGTAATGGTCCCAGTAATGAGTGAATAAAGGCTTAATATCCCTCTCAACACATTACAGGTCATTTGGGGGATGGTTTCTACAGGTCAGATAGCCCAACCGAGAGTGCCAAAGGACTGAAGGAAGCCAGCTGGTCATCAAGATCAGACTTCAATCCCACTGAAACCCACGGTTGTTAATATTGCAATATTTTTGTACTGACAATACTTTTTAAGTATTGAAGAAGTATTGCCAATACTTTTCATTTCCAAGTATTTCAACGGTATTAATAATACTCTTTTCACCACGCTTTGGCAATACTCAATACCAATACATTTTCTCAGACTCACTATATTATTTTTGTATAATCCTTCACCTTGTCGTTGTAAAATTCTAATCTGTTCTGCAAGGTTAAACATGGATCATGATGGTGGCAATCTTTTTAGATTGAGTATTAGCAGTTTCAGTCATCACAATAACAAATTTCTTTCAGTATTCATTTGTGCAGAAGTTGCAGTATAAATCACAATAAAACAGTAAAAATTTAGCAAAAATGTTGGAAATTCTGAGCTGAGTTAAGTGACAATAGTTTTGCCAATACTTTTGACATAAAGTATTAGTATTGAATACTGCAGTACATTTGCGAAGTACTGTTAACAACCCCGCTGTGTCTACTCCACCATACACAGCAAGAAGCACAATGCAAAGCACGAATTCAGTCATGCCCAAACCACACTCATTCATTGGTTAAATCATTAACAGAATTCAAAATATGACACATTAAGCATTGTGGAATGAAATGCAGTTGCAACAACTTCAATACCCATTCTTCTAGTACATAATATTAAACATAAAATGAAAAGATATGTAAAGCAACAATTCTCAAAAGGTTTTAGTGATTTCAATCAGAAATGTGCCTGCAATGATATATGAGTTTATAATACTAACTCAAACTAAGACCTTTATAATACAGTTCTTTAAACATAACATGCAGTAATGCAGTAGCTAACAGTCATGAGAATAAAAATCATCAGAATAACACATCAACAGATAAATCATTTCACATTCCTTTCAAGTGCAATAAATGATTTATGAATTTATAAGTGGATGCTAATAGTAGTTGGGTAACTATGGGGTGATTCGGTTGCATAGTGGGTTAGCATCGTGGCTTTTGGCCCAAGTGAGTGAGTGAGTAGAAGTCTGACATCCCATTTGACACTACAGACGACCAAACCAGCAGCATCAAAGCACTGAAGGAAGCCAGTTGGCCACTGAGATAGGCTTCAGTCCCACCAGAACCACTCCACCGTGTAACAATATGAACTGTAGGTAACCACCTCTAGGCTAATCACAGCATAAGGGTCACAGTGTGACAAAAACCCAATCTGCTGGACCCACAAGCTGCCTAGAACATCCTGCAACAAGTGTATTGCACTGTTCTATAGTAACTACAGCAGCTGTGTTAATGTTCCCTCTTTACTCCAGACAGTCATCACTAATAGTATGAGGCCACGGAGGTTGATGGGTGCCTGGTTTAGTCGCCTTTTATGACATATGGCCTATCAGATTGTGTATCCACAGTCTCTGCACTCGGTGGCAGATACCGGCTGAGGTCGACTGGCTCAGCGGATAACGTTCTGCCAAGAAAAAGAACCAAATTTGGAGAACGAGGCTTCTCCCACTGTGGCCCAGCCGCCTGGAACACTCTTCCTTCTGATCTCCATGATATTAGAGACACTGATATGTTCAGAATACGACTCAAGAGTGTACTTTTTGATCGTGCTTACCACTGACTACTGTTGGCGCTTCTGGACGTGTCGTATAGCAGCGCCCTACAAATTTTACGTTGATTGATTGATTGAGATGGAGTGGGTTTATTCTAACCCCCGGAACCCACGCAGGGGGCTTTTGGCCCAAGAGGTCATGAGTTTGATGCTCATAGCCTGCTGCATTTACAGTTGCCCGGTGAGGTGTGATGGTCCGAGCAGCTAATAACTAATTTCTGTCACATAGCAGTCCTGGGCAGACTGCTTACTCATCATGGTGGTGCCTATGCCAACTCAGCCTTCCATCCCTCCGGGGTCAGAAAATGAGGACCAGCCTCGGCTGGGAAGGCAAAGGCAGGTGTGGTAGGTAAAACTGATCCTTGAAAACCTGTGCCATACCTGAGCGCATCTGTGATGGGGTTGTTATATCAAGTATCCTCTACTTTTATGCAGTAGCTTAAAGTTTAGCACTTAACCTGCTATAACAAATACACTGGCACATAAAGCCAACAACTTCATTACGTCTAGAGAATTAAACCAATGAAATAAAAAAGTTAATAACTGTACACTACTAGCACATAGGTCTGCCTTCAGAGGATTAATTATATTTAAATAGTAAAACTACTGCAGTAAAAAAATTAACAGCTGGCAAGTACTCAGAATCAACACAACTGCCACACAAACAACAGCAACTGCACATGCAAGTGATCTCAGAGCATCACAAACTGTGAGTTGTTATCAACTTGTTAATAGCTGCACGTGACAGTTCATCAACAGTACCATGAATTGATGCAACTCTCTCAGTCAACTCTGTCTTCGTCCACTCTGCATCAACTCTACTTGCTACCAAACACAACACATCCATAACTCAGTAAAAGAAACAACTGACATCACTTTTCAATATTTAAAGATTAAATCACTTTCTCAAAGAGTAAAAACTGCAGTTTTCAGGAGGAAAATCTTCCAGCTTCCATGGCTTACTGTGGTAAAATCATAATAATTCATCTAAACTGAAATAAAATGGAAGAATATGTCAACATTTCGCTAATAAATTATGTACGTCTCAAATCTGGCATACAATCATACTCTTTCCTAAAAGTGCAAATGATCACAGACTAACTTCCCATAACCACAGCCCACCTAGCCTTGAGAGCAGTCATGTCTGAAGTAACATTTGATGTAACTTTATGGCATGTTGCCACTGGCAATGCAAAAAAGTTACCCAAACTACAGTTTAAGTCAACATTATAGGCAGCCAAGAATATATTGCCCAAGTATGAAATACATATATGCACCATTACCGTTGAGCAGTAACATGACATCAGGGGTGTCATTGTGCAGCAGTAGAGCACAACACAGGTCGATAACTGGTTGCAGTTTGGACACACACAGCTGCAGTTCACTGACAACACTAGCCACATCACTCACTGGCTGACTCTCACTCACTTGCTGCTCTATTGTCAAATAATTCTCCATCAGTGACTCATGGTTGCTCGACAGCTGCGCAGTACACATTGCACACAACAACAGTGATGGAAAAATCCAAATCACAATTTGAACCATCTTGGCAATTCACTGTGCGATTTCATTTGAGTAAGTAAATGCAATTTGATGTAAAAAAATTTGTGATTCGATTTTTAAAAAATAGTTTAATCATGGGAAATTGCAAGAACCATTATTTACTACTTTTAAAGTAAGAGTCACATCTATCACTTAGAACTCGCCCGACACTTGCCAGTACTGAATACTTTCACTGGTCTCGTGCAGCAGGTGATAAGAAGTAAAGTGACAGCCACCTTTGATCTTGACTACAAAGATGGCTGACCATCTAGAGGCAGGGAGTCGCTACCAATGGCAATGACACCAGACACCTTGCCTTATGATGTACAAACTATTTGACTGCAGTCAGGCCTCACAAATTAAGCAGCAGTTAAAGAGCCATGCATGCGTGTGTTTCTCACAGTCATTACAGTAGGACTACAAACACCATATGTGCCTGTATTGGTGAGCAGCGACTGACTGTGATCATGGGTCAAATTCAAATTCATACTTTTCTGATGTTGTAAAATGAGTGAACAAATGTGTCAAGTTTAAAATGAAAATCACAAATTTGAGACTTGTAACAAGAAGATTTGAAATTTGAAAAAAATGGGATTTGAGATGTGGTTAAATGACTTAAATCTATTAATTAGGGATAGGACGATAGCACAGAAATCTGATAATCCGATAGAATCAGTCACAACAATCGTTTGATGCAATGGCGATGCGATAGTTTTACAGCATTCTTGTCAAGCAGCAACGTTCAATAAAGAATAGTAACTAATCATAATGTGTTTCAGTCACAACAAATTCCACAAATAGAAAATAACTAGTGCTTCAGAGCAGCAATTCAAACATGTTATAACAGAATTTCAGCGGCCGAAAATCAATCTCAGACTGCTGACAATAATCAGTCAACAGGTAATTGCACACTATTATCGAACTAACGAGTTCGATTGTTGTCTGATAGTCTGACTATCGCCAGATGCAATGCAATAGTATGATAGAACTATCGTCCTAACCCTACTATTTACTGAATGATTAGAGATTTGACAATGAGATTCGATTTGGGATTTGCCCATCACTGCACAACAGCAACAATACATCAGCTCATTCATACACTGTCAGAACTATCAACAGCATCGCATACAATAGTTGCAAACTGTAACATCAAATTATAGTCCTAAACTTTTGGACAACTTGATCATAACAGTAGACTGGTGGGCGACTCGGTGCAGCACAAAACACACTGAAATGACAGTGCATACATATACGTAAGTGTTACTCGGCTCAGCTGCATGTCTGACAGCAGGCAGCACTAGTAGAAGGAAATGCCAGCCAATGTAACATGTAGCATGTATCCACTGCCCCATCTTAGCCGGACCAGTCTTTACCTGTGTGCATGCTGCAAGCAGGTATTGTTTTGGCGGCGCCTGTCTGTCCACACAAAATCTCGAAAACTACTGATCAGAAATTGATGTAATTTGGTAGGAACATGTCCCAAGGTGAACGCTAGATGACGAGGTGGTTGAAAGTTGGTAACATTTGACCTTGAGAGCTATTTAAGTTTTTTTTTTCATTTACCATACTTATCTCATCCACTGTTAGCAGTTTCAAATGCCTTAACCTAGCAACTTCATTTTCGGTGTGAAGGTACATTTTCACAATATCTAGGTCACCTTCGAATTTCAAGGTCATGGGGTTAATATCAAGGTCACAACAGCAAAAAAGCGGCTGTATGCACAGATATGTGCTCCCCTCAGACATAGTTTCAGCTGCATATGCTATTTTGTTACCAGGTTTTCAGTTGCGTGAACCAGTACAAGTGACTGCCAGCAAAGACTCATCTTGGAAATGACCTGTTATTTGTCACTAACTCAACTCACGTATGTAGAAGACAACTTGCAGTCTCTCTCTGTCCCAGACCTCCCAGGAAACACTGTCCAGGTCATCTATGTGAAAGTGCATGACCATAGCAGCTCAAATCATATCTGGTTTGCCACACGTTTACCTTTGTTGCATGCAACGTATTGCACTGTCATCACTTATCAGCAAAAGCTTGTTGTTCAAATGACAATTATTTCCAAGCAGCCAAAAAGATGAACTACATTTCATCACATACTGTATTATTTGATGAGAATGAATTATAGCACGAGACAGACCTCTTTCAACATCTGTCTCAGGTATTTCAGCTGTTCATTCTTTCTGTGCAGCTCGTGGTGCAGTGACAAGACGTACAACTGTGCATTGCTATGTTGGTGGTCTTGATATGTGGTCAGTTGTGACTGTTGGTCTGTGCCAAGTCCTTCATCTGTCTCAACAACGCTGGCACTCATCACTGGTCCACTGCAACTGACTAACGTCTTAACACAACACACAACGTAGTTGTAACAAACAACATATTCATTTCATGATCTGAACTTTCCACAGAACAGCTGAAGACAAGACATTACTAATTGTTGGCAACTCTCAATACTCAACAACAACATAAACACTAGCTGAGAAAAGTTATTCAAAGTTACATGATGACATATTAGAACTGTCATGAGACCTCTCTAGAGACACTGCTAACTGTCATCTCATCACCACATTCAAGCACCACAGACGCCAAGCCACAACTGACATCAGTCTCGTAGGAACTACAGTTCACTTCACTTGGCAGACTTAGTTGTGTGTCAGCATTTACAAGCACCAATTCACTGCTCGAGGACGCCTCGTGTTCCATGCAAACAATACACATATCACACAACTCAACAGCAGATGAAAACTGGCCGACAAGCACAAGCATCATGCTACACTGCACCATATTCTGTATGATGTTCACGTAGGAAAGCAGAGTATAAAAACCAAGTGGAGTGTAATACACAGCATATTTGTTGTGATTAACTGGTCTTAAGAAAGTACAATGACATCACAAATCAGCTAAATTAGGTTTGTTTTATTAACATTACATTCCAATTTTTCCATATGCGAGTTTCTAAATGCCTGGCTACCCACCAAATGTAAGAAAGGTGGCAACACTACTGCGTACAACAGCTCTGAAGTAGACTACACAACTGGAAAGAACTGCATGTAGTGAATTTTCACACCAGCTACAGCTATTCACTAGCTGTTGGCTCTCAGCACATTTGAAGCATGCAGAAATGTGAAATATGTAAATCCCAACAGACGTACAGACCTTAAACTTATTTTTGAGATATGAAAAATTAGCAGTAATATCCTAATACTTAATATAAAAATGCACCAATTTCAAATCGAACCCCAACTGAATCTGTTAGCTAGTAATCAAATCATATGAAAGTCAAGTAAAATAACTGAGACCGTGTCAGTTTATCTAGCCATAGGATGCTGGCTAATTATCACGGAGGCCCACAGGCCGACGCACGAGATGCATACACATCCACAAAATGTGAATTCAAAGACAAAATGTTTTGTATATTTTTAACAAAACGTTATTTATCATGGTGGCTTAATTCATACCTGTACCTATAAAAATGTACATTATAACAGCATATAGATGGGGGTCCACAGTTTATTCTGCATGTTTCAGTAATTCAGTTATAGCCTCACACATCTGTTCAGCACCAAAGCAAAGCTTTAGAGAAAATTACAGGTTTAACTAGTGACATATGGTTATGATGTAAGATACACTATACACCATTGATCACAAATGCCATTATACACAGTTTTTCCTTTGTTGACAAACAATAATCTGACATCTAGTCATCTGCTCAATGCAAAATAGCAAGTTATAAATGGACAACTGAACCACAGGCTTCTAATTACTAGACTGTGCAAAAGTGTAGTTTAAGAGAAATTGGTTAATGTAAGCAAGGTCACTGGACAAGAAATTGTTTTCGAGGACCTAACAACACATTTTGCTTTTGAATACATTGTTTGTGCTACAGAAATACTACCGACAGTTAAAGAATTTAATGTTAACAATGCACTGGGAGTGCTGGAGTACACATAGGCCTAAATCAGCAACAACTTGAGATTTCCGCCGCACAACATGCCTCGTTCTGTTGCCAAATCAGCTGACATAA
>Ga0126335_1002007_pt1 | contig 11891 bp, 11 predicted proteins | sample OlaspJWI45metaG_FD_108409 | JGI IMG/M metagenome (GOLD analysis project Ga0126335, IMG submission 108409) | Marine gutless worms symbiont microbial communities from Oahu, Hawaii - Olavius sp. 1 OAHU.JWI-45 metaG | ecosystem: Host-associated > Annelida > Digestive system > Unclassified | place...
GTTTGGCAAATTCCAAGATCGTGAAACCGATTGCGACTGGTTTGTTTAACGTGACTTCGGTTCGTTCCGACTCGACGAGTACGAGATCAGAATTGATGATCTCGCACCGTTTGAAAGTGACCTAGCCGGCGGCTCGCGCCATTTATTGCGGATCTGTCACCAATTTTGCGTTCATGCGTTTTCTCATGTTTTTCACGGTCTTGCCGTAGAAACTGTTGGCGAACAGTTTATATAGCCCAGACTCGAAGTCGGTGGTCGCGTTTTTTCGTTGATTGTTGCAGTATTCGATAAACGGCCTCATGAAAGGCCGATGATCGAACGCAACGATGCTATGAATGCGAATCAGCTCCAACCCGTGTGCGAGATGAAACTGCAAGCACCTGTTATGCGTCACGTACCGCGTTTTGTTTGGCAAATTAGATACCAGTTTTGACGTTGGCACGTGACGCGACGCGTGTCGGTTTCTCGGAGCTGATCTCGCAGGGTCGGGCTGATCATATCGTCGACGATCTCGACATGTTCCGGAGCCAACGGGTATGCGTTGTGCCATTCGTGTAACTCCACCGGATATTTCAGATCGACTTCGAGTACGTATCCGACGGGCGAATCGGCGAAAACCGTACTGACGTCAAACGATTGAATTTTGGCCTCGCCCAGAAAATGAAAATTGCCTACCGGTATACTGTACATTTTGCACGTCGCTTACAAAAAATTACAGTTCCAGTAGGCAAGATATGACGTCGGTTCGTCCGGTCTGTAGTTGGGTAACGTCGGATAGTTTGCACAAGCGTAACGTTAAGAGACGTACGAAAGACCACCGCGAATTCTAGACTCAAACATGGGGTTCGTTCGTAGTCAGCGTCGGTCAGTTATTCGTCAGTCAGTCTATTGAAAAATGCGTCTTTTGGGGGCAATTCCGATTCCTGAAATTTGGTAATATCCGTAAAATATTCGTACGGGAACACGACTTTCTGGAAGAGAAAATTCTTCGTGCCAATGTATTTCGACGTGTGCACGAAGGGGTCTCTTTCAGACTTTCGTAACCTTCTGACCAATGTGTCAAGCGACGCTGCCATTAACTGAAATGAGTCCAGAAAACAAAGGTTTTCGATTTGAAATTGTAATTTTTTTTTCGCTGTTTAGGGAAATGTTATTAATGTCTGCATAACGAGCCTGACCATTCTGCAATCTATATTCCGCGTATTTTCGGCGAAAGCCATGTGACAGGAGGTGCCCACCGTATGCGGACATGTTATGCAAAATTATAGGGACGAGGTATTCGCCACCTCCGTTCGACTTTCGTGGTTTTACAGCCAAATTACAATTGTTACAGATAGTTTTCGGTCACGTAACAATGACGACGCGTTTTGGGGTTATCCCCCGTAAATTTGGTGTTACAATTATGGCATTTCACGGCAGCGTCGTACGACGATTGTTGGTCGTCGTCGAGTGGACATATCGAAACGCTACGCGATAGAATATCGCTGTTACTACGTGCTTCGCGAAGCACGTATTTGTAAAACGCATCTATGATGTTGGCTCCGAAATTGGTGAAAGGCGACGTTTGGAAATCAAAAAAACTGCTAACACATTGAACGCAAAATACCGACAGTTCGTGGACGTTAATTACCCTACCGGCGCCGCTCTGCTGCTCGTCTCCGTCGACAACAGGTTTCAAAAAACTTTCAAAGTACGTTACCAAATAAAAGTTGAATGGGAACTCGAAATGGTGAGATCGAAGGGACAGTTTACATGATTTTGGATCGTTGGCGTCGGCAAATTTGGTCTGTTGGGGTTTGTGTATGAGGCAACAGCGCGAGTGTTCGTTTAAAACACTCGCGCTGCTAAATACTTGCAGGCACGAGAGACAGACGTGTCGTTTCTGTTCGTGTTTATCGCGATCAGATATCAAGCTACTCAAGTTTTTGACGTATACATAGTGATGCCTCTGCGCGTCTCGAGGATCGTCTAACAACAGCAAGGTAATTGTGTGCTTTCGTTTGTGGACCTCGGGACTGAGGTACACAATCGAAAAGCTGCGCCTGTCTCGATCGCACGCTAAACAGTGAAATAGACGGATTCAACCATTCAAATTTCGCTATCTGTTTTACCGGAAGCGGAAATGTCAGACCGATGACTTTCAGAGTGTGTTCGTATTGTTTATAGTTAGTAACTATGTATGCTTTTTGCTTGGCAGATACAAATGTGCCAAAATGGACCACACAAAACACTTATCGTCGCCTTGGTTTCGTATGTTAACGACTGCGTGTTTATTTTCGATTCATTGCGGCGTTGAGACAAAAGAACCCCCCCAACGGTCTGAATTTCACAAACGAAGCGCTCAGCTTATCGATCCGTGCTAAAACGTAACCGGATCCGCTGCGAGTAAACCCTTCGACTCTCTCGTTCAAATGAGCTATCGCTGAGTCCAAATCGAGCAAATGTGCCTCGCTTATCACGACAGAAGGCGTGTGGAAATAAGCAGTAATCCTGGACGTATCGTCTTGACCGAAATCGTTTACTGTCATTCGCTCGAACGTCGCTCGACTGTTGAACTGTAAGCGCATCGACCTGTTAATACACAAAAACGTTTACATAAGCTAAATAACCAACTGCGGCTGTGTCGTGGTCTTACTCAATTAGTTTGGTGACGATCTAGACGTCATAAAAGGGTTAGGGGAGTCCCTAGCAACGGTTGTTAAGGTTTGGTTTAAAAGCGTTATTTGCATTCTACTACTAGGTGGTAATTTCAATTTTTAAATAGTGACATCTAAGACTCGTAACAAGTGGCCAAAGTAAGTAAGTAAGTAAGTAAAACTATATTATAGTGCGCCATAAAGCTGACCTAACCAGCTTAATCTGCCGCATTCGTAGTGATAAAACCGTTGTCCTAAAACACAAATCCAGGGTAGAGCTAGGGTTGAAGTCCAAAACTATGTTACGGTCATAGCTTGTGCGTATAACTGCAACTGCCGTAGCGTGTACTTAGGCAAATATTCGTTGCTATGGACTATTTTATCTTACACACAGCATATCAGGTGAGTAAAACTTACTTCATACTGTCGAGTTGTTGATTGACTGCACGTTGAATGTCTTTTTGTAGGTAGTTGAATAACTCGTCGAAGCTGTCGTTCTGCTGCGAAACATCAAAACGTATTTCTACAACGGTTTCATTCAGTGCCGTAAGACGCTTGAGTCTCATTTGACGCTTTTGACACGTTTACAACAAAACACATTAGGTTAAAAAATACGGATTAGCTTGCTTGAAACCTATAGATAGATAAACTTATTTATACAGCGCCTATATACTCAAGTGAGTCACTAAGCGCTTCGGTCGCCAAACAGATGTGTTTTCAAAGACTTTTGCGGCCCTATGCACGATCTGAGCTAGACGCCGGCTTGCCTATTGAGGCGTGACGTGACGGATTGAACAGCTAACAACTGCAAAGCTCGTTACGGTCCAGAGTGTTTACTAACAATCATGGTAGCGCCTACTATGTCACTGCGGTCGACACGGTAATTGTCAAAACAGATAGAGTTCAGTTTTTCTGACCGGAAATCATTAATCATACCCATCAAGCTTTTCTTTCCAGAAAAAGCCGGAAGTGCGGTGACTCACTCTGTGTTCTCACTAGAGAGTGCAAACCGATTAATCATACCCATCGGGCTTTCTAGGAAGCATAGCGCGCGCGTCAGCTGACGGCTTCCGTGACGACCTAGGACTAACGCGCGGGGCCCCAGGCCAGAAATTAGTTGTTATAAATGACATCTTGATTTGGTTCCTGTAATGAAATGTATCTTTCGTTTATTATTTTACTTTATTTACTTAGTCCGCCATTACATTACGTCATTGATGCGTCAAACGAGACCACTATCTCTACTATCACTGACTGTATTTATATCTCCCAGTATGCCTATGTTGAATGTGACTAGGAATCCGTCTACCACCAGATGTTTAATGCGGCCCCAATTGCAGTCGGGACCATATGAAAAGAGAACGTAGAAAGTTTGTTGTTAACTTTAATTCAATTTGTAAATAACGTGCCTGTTGCGTTTGTTTATTGCTGTTGCTTTACCTATTATTTTATGGTGAGGTCTGATTTTATTTTTTTTATTGTACGTGTAAAAACGCTCGGACTTTAGCGGCATCCTTTAGTGCTTTGACGCTGTTTTGCTCTAGTTGTGGTATCGCACAATTAATCTCGACCCTCGGCATCACTCACGGGCCATCTATTTTCTAGGACCGAAATCATTAATCATACCCATCAAGCTTTTTCTTTCCAGGAAAAGCCGGAAATGCAATGACTCACTCGCAGCTTACTTCTAGAGTGTGCAAACCGATTAATCATACTCATCGGGCTTTCTAGGAAGCATAGCGCGCGTCGGTTGACCGCTTCCGTGACGGACTACCGCGCGGGGCCGGTTCTCGGCATTACTCACGAGCCATCTGTTTTCTAAGACCGAAATCATTAATCATACCCGGCCGGCCACGCGCATCGCTGCCGGCGGGGCCGTCGGCCAAACTGCTGATGGGCCTAATGTCGGTTCTTAAGCAAAGACGACCGATAAAATATTAAATTAAATTAAATTAAATAACGTCAGGGTGGGCTAAGACATGGTCGTCGCACCCCATCCGAAAAAAATAATTTATTTACTTACTTATTTTTTTCGTAGGTTAATTGAAGTAGTTAAATTAAATGACGTCCCCCATCAATAAAGGGTCCCATAAAGGCTCTGCTGTCCAGTCGGCCGTCTTAATTAATTAATTAATATACAAAGTTTAAAGCACGGTCGAAAAACGTGCGTTTAAGATAATCTCAACTAACTCATATCTGTAAAACATAAGTCATGTGACCTCTTCATACTTCATGAATCATATTCACATTAGTCACCACAGCTAATACTTATATTTATGTAACTATGTGCACCTAACAACACCACAACAATGTGTGAAATATATCGACTTCTTTAGGCCAAAATTCAGGTCCTATGACCCCTGGAGACGAACTCCAGATACACACTCACATCAGCCACCATATCTATTCCTTTATGCATGTGATCCATGCGTATATCCATCCATAAGTTCAGCTTAACTTATGCAGCTGCCGCACTACACAGTGCGTTTGCGTGTATTACTTTACAAACACTTAGCGTAAATACACATATACTCGGCATACATTGCCACAAATGACAACAATTAATAGACATTAAATGCAATGTGAATGTTTTACATCAAAATACACACAAATATTATTACATTAGTTCACACGCTCATATAATAACCCATTTATTATATTTCAATAACAATAGTATTTACACAAATAATCAAACTCACAAATAAATAACCAAACGTTGTCCTTTAGGTCATAGCAGTTTAGCTAATGTGACACAACACTCACCTACTCTAACGTCTGCTCAGATAATCAGCGACTACATTTTCTGCACCCTTGATATATCGCACAGTATATCGATATGGCTGCAATGCCAAACTCCACCACATTAATTTAGGATTCTTAGAGTGGCTCATTTGTAGATACTGTAGGGGACGGTGGTCACTCTCTAGAGTGAAATGCTGACCATACAAATAGCGGTGAAACTTATCGACCGCCCAAATAATAGCAAGCGCCTCCCTTTCACCAACAGAGTAATTCTGTTCGCGTGGGAGTAACTTTCGACTTGCGTACAACACAGGATGTCTCACTCCATCATGTTCCTGGAGGAGACATTCCCCAAACTCTTATTTGAGGCATCAGTTCGTAAAATGAACTCTTTGTTCAAATAGAATAACTTCAAAATGGGTTCACTAGACAAGAGATGCTTGATTTCATTGAAAGCCCACTCCTGACTATCTTCCCATTTAACCATTTCTGCTGCACGGCTTCGAGTAAAATTGGTGATAGGTGCAATTATTTGAGCACAAATTGGAATGTATCGGCGATAAGAATTCACCATCCCAAGTAAACTGCAACAATCCTTCTTGGTCTTTGGTCGCTCAGCATTGAGGATTTTGCCAACATTTTTAACTTGAGGCCCAATAGAATCCTTCTGTATGGTGTGCCCCAAGAAGTCCACTGTGTCAAATCCAATCTTGCACTTGCTTGGTCTTAAGCACAGATTGGCTATACGGATCCTCTCAAAGAAGTCTCGCAACATCTGCATATGCCTGTTCCAATCTTTGGTGTGTCCATGTACATAATCCACGTAATTTTTAAGGTCTTGCGCTCCCTCTAGCAGCTTTCTGACCATGCGGTTATAAGTTGATCCAAAATTCACCATTCCAAATGGCATAGCCTTGAATCTCATCAGTCCCTTCGACGTGACAAAAGTTGTGAAATCCTTGGACTCTTCCGCCATGGGTATGGCCCAATATTCTTTACAGAAATCAAACGTACTGTAAAATTGGTTTCCTGGCAACTTGGGAAATATGTCATTTGGTGACATCATCGGTTCTGGATCGAACACGGTGATCTTATTCAAATCCTTGAAGATTACACATACTCGGTAACTGCCATCCGGTTTCTTCACTAATACCAAAGGTGACGCGTATGGTGCTTCCGAGCGTTCAATGATTCCCATCGCCACCATGTCCTCTATTTCTTTGTCAATGACCTCCTGCATTTTGTATGGTACAGGGCATGGTTTCCTTTTCACTGGTTCACTTGCTGTGAGTTCAACTTAGGGTTCAATAAAATGAGTCACCTTTGGAACATCGGAGCAGATTTCCTTGTATTCGACAAGTTAATCTTTTACTTGGTTTCTCTGCTCTGCACTCAACTGAGGGTTGACTATGGCATCATCTACTGTCTCCTTTTGTCTAACATTATACAATGGCAAGACTTCTACATTTTTACCCGACATAATTTTATCGGGAACTTTTTCTTCAATTACACATGCTACTGAGGCTGCTTGGTGATCTACATCTTGATTCTCATCTATGACATCATTGTCATTACTGCTTGATGACACTTTTGACCCATTAAACGTGGGTTTCGTCGGACTTTCACGGTAATAGTACCGCTTTTGCATGTTGATGTGATATGTTTTAACTTTTTCTGGACTGACCTCGACCCGGTAGTCAATGTCTCCCACAATTCCAACGACTTTGTATGGCCCTCTCCAAGCTAAGGCTAACTTGTTTCGCTCTGTGGGTAGTAGTAATAGTACACTGTCACCCACATGTAATTTCCTATCACGTGTTCTCCTGTTATAGTACTTTTGATTTCTGACTTGCAACTTTGCTAACTCTTCTTTTGCCAGCTTGCACGTTTCTTCGACTCTATCTCTGAGGTCAACTACATACTGATACAATGTCTTCACTTCTGGATCTTTATCCTCATCTTTCCAAATTCTCTTCAGTAACGCCATCGGTGTTCGGACTTTGTGTCCGTACAGTAACTTAAATGGTGTGTCGCGTCGGACAAGCCCCAGTAGTCAGCAATGCTGGGGAATATCGCCGCGCCTAGAGGTGTCTGCTCAGACAGACGGTGTCTAAAAATAGCGCGTCACGCGTGACCTACTTCAGACAGACGGTGTAGTAGCGACGGCGAAGATCGTCAACGCTGGTCGACGGCAGAGGTCGTCGACATCGGTGGATCTGAGGGAGCGTGAGGCAGCGCTCGGCGTCGGTGGACGGCGTTTTCTCGACAGCAGGGACCGTCAACGCTGGTGAAAAGACAGTCAACCACGTTGCCCTGAGAACTAGAAGTGAACTGACAAGTCGCGTGGGCAAAGGGAGTTTTGTTGGACTTGTGACTATTATTGTGTCATTGTGTATTACTTTATTGTGAGTAATTTGAGTGGGTTGTCACAGTACGAGGCTTGCATTGTGTGGTGAATTATTGTATGAACAGTAAACATTGTCTAAAAATGCCTGGACGTGCATTTCGCTTCCAATATTGTTTTGTAATTTCGTTCGGTTCATTTTTGTATAAAACTGCTGTAAATATTGTTCTTGAATTGAATTTATTGTGTACGCACCACTATTCTACCAGCTATCGTCACAGTTTTGGCGTCGTAAACATGATAGTAAGTCATTGTGGTGCTAAGTTGGTAGTTGGTGGTGGTATTTACTTGTGGTTGTGTTTGTGCTGTGGTTTGGCGAGTCGTTGAGAACAGAGTAAACACGGAGTGTTCTGGTCAAGTGAAGACCACGTCCGTTTCTCGTGTTGGGCAAGCGAGGGTCTAAGAACGACGACAGTCGTCAGATGTCGTCTACCTGCTGCCGCCAACGAGTATAGGTGATACCTTGGTGTTGGCTATTACTGTGTGTAAGAACTGTCGTTGGTAGCAGGCGAGATAGTGAGCAGGGTATTCCTGTAGTAATATTGTTGTCTGTGTGTAGTAGTATTTTGTCAGTGTAATGAATCGCCTAAATGAGCAGCAGCGTGCTGCGATTGCTAAGGCCACAGACATACGCTTGCGTGCAAGGCTGGTCCAAGCGGGGTGTCAGTCGAGAGATGTGGAAGGTCTGGAAAAACCGAGGTTGATTGAGATGATGGCAGCAGTAATAGCGTCGGAGGAGGCCGGCGTCGTTAGAGCCGAGGCTGCAGTGGCTGCTGAGTCAGACTTGGAGGACATGGGTAATGTTTCGGATACGCAACAGACAGCTGTTGCTGAGATGTCTCTCGAGGAACAGCAGCTGACGCTGAAAGAGAGAGAGATGGAGGAACGACGACAGGTTAGGTTGATGGAGATGGAGAAACGGCAACAGGCCAGGTTGTTGAAAGAGAGAAACCTGGAACAGGAAGAGAAAAAGTTAGAACAAAAAAAATATTAGAAGAGATGAAGTTGGAACAGGAATGACTGTTGGAAGAGAGAAAGTTGCAGTTGAAACAAGGAGATAAAATGAAAGGAAAGCTTCGCTAATAAACTTAAATTGTGGGCCGACGCGCTGCGCAATGCAGTATCGCATATGCCTGTTCAGCCAGTGGACATAGTATCATGGTTCCAGTTTCTTGAAAAGTTATTTGAGCAACTGAATGTACCTGTTGAATTATATGCTGTGTTGATGCGCCCATATCTAAGCGACAAAGCAAAATTTTTGCTGTCGCGGGTAAATTTAAAAAAATCTACTGACTATGGAGCAGTTAAAAGGTACATAATTCAGGAAATGCAGCTGACACCCAGTGTGTATCTTGACAAGTTTTAGTCTGTCTCACGGGAAAGTACTGAAACGTATCACCAGTTTGCTAATAAGTTGTCATCGTTGTTTGATTATTATGTTGAAAGTCGTAAAGTGGGTAGTAACGAGGAATTGATGGAATTAATTGTATATGACAGAATTAAGGCATCATTGCCTCCATTTTTGTCACGGCATGTGCTTGCCCTTGAGTCGAGCTCTACTTCATTAAAAAAAGGAGGCTGGCTCAGAAACATGCGTTAGTGAAAGCCCTGGATGCGTATACCGCAGCCATGCCTCCGCCCAGTACTGGTAATAAAGCACTTGGGGCGAACAGCTGTGGTGGAGTAAAGCCCTATCCCAGTTTACCCAAACCGGCACCGCGGATGTATTACCAGAGACCACTAAACCCAGATGAACTACCCCAGACCGGGCAAAAACCCGACGCAATTAACCGTTGGTCAATAAGGGAGACCCCCAAAACGGCACCAGTGCGGCGGTGCTTTATCTGCAAGTCCCCGGACCATATTGCACTGAACTGCCTTAAGCAGACAACTGCGAGGCAGTATAAATTTGGTAGCTCAACCCCGCGTGCAGCTAGTAATGCGTGTATGGTGGAGAAAGTGAATACGAAAGGTCAACTCAATCACGATATAGAAGGTGAGTCGTTAAATGACATTGTGGTGATTAAGGATACGTATCATTCGGCAGTAGACTCAGAACAGTCGCTGGTGCCTGACAATGCTTATCAGAAGCCGACGAATAATTTTTTAAATATCACAAATGACAGTGTGGGTCACTTGTCATTTTGTGATGTGGAGATTAAGGGGCTATTTGGCAGTGTACGTGCCCTTGACGATTCGGGGACGCAACTAAATCTCGTAAACCCGAAGGTGATTGACCCTTTAAACTTACCCCGATTTGGAAAGGTGGTAGTGAGGGGTGCAGTAGGTGACGCAGTGTGTGCCCGCCTGGTAAAGTTACAGCTCCGATTGCCGGAAGTGAGTGAGTACACGGGTGTGACCTGTGTTGTGCGTGACGGTTTTAATCTTGATTTGATTCTTGTTGCTGATATTGTGACAAAATTGAGTCTTGTTAGAAATAAACTGTTTAATGATATGCCAGATATGGTTAATGTTGATGTTGATGTGGTTAACGTAACGGCAATTAATGCTGCTGCTGATGATCATGATGCAGTGGGGACTGATCACCAAGATAATGTGAGTAACATAAATGACAGTGCTGATGAGGTGTTGAATGGTGATGATGTTGATAATCTAATAACTGATGATGATGATGATGTCATCCAGTCAACCCGTACTGCTGATACCCAACAGATAATTCATGAGCAACATAAGGATCGCTCGTTGGCTAATTGATGGTCATCAGCTCAACGTGACAAGGCTGGTTGCTTTGTACGAGACGGTATTGTCTACGAAAAAGAAAAATTCTAGGCCAAGTGTTTGAACAACTCTGCTTACCAAAAACTAGGAAAGCAGAGGCCATTAAATTGGCACACCAAGTGAGTGGAGGTCACTTAGCGGCCAAGAAAACAAAGAAACGTCGGAAACTACGTTTACGTGGCCGACTATTGCAGCTGATGTAACACAGGCCTGCCAGGTGTGTGACGAATGTCAAAAACGCAGGTGGATTACTGTCTATGAGAGAATACCCATAACACCGGTACTGTGAGGGTTCTACTGCGATTGTATTGAATAATACCCCAGGTTGTTTCTAGTTAACTTTTTTTCTACAGATAATAATCCTAGAAACTACAAACAGACAAGCCAAGTATTTTCTGTAAATTATATGAACTATATTCATATAACACAAAGCAAACTAACAAATAAAATATGCAAACTGCTAACTTGCAAATGTACAGTTTCCTAGTCAGTGTCCAATTTCAGCTTTAGACTGACAGCTGCATTACAACAATAATGGCCAACGGGCCCACACAGAACTAGAATCCACTAATTCAAGAAGCCAAACTATAAGCTAAACTTCTATAGTTGAGAGCTACGGCTGTAAGAAGCCAATCAACATTGCAGACTCACAGTCAGAGCCTTTACAATATAAACACTGTAGCAAAGAGATATGTACCCAACCTCTTAACTCAACAAATTAAGCGTCAATGTCAATGTCTTAACTCACAAACAACGGCCAACATTAACGGAATTCACAGCGCTATTCAGTTAGCTACTTCACCGCAACTAACAACGCTACACGAAATTTAGTCACATCAGACTAAACTCGCAACACATACACGGACCAAACTGCACGTAAGTAGTAAAACGACCAGCACGGTCTAATACCAGAAAAACCTTCAACTATCTCAAAATATCTCTATATATGTACTGAAAAGTACGTTCAATTTATACCGAACAAAATTCGCGCGCACCTGAAACGGCCTGCTACGTGGCAGTACTCGCGTGCACGTAAACTGGCCTGCTACGTGGCAGTCCTCGCGCGACCAAACAGGTAAACACCAACTGTCTAAATTGTAGGAACAACTCAGCACGCACTAAATTACAGGACCAGATCCTGACACCTTCCTCCTTCCTTTTGAAGAATATGTTTTTAGTAAGAAACACTTTTCTTGCGTATGCCTACCAACTCACGGGTAGAATGACCAAATACAAACCAACACAATACGCAAGGTGTGTAGTTTGCGCGCTCACATGCATATACCCTCAAGACACAAAAAGGTGCATAATAGTAAATACATAATACAAAATACAACATACCTGTACCAGCATTCAAAAAAGTACAAATA
>Ga0126335_1002008_pt1 | contig 11891 bp, 7 predicted proteins | sample OlaspJWI45metaG_FD_108409 | JGI IMG/M metagenome (GOLD analysis project Ga0126335, IMG submission 108409) | Marine gutless worms symbiont microbial communities from Oahu, Hawaii - Olavius sp. 1 OAHU.JWI-45 metaG | ecosystem: Host-associated > Annelida > Digestive system > Unclassified | place...
AAGACCGCTGTCACCTGGTGGGACACCTCAGGATGCCCAGAGCCAGGTGAAGCGTACTAAGCAGAAACAGAAAGAAACACCATATAACAGTTAGAGACCTCCTGAGGTTTTTAACATCCTCACCGAGGTTTTCATAGTACCCTGGTAAGAAATACCAGGGGCTTTACTGGGGGATGGACTATGGGCCCATCTGTGGCCTGGTTCTACGAAGGACAACTTCGCCTCCACCGAAACGAACGAAGTCGAGTGTATGATTTCCATAGACGTATTTTCCCGACAGGATCGCCACTAAAACGAGTTTGCCTATTCTGTTCGCGTGTCTGTCTTTATGTAGGGCTATGTATGTGTGTTGGCTTATAACTCGGAAACGGGAAGGGCGATTGTCTCCAAATTTTCAGGGTGCCCCAGGGATGGTTTTACGCGCAAAAATTTGGGGAGGGGGCACGGTAGAGGCCAGGCAATTGACAGATTATCAGTTAATCACTACTTATCTTCGATATAATTTGGTCGTTATTAAAATTAGGCCTATTACTGTAACTCTTGTATTTAGTGATTTTAGTCAGTGTGGACGGTGCATGGCGTGGCCTAACCGTCGAACTAAAGGAAGTCGAACATGCATTTAAATTGGCACAGTAGGCCTATACAGCTAATTACGCATAGTCTGAGACGTATTATGAATGAATGATGCCTTGACATGAACAGTTCCATTGTAGCCATCGTATACAGGCTTAGCACTGCTAATAAAAGAACGTTTTTCTTCTGTCATCAAGCAAGCATTCATTTCTGAGAAGCGCTTAATTAACACAATATTATTTGCTGCAATATGACAAGTCCATTTTATTTCGCTCGAGCTGTGACGCGATTGGCTTCCACCAAGCGGAAACGTTTCGTGTTTATCAGCCAAGCTTATTAGCAGCTCTAGTGACCCGGAGGCTCTGCATATTCGAGCATGAAAGTCTCGCCTACGGCACAAAAATCGGCTAAGATGACACGCGATTGCGTCGGATTTCTGTAATTAAGACATGTTTGTGCTTTGTGAGGTGCCGCAGGTCCTGGACCCTTTGTACAAGCAACAACTACAGGTCCATGCGTAAGTTGGTGCAGGATTTAAAGAGTGTTTAACGGAGCATTTGAAGAGAGACTGCGTTACCTTTTTCTCTACGGTTGCTAACGCCGATATACCCAGCTCCGATCCATCACCCGAACCGTTGGGCCTACACCATGCAAAGAACAACAAGTCGACAAACAACCGTCTAAGACTTGAATCATCGTTGTATGCGCGTAACTGAGAACAAAGTATTGCACTGTCAACAGATCCCAATTACCAACAGTATAGTCGCTCTTAATTTTAACAGCGGCTGAGCCTCGATATAATAAACAGTCACAAACAATAATATAGAACACAGTCGCTAAGTCGTTTCGAATCGATTATTTTTGAACAAATCGTTAACGTGATTCGATTTCTTCATACTAGCAAACGATGAGGTTTTAAACAGATATAAAGATTGTGAAATTATCATAATCACGGCAGACTTTTAAACTTAATTTGGTGACATCCAGTATTATTGTATTGTTAAAATTGTCGTCGGGTGTGTTGTCATTAACCTATTACCATTTCGTCGTAAGAATTATTATGTATTACACATACACACGAAATACAATTACGAATCGAATCGCACAGCACTAGTTCGCGGTCTAATAGCCTCACGGTGTGCCAAAGCTACTAATACTGCTCGGTTAATGATGTCCTCGTCGACGAATCTGTCTCGATACGCGACGACAAACTCGTTAAAACCAATTTACGCCAAACGGGACACTATTCGACTCTATTTGGTTCGGTTCGACTTCCGGCCATTTTTATACCATTTAACGACTTCGGACAACCTGTTCACATGTGCTTTCGTCTTTGCCACGTTTAATTTGGTACTGTACTGGCCACACAGGCGGTGATTTTCTGCCGCTAAAAGGCGACTACGGGCCCAGTGGTACCGAAAATAATTACATGTACAGCCGTACTAACTGCCTATATATCAGGCCATCAGAATTCAGGGCCCCGGAAATGCTAGAAGTAGAGCACTGATTCTGTCAAACTGAGGTGGTCATCTCCTCCTGCCTTAATTTGCGGGTAGGCCTATAACCCCCACCAATTTTTTTCGAAAGTTTAAATTCAAAATCTGATGCTTTTATGGCTAGAAAATATATCTTTGTAAACACACTGGCCGACTTTAGCACACATCCGAGTTGACAAAAAACCTCTCTGAAGCTGCGCCATATAACTGAATTATTCCATAACCTAGGCTTACAGAGTACGTTTACAGTTCTTCATACTATATCCGTCAAATTTGTTCGCCAGTCAAACAGCTTCAGTGACCTGTCGGTTCGACGATAAACGTTGATCGTAAATTTGAACCACGCCAACATTGCGGCATCGCGCAATTTCGTTGTCCAGACCTCATCTACGCGAAACCCTCGCCGTTTCATCGCTTCAACCACGTACTCACCAGATCGCGGGTTAACGTGGGCAAAACCGCCCTGCCCTGGACGAGCCCAGCTCAGTACCACACCAAGACGGGCAGGCCGGACCAGATTGTCAAGCGCCGTCGCCTCGTGACGTGCTGGAATGTGCTCGAGAACTTCGAGACAGAGCGTCCAGTCGTATACCGGCAGCCAGTACTGCGGCACGGCTAGATCGAGAAAACGCACTCGCCCAACGGTCGCTTCCTCGATGAACGGTGCTCCGTCATACGAGTCGATGCGCTCGGCAAGCCCCGTGTCGGAGATGGAGCGACCGTACTCGCCAATCCCGTCGCCAAGACTAGCGACAGTACAACTCAGCAGCAGGACTGACAGTGCACGAGCTAGTCCTTGATCGGTGCCATGTTCGCGGTCGACCGCTTTGCTACACCAGCCTCCAGTGTCGCTCGTACCGGCAGCAGGGCCACCGAGACAGATAATCTGCTGCAGTTGACGCTGAATGGCGTTCAGTTGCAGAGACAGCACAGACAGACGATCTCCTGCAAAACCGTGACCATCTACAACTGCAAAATATTTCGACTTAGACTGTAGACAAAGCTGTGAGGTATCTGAAACTCGAATCTTGGTGTTGTCTATGAACCTTACTTACGCCGCACTGAAAGTATTATTATTAGGCCGCATCGACTGCAGAACACGGCTGCGCTGTGCAAAAACGACTGAATGGATCCAGGTCCTATTCGAAGTGGAGACTCTTGATCCCTTAAGGCGAGGGGAAGAAAATGATTTTGCCCATTGTAAAAGTATAGAAACACTGCAGCTTGGATTCAATGCGGCCTTTGACAAATTACTTTCGTCTCGTTATTTGTTTATTATTGAAGTTTGTAGTTTATATTTATATTTTATATTATTATTATTTATTGTTGTTGCTGCTGCAGTTGAACTCGTTGTTGAGCGAAAAATGTTTTCTGCAGTTAATACACAATTGCCACAATAACGTACACGCAATAATTGACTCCGTGAGCTATTTATAACCACATTGTGCCACGTCAACAATCATCATCACCTGCTGACTCGCACATTGCATGATATAGCGACAGGCAGACAGTTGCATGTTGGTTTATCCGTTGGTTGGATTTCGTTGGGTTCATTCTGTTTGACAAAAACGACTATTTTGCACAATAGCTCATCGATAGAATAAATCCAAAATGTTATTTGCATACATTAAATTTTGCTAATTTCCATTTATAGCCTAAGTATACGTAATTATTTTGGTTCATTATTAGGACAATTATTAATGCAACAGAAACTGCGCAATATTTTCTAACCAATCTGATGAGTTTTTTCCAGTTCGTCGTGCAACTATACCAACAAGAATTCAAACGTTGAGAGTGTTGCCCATGGTATGATGGGTCCGACTAAATAGCAATAATTTATGACGATATACTGCACTAACATTTACTTAACATGGCAGTTGTTACAGCGACGTATTTTTATCATTACACACCTGTTCGCACGCCGTGTAAGACACGTCGCGCAAATATGATGCAGAAACAGAAAACACAAATTGCGCACAGCCTAATCAGCCCTTTATAACTTCGCGCGTTCATACTGAGTGACATGATTTCAGACAAAAGCCAACGGTCACGTCCACATTAAGCCGAGTTGTCAAGCACTGATGAAAGTCACTATTCAATTCCGTACTTAAGACACAAAGACGGCGGCTGCAGTCTATCACACGGACTCCCACAGGAAATTAAAAAAGGAATGAATAAGTCGAAGACAAATCCGCCGATTGCATGCAGTCTCGCGAAATTTGTATCTTATAACGCTGTCGAAAGAATCATGCAACTGCAATCAGGCTTCTTAACGAAGTAGGTCTAGGCCAGGCCTATATCAATAATTGTCCGGACCTTCACATTTACCATTTAGATGCGGTCACGAGTACAATATGATTATTATGATTACTACAGTCTGCGATATAGGTTCTTATATTTTGTAACTCTATATAGGGCCTATTTCTTACTACGAAGTACGAACTACGAAGATGTGAAGTGACCGTTGGGAGCGGACACCGTAGCTGCTAGACAACACGTCACAGGTGCGTAATCAAGAAGGACGGTGCGTCAGCGCCTACTGCCACAGCGGGTCGTCATCTGTTTTGACGCGAGGCGTCAGGCGACTCACACACGTCCAATAATAGGCCTAATGATCACGAAACAGGAGAGATGATTATCATGCAGTGAAGGGAACGCGAATGAGTAAGTGACTGCGACTGAACAAAGGCTTCAGTGTAAAACTCGTCGTCACATTATGGGTCATTTCGGGGACGACTTTTAAAGGCCAGATGGTCGAACCAACAGCGACTGGACGCATTCTTACGACGTACCAAGCGATATGTACATGTACACTGTTCTGAAAACATTACAACAATGTGACTTGTTTTCTACAGCCGATGTCAATAACGAACTACATGTGCTCCAGCCATTAATACCCGCCAAAACCAGCTTGTTATAATCTACGTCCTCGTTACCATAACGGACAATTAATTAAAAAATTCGCCCATGAAAATGAATACTGTTTTACCACTAGAATGCACCACTCTAACTCATGTTAACTGTTGTCATTGACTGTTTTTGTTCGGGTGTTTTTGTCAACGAATACATACTTACATACATAGTGTCAAAGCACTAAAGGAAGCCAGTTGGTCACGCAGATAAAGATAGACACAAGGCACCTGCCTGTAAGCATAGCATAAGGCAAGGGTCCCAGTGTGACAAAAACCAGGTGTGGTAGACCTGAAAGATGCGAAGAAAATTGTGCGACTGTAGTAACAAGAGCAGCTCTGTTAATATTCCCTCTAACTCCAGACCTACATCAATGATCAGATGAGGCCGTGGAGGTATAAGCGAACGAATGCGAAGAGTGTACACATTCTGGAAAAGCAGCAAAGCGATGCTGGACACACCAAATATGCTATTCAGTATGCATGTGTCAATCATACACTGCAGTATCATTTAGATGATAAGTGCTTTTTGTATTTATGAAGACGGCAAAGAGAGGCGCACTATGTTCCCGTATCTTATACTCTATGTACCCAATTTTCCAACACTGATTGCACCCCTGCATTACACTCAATACAAAAGACGCTAATGGCTTGACCTATTAATATGAAGCATTTCCTGCATGGAACTCGCACGCAAAACTAGAGTCGGTCATTAGAAATCCGTAGTTTTCGGTCGCGGGTGCATAAAATTGATTAAGTGAACACATTACGACAAGAGTTGACGAGGGGCGTTGGCATTCTAGAGCATGTATGCGGGCAAATATAGACATTTGGGAAATGAACACCTTTATTCGCCAAAACACAGGCAGGGCAATTGGTGTGACAGTATTAATATCTATTCAGCTATATGGCATGAAACGTTTCATTTCTTGTCACATATGAGTATGATTTTAAAGCTGTGTCTTTTATAATTTGTAACAAGTTGTAATTTTTACTTCCCAAGGTAATGCAGCAAGAACATAATTATGATGCTGTGGGAATATTACATGCATTTGTTGTACATTTCATACTCTTTCCCGCAGTGAAAGAATTTTGGTAATCAGTTAAGATTTGACAAAGTTAAGGCCTATTTCTTAAGGTCGATTACTTAGACGATTACTTTTTTGACTCACCCGGTATGTCCCCCCGTCTGGCTATGCCCCATGACAGTCAATAACGCAGGAAACTGCTGACCTACCACTTCGCTCTGTCCATTCTTTAGTAGTCCACCAGTGGCTGGAGGTTTGATGAGAAGCCATCCTTCTGCGTACGTTCAAAAACCTGATGCTAAAGAACAGTCCCAAATAGACTATCGCCATTCCCACAGTCACCGCCAAAACTAATCGTTTTGTGACGCCCATTAAAATTACAGCGTGCTGGATCTCCTTTCCATCCACTGTGGGTGGGTGACTGTAGGCCACCCTAACGTGTTTCGGCCAATCAGTTTCGCAACTCGTTTAACTTAAGATGGCAGTATTTCAGGCAATCGTAATCGAGAAACACGCTATGCAACAAGAACTGTGCCCTGTATTTTCGGAATATGATCTAGGACGGGAGTTAGATCTGCGGTCACATCATAGCCCTAGACGACTCCGTAGTAATCAGAGGCCAGGCATGCACTCTCATTCTGCACCAATGCTGGCCTCAGTTTCGTGACGTCGAAATCGAATACGCCATATCGCGCTTCAAAGACGACACGTCACACCGAGTAAGTAACCTAAGCTCATTACCATAACTTCAAAGTTAACGTAACACGCTGGTTCTTCAGCTGCTAATGTCACTATCACGATAACACGTAAACACGCACAACGTTCGTCTTCATGAATTGACCGAACATTACGCCGGTAATTTTGTGGGCGTGGTCAGGTAAAACCATTGAATGGCTTTAAACAGGTGCGCTGGCCTGCTGTTACGAGCCAGCCCTGCCCTGCGCAGCTGCACCTATATAGGTCTTGCAGATGTGTTATATTGCCAGTACGCAGCGTGTTATTAGCTGGCCTGCTACAATGTGTGTGTCAGCTATAGTAACAGTTCGCGTTGTCCGTCCTGCTGCGTGTCGCAAGCGAATATCTCCGGAACTAAGCAAGATAGAGCTCTAGTTAAGCCGTTATAAATAGAAATACATCTTAATACAATAAATACATAAAACACAGCAGAAAAAACTTAACAGTTTACAACACTTTTTCAGGACTACTTCTGCAAACTTTACAAGCTTTAGCTTTAATACCATAATTAGTAACTGTACATATGTTTTTGAGACGAGATGGTTAACTTCGTGCAATATGTTAGTGAGCACTTTCGGTAGTTCGATTTGATGATTCACTGAATGTGTAGCATGTTATTGTGTTTCTTTTCTATGTGCCTGTGTTTCTTTGTCTGTTATGCGTAATATAGGCCAAGTGCCTGAAATAAAATGGATTGATTGATTGATTACTTGTGCAGCACACCGCCAGAATGTCACTGTGCTCAGTGTGCTGCGAATATCATCTTTTGTTTTCGGGACCCCCAAAAGGCACACCCTTCGTGAGATGACGTCTTTTGACGCATTGAAGCGTCAATATTGCTGCCGCCCCCTTGTGGGTAGCGAGTTGCCAGAACCCAAAAAGCTAGCCGAGTCACTTTGAGGGCCAACTTCGCATAGGGCCTATATGGGGGCAAAGACCCTTAGCAGGATCGGAATGAAATTTTGCACAGGGGTAGACGTCCCAAACGTAGTCATCTATGCCCATTTTGGTGACGATAGGTTCAGGTCTTTTGGAGCCACGGAGGGTCAAATTTCCTATTTTTCCATTGACTTTCGCTGTCGCCATTAAAAGTTGGGTCTAAAGCATTCTGGCATTACCGTGTCAGTGTGTGAATAGCTGCGTCGGTGTGACGTCATTGTTCACATTCAGTCAATCAATTGTAAAGAGAACGGGTTTTTGAAGACAAAGTTGTAATAAAAGTCGGCGAGAAATCAAGCGCTACGGAATAAAGCGTTTTGTCGGAGTTTCGTACAAAGCCATGAACGCAAAATGCAAAGAGGATTACAATGAAGAAAGTGGAAGAAACGCAATCAATGGAAGGCCGGCGCTACAGGTGCCAACCGGCGGCGTGTCCGCGTGTTGTCATGTTGGTCTGTTCGTTCTCGATAGTGTTATCACAAAGACGTAATAAAAACATTGCTACAGTCAACGCAGCATATATCAGTTAAATTTTGTGAAAAATATTGTTTGTTGCAAACGTTACACACTGATAACTTGATAATGGGCGGGCTCCGCTAATTACGAGACACAGTATAGCATTAACTTATTATAAGGTAGCAGTACTCAATTGGAAGAGTTGAGTAATTTGCCGAAGGCCGCATCGAATGCGAACAATGTTTCTATTCTTTACAATGGGCAAAATTTTCCTCCATTCTTCATTTCCCACTCTGCAGGAGGATCGGGACCCCATCACCATCTAATACAATGTTACTTTGGTCTCTACCCGAACAAAACCTCGACCCGTTCAGCCGTTATTGCCTAGCGCAGAGGCGTACACGCTTGCGTCAAATCATCAATGCGGCCTAAAACAAAATTTCATAAAAGTTCACAAAAATAATCCTAAAATATTTTCATGATTTATAGCTTTCTAGATGTCGTGGTGAATGACACACAGAAACGAGTTGAATACTTACGACAATGAAATGAACGAATTAACGCGATGCTAATAGAGCACTCGTATGAACTCGTGTCGTTGTCAACTGTCATGTCGTAATTGTAACTGCAACTTAAAGCGCAGTAAACTAAAATAGAAGAAATCTCTCAGAACGAGGAAATGTCATGACTCGAGTACATGTAATAATTAATTGCGTCAATACTGCAAACATAATCACGCGTCCTCCGGCCAAGCGTTGCGTAGCGGCTGCAACTTCATTGATCTCATTCTTCGGCGAACTAAGCCACCACGACACAAACACGCAATAAAAGAAGCTTCCAGCGACAATTCTTTTGCAAACATCATCCATGGAGACCTAGATAAAGCACAACTATATAGGACTTCATGCACCATCTGACTGAATTATACTTGTCATCGTTATTTTGCATCAGCAGCAGCAACACTAATTATTAGCGATATTATCATCATCATCATCGCGAGATAGTGATAAACTATTCGTTTATCACACGAATAATACTATTACTGCAGTTAGCCCACTGCTTAGCAAATGAAAGTGAAGCATTAGCAAGTACAGTGTTGAAACTGGGTAGTCCTAGCGTCATCAGTTAGTACTTACTTCGAAAGCAGCAAAGGCGGAAAATGCGGCGGAGTAGATAATCTTACTTAGTTTTTAAAGTTATCATGTTACTGCGTGCATTAAATTACAATGTGTTTAATGCACAATACGGACAATATGTTTCACAAATTCGTTTGGCTCTACGCCGATTTAAACTACTGATCAAGGCAAATATTACACCTACTAGCCATTTTCCCCGCTCAGTCGGGCCCCCCGCCACCCACTTTCTCCCAACCTTTTTCTCCATCCACTCCAACGTCCCCCCACCCCAACTCCCCAACCCTCCATCCCAACCCTCTACTCTCAACCCCTCACCGCTCACATCCCAACACACTTTAACCCTCTCCACCCCTACCCTCAAAAAGTGTAACTTTTTTCGCCCTTTACCCATGACCGCCAATTTGTTTGTATCTTAAACCTTTCTCTTGGAGCTACGGAGCCACTCTGAAAATTTGGAGACAATCGCCTTACCTGTTTCCGAGTTATGAGCGGACAAACAAACAGACATAAAGAAAAAGACATGTCACAAAAAAGTAGCCCCTTAACATCGTCAAACGTTAACCGATTTTCAAAATTTATTTACTGATGGAAAGCGTACAATATCTGCAACAAAAACAATGTAACATATTCTATCACACCTTAATTATGTTGCTGCACTAGCTTGGGAAGTTAAAAAGATTCAAATTTGCTGCAAATATAGAACAGACTGCAAACAACATGCTTTGATTTTTGCATGCACATTTTTATTGGATCTCACTTACTTATTTACTTATTACTTTAGTTTATGGTTCCTGTTAAATATTTTTTAAATAACACACAGTTTTATGTAGACAGATCGAAATGTTGACAGCGCCCCTGCACATTGGGCACGTGACTGTGCGATTTCTCGAGAAGGCTACACATTTTACACTGGACCAGATCTGGGGCCACCAAACAGCCCAGACCTCAATCTGGTTTACGGCAAGATATGGGGTGTCATCTAGCAGCGAGTCTGCTTTAGATGTGAGCGCATAATGTTGACAAACGCTGTGCTTGTTGATGTTTGGCATAGCACGGACCACTTCGTCACTGACATCCACATCCTAGTGCATGTGTGTGGGCAAAGTAGACACAGGCAATATTATGACATAAAATGTTTCATTTCTGTCACACAAGATATATTTTTTTAAAGTTGTATCTTTTGTAACGTTTAACAAATTAGAACATTTTAACTTCCCAGGATAGTGTAGCAACATATTTGAGGTGCGATTGGAAGTAGTACACGGCTATGATTGTAAATTGTATGATCTTTCTGAGGTGAAAGAATTTTTAAAATTGGTTTGACAAAGTTAAAGCTGATTATAATGGACAAAGTCTTAGGGGGGGGGGGTACTTTTTGACTCACTCGGTAAATATTCGTGTATATTGACTGTCACGTCGTAAATTATAAGTTAGAAAGGGTAAAAAAAATCAGCAGTAATGTTTTAGTGGCGAAGCTTTAGAAAATATGGACAGAGTTTAAAACCTCACTTACCTCCCGGGACAATCGTGTAATTTGTGCAAAACCAATGAGAAAATGTAGAATACATCCGTGTTTGGCACGTGAACGATTTGGAAAGCGATAAGTTGTATGTTGTAAACTTCATAAAGGAACTTTATATCGTTCGATGGGCAAGATCAATAAAATTAAGTGAGGAAAATATTACACAGAAGTAATGTAATGTTGCAACACCCAAAAATTGCACAATAACGCGATGACAACGTTACTTCAAGAGAGCGCGTAGTCTAACTGTTAGTACGGAACAGTGTCTCCTTTGTTTCTGATGACTGCCTTTAATGTGCCGGCCCGTGGATCAAACAGATGAGATTTTGCTCAGCGGTCCAAGAAACTGATGGGAACGCTGAAATTGCAGGACTGGACATTGTAAGACTGGACATTGTAGGACTGGATATTGACGGACTGGACAACGACGGACGTCTTCTATCGCGGTGTTGCTGACACGGGCGAGAACGGTTCCGCTCTGGTGTTCGCCAGCAACAAACAACTGGAGCTACTGCAAAGTGCCACCGAGGCGTACTTCGACGCCACGTTCAAAGTGGTACCCACTATATATTACCAGCTCTTCACGATGTTCGTTCCGTTCGCCGACGCTGCGTTTCCAGTCGTCTTCGAGATCATGTCGCGCAAGACGCAGGCATTGTAGGCTTACACTAAAGTCTTTGACAAGATCCGCAACCTTGTGCCTCAGTTTGCTCCGACCTGCGCCATGGCTGACTTCGAGGAAGCGTCTGTGTCCGCATTCCAGGAAGTTTTCGGAAATATCACAGTGTCAGGCTGTTGGTCCCATTACGCATAGGCCTTGATGAAGCGTGTGAACAAAGAAGGCCTGAAGGCCTGAAGGAGGACTACTCACGTGACGAAGACGTTGGGAGTGTCGTTCACTGCCTCATGAGTTTGCCGTTGTTGCCGCCACGTGAAATAGCTGATGCTCTTTCCGACATCCAAGCGCAACTTGCCGCGGATAGTCAACATGCCAGCCGGCTTCAGAAGCTAATCGCGTATGTCAACCGACAATGGATCACCAAGCGCTCTATAGGTCCAGAACGCTTGAGTGTACGCGACAATCGCAGTCGAACCAA
>Ga0126335_1002009_pt1 | contig 11889 bp, 9 predicted proteins | sample OlaspJWI45metaG_FD_108409 | JGI IMG/M metagenome (GOLD analysis project Ga0126335, IMG submission 108409) | Marine gutless worms symbiont microbial communities from Oahu, Hawaii - Olavius sp. 1 OAHU.JWI-45 metaG | ecosystem: Host-associated > Annelida > Digestive system > Unclassified | place...
AAGTCTGTGGCTGCTATTGGTTGCTGTGTCAAGTGGGTGGGGCTAATTATGCAAATTAGTCGAGTGGGCGGGGCCCCGGACTGTCAATCATCTGTTTTCGGACTGTCATTCTATCCCTACTGTCCTACACCAGGGAATGACCGCGAGCCCATGGTACAACTGTGAGGCCATCAGGTCTTTTGCCATCAGTTCGACTGAGTGATGTTGGCTCCAGTATGGCCGGTGTCACAGCTGACGCCAACGCATGTTTGATGAGGTCGCTGACTGCGCTGTGTCTGTGCCAACCTGCAGACTTTCGGCATGCCAGACCATGAGTCCCCGATGCGCTGACTTGACGCATATATGGGGTGCACAAACTTTCAAACCAAGGCACAGTCTAACTGCGATCCTTAGTGATGAATTACTGAGGCGAGAGCCGACAGCTGAGATGGGATTAGCGTTGAGGAAGTCGCCAGCATGACTTGATAACACCGCAATAAGTTGAGCGCAGTCGGCTTAGTTATGTGCATAATTAATCACAGCTTCAAACTTCAGTCTGATCAGCGACAAATTCCAAGTTTTCTGGAGCCCTGTATCTGAAGGCAGAACACCAGCTGCGGTCTGCCATTCATGTAGGGCAGAGATGTGTCTGTCATCATGGACACCTCCAACAGTCCTCATTCTCTCTGCTCCACGGTGTCTGACGAACTGATGGTAGATGCTAGAAACGCTGGTAGAGCCAGGTCCGATGCCTTCCAGACCTCCAAATGCTACTGTTTTGGTCTCGGACTTGAGATAAAAGTCTTACTTACACCACTGGGATGTCGCAAGAAGTGACTTCACCAGGAGTTTGTAGCATAACATTTCTGATTAGTGTGTCTGTCAAGATCCTGTTATTCGTTGAGTTTTCGGTGCATAAGTATTTAAGTTTTAACTAAGATTCCGTTCATCAGTACCAGTGTGATCAGCTGCCTGGAGAAATTCGTTGTCTCTGATATGGCCTGTTATGCGTTGAGTGGGACGTGAGAACACTTACCCGAAGGCGACGTACTTGGTGTCCATCCATTTCGCTGGCTGTAGAGTTATGTAGAACTGAGAGCCGTTCGTGTGACGGCCTTTGTTCGCCATACCGACGATACCGCGCCGATCGTGTGAAACAACGAAGTTCTCGTCTGTCAACAAACAGAAAAAAGATTCTAAAGAAATAATTTACAGCTGGTAGAAACCGCAAGTTCTGTATACATTGAGATAAGGACAACAGGCGTAGTGTCCTACGGTGTGCCTCTAGCATGTTGTTAAGCAAAAACTAAGACACAGACCCATTAAGTGTGCTAAAAATAGAATTTTACCAGGCCGCATCGAATGCATGAGATGCGGACTATTGTGATCGATGTTCCCGGGCGTCTGTCAGTCTGTCTGACACGCGACTTCGCTGTGCAAACACATCGAGGATTGAACGGATCAAAACTCTGCTTGGGTTGGAGTCCCGACTTCTCGCACGGTTCAATGAGGGCTTTGCTAAATTCCTTCAGCCGTTTGTTTTGCCATTACACCGTGTTCCAAAAAAACGTCCCACTTTATCATTTGCTGTAACTTTAACATGACTACATCAAAACGGACAAAATTTGGCACATAAAAAGAACAAACTCAGAGCTACAAACACACATAGCCATCCTCAAGTTGTTTCACTTTTGCTTATTTAATTTTAGGTATAAATATGATATGCTGATATTAGGTCATTCACACGTCACTGCAGTTCTTGTAAACAATGACATTCAGCGATGAAGAAAAGATATTGATCAAAAGTTTGCATCTGTCAAAAGGATACAATGCTAGCAGGTTGCTTGCAGAATTTCCTGACAAAGGATGGACAAAACGTAGCATCAACAGGTTGTTTCAAGGCTTGATGCAGGAGCACATGTACAAGACTGCAGTCCCAGACGTCAGCCAGCTAAAACAGCGTCTCATCGACACCTGGTCAAGTCTGTCTTAGGACGTCATCGACGACGCAATCGACCAGTGGCGAGTGCGACTACGAGCATGTGTGAAGGCAAAGGGACGTCATTTCAAGTACCTGCTGTAGCAAACCGGCTCTTTTCAGAGCCACCAAAAGCTTTCAGAAGAAGACACAGTGCCTTCTCGTACACGTAGGATTGTTAGTAAAATTAAATAATTAAATCAAACAATATTTGAGGATGGCTATGTGCGTTTTGTAGCTCTGAGTTTCTTCTTTTTACGTGCCAAATTTTGTCCGTTTTGATGCAGGCATGTTAAAGTTACAGCAAATGATAAAGTGGGACGTTTTTTTTGGAACACGGTGTATATCATCAATCACTGATTTTTCAACGGCAACATTTGGCACAGCTGTCAGCAAACCTTATTAGATTCATTTACCAAGTGTGATGAATATATGATTTTATTTGCATATTTACTGCCAAATTGTTAAAGGGACATCAGCAGACCTCCCTGCATTCACGACAGTCAAAACTTGCATCCCGTGAAGACACAAGTATCAGTCTCAGATTAAAGCAATACTGACTGATTAACTGATTTAATTCATTTAGTGGTCAACCATACTGGCATATAGCACACTCTAGATACAATACAAAAATCAGGTGTAGTCCCAGATGGGACGGAACGATAGCTGGCCCGCGACGACTTAGGCCTATGTCTTACCTGTGGTTGTGTTCTCCTTTTCTTTCAGTGAAGCTGTGCACACGACGATGTACATCACGGAACAGGCAGTGCCGGTCGAGTGACTAGACTGGTGACTGTTCTCAGTGATCCATTCACTAGGCCAACTGCCCCATTTCTGTCTGAATGGGCAAAGTGCCAACCCGGAAACACCCAAAATGGCGGACCCGTACCTCCGATCGCGAATCTGATGGCAGATTCTAAATCGGGAAGCCCGGTTTCCTATTCGAGTTTCCTAGTAACCACATGTCTATCTCGCTTGGTTTTGGAGATATTCGCGTTTGACAGACAGACAGACAGACGGACGGCCAATGCGGACCATTACTACAGCTGGCTCAACATTGTGGCGAGCCAGCTAATAAATGTTTTATTCAACCATCACATGTGAGATAGTATGGTAACATACCTTCAAACACTGGTCCATAAATGGATTCACCACCATTGCCACGTTTCATCCATATATCTAAAACATCAACATTGTAAACTACATTGAACACTGACCAACGCCGTAGCAATACAGGCACAGACAAACATTACAGCTGGGTCTTGGCCAGATTTCTTAGCCGCGAGTGGGAAGCAAGTGCTGAAGCAAGGCTTGATATGGCTCCAAAGCTTTGCCGTCTGAAAAGTCCAGTCCCCAGGGCCGGCAGAGCTTCCGGTCAGAGAGTCAGGGAGCAAAGACTGTCACCAACTCCACACAACAACATGTACAGGCATGAGCTTATCTTGTGACAGACACGACTGGCAATCTAGAAAACTATTCAAACAAATTACAAACGGAAGTGGCCACTGTCTCCACACCTGTTGCCAGCAGTTACTAGTCGTCTTCGACGTTCTGTAAAACTACCTTAGTTGTTTGCTAGGACTAACAGACTCAAATATTCTTTTATTTGCTTTGGACTTTTTAATTATCAATAACTCTGTTTGTGACTTTGTAGGCCTATATGTGTATATGATTACTTGTTTGTTTTATACTGTACTGCTAAACTAGCCTTTTGGCTGCAAGAACCCAATAAACGATGATGATGATGATGGTGATGATGTCTAAAACAGAGCATACCGCCGCCCTGAATCCAGCCGTTGGGGACGATACGATGAATTAAGGAGGCATCGTAGTGAAGCTTGAATTCTGAGTCTGGTGACTCCCCACACTCGCCGGTGCACAATGCGCAGAAATTTGCACAAGTCTTCGGAACAATATCGGTAAACAGCTGCAGAAATAATTATTGTACACCCAAATATGATCTAATTTATTCACTAATTACCCACTCATTAGCCATGCTGATGAGGTGGGTATTGTTGTTACCAGTGTCTGTCTGTCTCTGTCTGTCTGTCCATGCAAAACGCAGACTACCGAACAGAAATTGATGCAACTAGATAAGAACATGAACTATAATAATGGTTTTGTACGCCACAAAATGGTAAGCCAGTACGCATTAAGATAATATAAAACTACTACAATAATGGTGGTCAATGCCTGAAATGATTGGATTTCGCATCTGTGTGATAATTATTGAATGTCAACCTTCAAAGTAATTTTGTAGGCCTACATGTCAGTTTTTTAGTAGTGACAATGCCGCAGAAGCGACAGTGTGCCTCATGACAATGAAAGACAAAAAGCAAAACCCATTAGGCTAATGATGATATAATATCAGCAAACATATTTTGTCATAAAAGATTCACCTCCTTCTTAGTTATGGCTATTTTTCTTATCATTAGTTCATCATTTTCACCACAGAGTCAATTCAGCAAATCACTGTCAACAGTTTAAGACATTAAGGGTCACATGCAAAGGTATAATCACATGATTGATGTAAAGTAGTTTCTAGCTGCTTGCTGCAATATAAACGCACCTGCGTAATAAATTTTAATACACTACACCAAAAAATGCTGAAAAGTAGAAGTTTAATGGTCTTGGGATCATATCCAGATCGGCTTGTTTTGTTTGCATGTAAGGTTGTAGTTGCCGTGGTTCTGCTGATAAATCTGTTCATCGCTTGACATTATAAATATTAATCTTAATTATAAATATTAATATTCACGTTTGACTATGATAAATACAGCTATACAGTCAACAGACAAGAATGTTTTGGTTGTTTTCCCAGTATGACGTCATCGCTTGCAAATTGTAAACAAATCTTTGGGAGCACACTTTCAGATGCTAATAGGACAATCAGCTCATTTTTTGACCTTCCCTAACCCTAACCCTCAATATTCAGGTGGGTTTGATTATCATTAAAGACAGGCGACAAGCAGTTTACTTTAACAACCAAAAACGCTGAATTTGATCTTTAGTTACGGCAGTGCACAGCAGGTAATAGCACTACTGAAAAACTGTACAGATACAACTGCACCTCAATCACAAGTCGACCGCTCGTATCGTCACCAACTTTTATGTCCAAGAATACAAACTGGTGCTGCAAATGACAAAATTAACGAGTGAAAACAAATTACGATAAGTACAAAAATATCACAAAATTACAACTTTTTATACTAACGATGATGACGATGATAACAATTATTATCATTAGTAAATACAAGTAAAGTGACTAATGTCACAGGGTCCTTAGTGCTCCGCATAGCTGGGAGTTCTCCGTAAGACAAAAGAGTGTAATTAACATATTTAAGTGAATGATGTCATGTTACTAAGTATAGCTCGCGTGCTACTGCAGCTTTGCACTGCTGACCTCTGGCAATTGAAATGAAAAAATTAAGTGATATCACAAACCTTAGGCCTACTGTTTTTGGCATTACTTGTGCACATTTTGCCACAATTACAAATTTTTTTTCTAAAAAATCTAAATGAGTGCATCATCTTTATACTAGACGCCACCTTTGTGCCAAATTTGACATTCTTAGGCCTTCTCAGTCCTGAAATATCGGTTGGAGAAAAAACAGTCACTCACCCAAACACCCTTCCAGCCTATTTTGGCATCTGTGAACCTCAGTGGTCCACAATGAAGAAAACAACTGAAAGAAACTGTCACTGTACTACACTACATGTGTCTCTATAATCCATTTTACCACATTTTGCCGACTGTCAAGATGATTACCGGGTACTAAATGCTTGAATGGTTACTGATCATAACATTTTCATTACCTTGCTAGAAGTGCGATACAAATGATACGCTTCTTCGGCGAATGTGGAATAAAGCGAAAGTGGTCTAAAGTTCTGGTAGGCATGTTCTTGTTCAGCCCAACGCATAAACTCCTGCGGACCTCCGACCAAAACTCCATTTGCAAAACAAATGGCTTTGTCGTCAAAGACCCACATTTCACCACCCAGCTCCTAGAAATAACAGTAAGTCAACTGTTACCGGTAATCCTAAACTCTAAGGAGCTTTGTGAATGAGTGAGTTTCTAAGTCTGTTTGTTCGTTCTCATAACCAGGCAACAAATGGCACAATCGCATTTGAACAAAAATTTTATGGTAGCTACACAGTGCCATGGGAATGACATAATACAAAAAAATGGAGGAAAAAGTCCCCAAAAACAAAAAAATGGGCACAGTGGTGGCTTGGGGCAGGTAAGCAGGGGTGGCAAAAAATAGGGTGGTACAGTAAACCCATTTTCTACCTCACCCCCACCCCCACCCCGATAAAGACGTCAATTAGTATACCGTACTAAGTTCCTCGATCAGTCAAGATAAAGATGCAAAGTCTGGGATATGTATGGAACAAGTGAAAGCAATGTTATCTATGGTCGACTCAGCCTTCTATCCTCCATGGGGCGACAAAATGGGCATCAACTTTCACACTGAGACATAACACAGTACTACAGAAGTTACGTAACTATGGTGTACCGAATTTAGTATAGACTGGCTTGCATCTTTTCTCACAAGTCGCCAGCAAAGAGTCAAGATTGCAAATGTCTGTTCAGATTTTGTGACATTGCATGGAGGAATGCCACAAGGTTTATGGGTTGGACCACTCGTCTTCCTGACTTTGATCGTTGACCTTTGCCTCCAATTACCTACTCATAAGTATGTCGATGACACCGCTGTATCTGAAACTGTGGCCAAGACAGAGACCAGCCGGCTGCAGATAGTTATTGACGAGCTGGTGAGCTGGTCAGCAGCCAACCACATGAACATTAACGAGAAGAAAACGAAGGAGACGATCATTGGATCACTGAGAGGACAGCAGACGCCACTAGTTATTTCAGGCCATGCAGGTCGTGACGCAGGTGTCCGTCTTCAAGTCACTTGGTGCCACAATCAACAACTCACTGAAATGGTCTGACCATATTGAGTCAATAACATCTAAGACCAACAAACGTCTGTGGTTTCTGAAGAAACTGAAGTGAGCTGGAGTGTCACAAAAGGACCTCGTGATTGCTATGAAGCAGTCGTTAGACCAGTGCTAGAATATGCAAGCCCAGTCTGGCATACAAGTCTCACAGCCGACCAGACAAAGACTCTTGAAGCAGTTCAGTGACGAGGTTGTCAGATTATTACCGGTGGCGGTACATATACGAAGCATGCTGAGACAGTTACTAGTCGTCTTCGACGTTCTGTAGAACTACCTCAGCTATTGGCCAGGATAAACAGATTCAAAAATTCTTTTATTTCCTTTGGACTGTCTAATTATCAATAACTCTATTTGTAACTTTGTAGTCTTACATGTATAGGTTTTACGATTACTTGTTTGTTTTACATTGTACTGCTAATCCAGCCTTTCAGCTGCAAGAACCCACTACACGATGATGACAATGATGACGATGATGATGACAATGGTGGGTGAGATGACAGCAACCTACAGGTATAATCACAGCCCAAATCTACAGTGTTGATCTATCTGCTGAAAGATACAGATTACAGTTACATTTGCACGTATAAAAGCTTTGTGCTGAGATACCTTTCTCTTGCCTTCAAGAAACAAGTCCCATTCAAACTCTAGCATTCCTTCAATTACTGGCTCTGGATACTTAACCGCATCTCTCTGGTGAAGGTCCTACAGATCATATAAATAAACATCAAAGAACACCGAAAATCTGCCCGTACAATACTAGTACAAATTTATGTGATACCACAATCTAGTTGTCAATATAATGAAAGCACACATAAAATATATCTGCATTCAGCTTTATTTAGCCGCCAGCAAAACTTTGCCGGAGGTGATATGTTTCACCGCCGGTTCTTCTTCCTTTTTTTAGCCAAAATACAACGTCTCACCAGACAGCGGATCGCCGCCGGGTAAAAGTATACCAGTGCTTAGAACCTATGTGTGGCATGGATAATTCGTATAGACATCTCCACCAGCCTTCCCTTTTTTTCACAGGGGGTCATAAAGTGCGAAATTTTACCACGTATTTCGACTGCATTTGCATTCCAAGCGCTTTAATTCAAAAACTGGGCAAAAAAAATAAAAATTCTAAAACAATAATGTATAGTATTATCTGCCGCAGACTCCATGCAGCTAGGACCTCAAACTATGAGATCCATATGTCCAATTGAAGCCCTAAAATGTGACAATTGGAAAAATGCTTACATTGCTCTAACTCAGCTGCACATGGACAGTTTGCATTCAAATTTCACAAAACGGTACTCTGTGGCTCCAGGAAAGCTGTGGAATTGTGAAAACCCACTAAAGGTCGAATCTAAGATGGCAGACAACGCCAACATTTTATAAATTTAAACCCTGATATGTCTGGAATGGCTAATGCTAGAGAGACTTCATATTTGGAGTGTTCATCGACTATGAAGAGTAACTTTGACGGCATGCAAAAACTAGGTCACGTGGCTACATTTTAAATTTCTGTATGACGGTGGATAACTCTGAAATGCAAAATCTATAGGCTTCAAATTTTGCACATAAACAGACTGTAAGGAGTAGAAAATAAGCAATACTAATGTAGGTCAAAAGGAGACATATTCACCTGACCTATATTTAGATTTTGCAAATCTCATTTTTCTGCAACATTTAAAGCTAGAAACTTCAAATTTGGTGCACATACTCTCTACAAAGTGCACTATCTACAACAACAAAACTAGGTAAAATGGCTAACGTAAGTCATGTGAGCTGTCTTCAAATTTGGGATAGTGATTATGGTGGTTATGGCATAGACAGTTTAAGGGGCCCGTTGACGTATGCATGGTGTGGTCATGTGACAGCCGATGCACTACAAACGTTGAAGGTCATGAGGTCAAAGGTCATGTCACATAAACGAGATCTGTTATGAGCTAAGTAAGTAACGAGCTAAGTGAGTAATATTATAATGTGAGTGAGTCACACTTCACTGCGCCTCATAGCGCATAAGCACATCAGGCAGTGGAGTCAGTCTTGCCATCTGGAATCAAGGCAGTGGTTGTTGATGCTTGCTGGCATGAATTTAGTCAATACAAAGTTATAAAAAGTTGTCATGAATAAGACGTGTCGTGTTGCTGCATACTATGATATAGGATGGCAGATATTTTGGAGTGCCCGGACCGGCGGCTATAAGTGGCAATACATCTTAACTGCCGCATTTTCTAGTCTTACATATAAAGTAGCAAATGTTGCAGTGCTAAGAAAAGCTGCATGCTGCAAACATTTTAACAGAAAAGTGAAATATGCATGTCTGGCGTGAAATTACAGGACAATAAACTTTACTTACTAACAAAATATACAAAGCAAGCATCACATTTTCCAGTGACTGTCTGTGATTATGCTTTTCTCGGTGTTCCAACGGCAGTGTGTACAGATGGAGGAAAACACATCAATGGCTTGTTACCATATCTGGTTAGCTGACCTGCCACAATATAGGGGCTAGCTATTGTAATGGTGCATGACCCTTACGCCAAGGTAATCGCACTTCGATCCAATGCTTTCTAATTACACAATCCTAATTCACTGCTATTGTCCAACACACTAAGCGTCACGTTACCAGCGCGCAGTACTGTGCCATGTGAAAAGTGACATCGTTCAATAATCCGACAATAGACAGTGCGAAACATCTATCCTCGGCCATTTTTGTTGTCATTGGATACCACAAGCCATTGAATATTTAATTGATTTTATATCATATTGAGTCTGAAAGTTTGTAAGTATGCAAGTGTGTGCCAGTGGGACAGCTATATCTGTTCTGCACTTCAGCAGCGCTTAAATATGGCGCCGTACAACTGCCGCTTTTTTCCAATATCCTAGCAGAGTAGCACCCCACAACAATTTGAAAAGTTGTTTTGTGATAAAAAAAAATCCACACCAACTTCTTTAAAGAGTTGTGGAGTGAGAAAATCCTCTTCTTCCAGATAGGTGGCAACTCAGGTTGTGTAATATCGCACAACTTGTTTAAAAATTTGTGGTGTAAAAAAATCTACACCACACAGGTTTTTAAAAAAGTTGTGGTGTGCTAGAATATTGGATGAAGGGTGGAAATCCTTGACACGCTGCCGAGTACACTGCACATTGCTTCGGGACGGTGCATTCGTCTGGGCAATTGGCTCCAACTTAGTTGGGTTTTTTTTCATTTTTAGTTTACTTTTGCACCGGAATAGTCTAGTCTGTGTGAACTGTTTCATTTCATGAAAGGCTGTGTCTAGAGTACAGGAAGCCTTACTGTAATTTCGAACCTCCTGGTACAGGAAGGTCATTGCAGTACGGCAGTATTACACACTCCTGTCGCAAATTAACTTTGGGTTCCTATTTTGGTAGCATATAACTCGCCAATAGACGTCGGAATATTATGCGCGACCAAATTTCGAAGTGCTCGGTTAATTTATGTATACGGCTGAGCTGTAACTATGTGCTTCCGGTTTCTGAAAACATCGGCCGCCATACTGTATTTCTACTTCCAGTTCCGATAATGATCATTTCATCACCATCAGCATGTGATTCTGCAGCGTCGGTCTACCAAATTTTTCTGTGTTGAATTTTATAGAAATCCCGTTTTCCAATTCTAGAGATTTTCATTTTTTACAAACAGGTGTCATAAATCTGTCGGACAGGACGTGCGTAGCCGTGCTAAGTAAACAGTTGCTAGTTACTGTCTAGTCGATGTTGTTGCAGTGTTGCTGATACTGATCTTTGCTGTTTGTCGTTTTGTCAATGTTATTCACATTGTATTGCAGTCATTGGTGTGGTTTTGTGTTGTGAGACTTGTCTCACTCTTGTATAGAACGCGACACAATAGCGAACAATTATATCCTACTGTCTCCTCACAGCTAGGCCTTATGAATGTCGCTCAATAAGTAAGTTGAGATACAGACTATTGTTACTGATGTACGCGGTGTCTGTCAGTCTGTCACGCGGCTGAACTCGGCTTCACTGTGCGGGGGTCATTTGATGCAGCCTTTGCCATATCACTTTGGCGTCTTTTTTTGTTTGTTTGGTATAAGTCATATGATATGTTATGATATGTGAACATTTAACATGCTTTCAAACAGAGACTTTAGGAGCCTGCTTAACAGTCTATCACGCAGGATTCGAAAGATATGAACGTATTAATGGTCTGAGCTGGGAACTGTGCGCTGTCCACTTTAGCAGTGACATTACTGTACTACATGTAGGGCCTACAGGTGCGGATCCAGAAATTTCGGAAAGGGGGGGCGGTAAGGGAGCGAAGCTCCGAACCGAGCGCCGAAGGCGCAAGCGCCGGCGGGGGTCTGGGGCCTTCCCCAGAAAATTTTGAAAAATTAGATGCGATCTCCTGCGATCTGGCATATATTTTTGGGATCAGAGTGGCCTCGGATATCATTCAAAATTGGGCCTTTGCTGAACAAAAAACAGTAGCGACCACGATTTCGATTCACACACACACGCATACAACCTCACACTTCCAAAAACTCCTCGGATTTCGGCCACTATAAAATCCAAATTATATTTCAAAGGTATTTTTTTCAGACATTGTATACAATGTAAAAAAAATTAAACGGACTGCCAAAAATAAGGGGCGGGCCCCCCCTGGATCCGCCAATGATGTATACATTCTACGTCGACTTTTATGGTTTGTGTTTAATGATTTTGGTGCACGGTGGTATAGTTAGAGCCGAGTCGGTAACCGAAAACCGAAACCGATATCGCAATATTTAAAAAAACCGAAACCGACACCGACGTCGGTATTGAAAAAAATCGAAAAAAACGAAAACCGATGGAAAAAATACCGAAAAAAACGAATATTCGGTTTTTGCTGATGACGATTTACTAATCTCAAGTATATTCATTTTTTGCCGTTAACGTTAAGAAATGAAGATGTGAAACTCCACTACCCCCGGTACTGTCACTGCTGCTGTGTACTGTA
>Ga0126335_1002010_pt1 | contig 11884 bp, 7 predicted proteins | sample OlaspJWI45metaG_FD_108409 | JGI IMG/M metagenome (GOLD analysis project Ga0126335, IMG submission 108409) | Marine gutless worms symbiont microbial communities from Oahu, Hawaii - Olavius sp. 1 OAHU.JWI-45 metaG | ecosystem: Host-associated > Annelida > Digestive system > Unclassified | place...
CACCGGCCGGCCGGTGGTGCCATAGGCGATGTCGCCGGGACGGTTGGAGAGGAAGATGTGCAGCATCTCGGTTGAGCCGATGCCGTCGAGGATGTCGACGCCGAAGCGGTCGACCCATCGCCGGGCGACGTCCTCGGGCAGGGCCTCGCCGGCGGAGACGCAGATCCGCAGGCGCTCGGAGCTGCGTTCGCGGTCGATGCCGTCGTCGGCCAGGATCCCGGCGTAGAGGGTCGGCACGCCGTAGAAGATGGTCGCCTGGTGCTGCTTGAGCCGCTGCATGACGGCCTCCGGCGTCGACCGTTCGGCCATCAGCACGGCCGTCGCGCCGACGACCATAGGAAAGGTCATCGCGTTGCCCAGGCCATAGGCGAAGAACAGCTTGGCGGCCGAGAACACCACGTCGTCGGGCCGGATCCCGAGCACCGCCAGGCCATAGTAGACGGCGGTGTGGATCATATCGGCCTGCAGGTGCGGCGCGCCTTTGGGCCGCCCGGTCGAGCCGGACGAGTACAGCCAGAAGGCGATGTCGTCGGCCGAGGTTTCGACCGCCGTAAGCTCGTCGGACTGTGCCGCCAGCAGGTCGTCGAGCCGCGGGTGCCCCATGGCATCGCCGGCCCCGGAGATGATGACATGTCGCAGCTGCGGCAGCTGGTCGAGCAACGGCGCCACCACCGGCAGCAGGGCGGCGCTGACCACCAGGGCGCGGGCGCGCGAGTCGCGAAGCATGTAGTCGTAGTCGTCGGTCGTCAGCAGGATGTTCACCGGTACCGCCACCAGCCCGGCCTTGATGGCACCGAAAAAGACGGTGGGGAAATCGACGCTGTCGAGCATCAGCATGAGCACGCGCTGCTCGGGCTCCAGACCCAGGGCGGTCAGCGCGTTGCCGCAGCGGTTCACCCGCTGCTGCAGCTCGGCATAGGTCGTCGGACCGGCATCGTCGATGACCGCGATGCGTGCCCCGTTGCCCTCGGCAACGTTGCGATCGACGAAATCGACGGCGACGTTGTAATCACGCGGCAGCGTCACGCGCGGCGGCGTTTCGCTGAGGTCATAGCTGCTGAACGGGCTCACCGCTGGTCCTCCCCTCGTCCTCCCCGCACCACCACGGCTCAAGCCAGCAGCGCCAGCCAGCCCCGGGCCCAGTCGACGCCGGCCTCTTCCGGCAGGTCGTCGCCCGAGGCGTTGTGCTCCAGGCGCTCGCCGACCCGCTTACCGCCGCGCTCGGCAAGCAGTTCGTCGAACAGCCGGCCGCCGAAGTTGTAGGTATCGGCGTAGGTCGAGTCGCCCAGACCGATGACGCCGTAGCGGATCGCCCCGAGATCCGGCCGCGCGGCCTTCAGCTCGTCGAACAGCGCCTGGGCGTTGTCAGGCACGTCGCCCTGACCGTAGGTCGACGTGCAGATCAGGAAGACGCCGCCACGCTCGAACACGTCCGCGCCGAGATCGCCCATGTCCAGGGTTTCGACGTCGAAGCCGGCCTCACCCAGCACCGGCGCCACCTCCTCCGCGACCAGTTCCGCCGTGCCGGTCATGGTGCCGACTAGAATGGTGACCTGCTCCGTCATGTGTGCCTTTCCCGGCTGCAGAACCGCCCGGCCCTCGTACTGCCTCGACCGGAGATGCGATATAGTGCATATTTTGCCACTCAGGCAACTTGAACGAAATATAATTCATCTCGCGCCGCGTCCGACCCGAGTATTGAAGTGAAAAACCATGACGACGCAAGCCAGCAGCCGTAACGGCACCGCGACAGGCAGCGATCCCGGCAACGACTACCTTGGCCTCGTCGGCGACCGGGTGCGCAACATCCGCGCCCGACGCGGCATGACCCGCAAGATCCTGTCCCGCGATTCCGGGGTCTCGGAACGCTACCTCGCGGAACTGGAGAACGGTCGCGGCAACATCTCGATCATGCTGCTGCGGCAGATCGCCGAGGCCATGCACGTGCCCATCGACGAGCTGGTGCGCGAAGGCCCGGACCTGCCAATCGAGCTGTCGCTGATCCTCGAGCAACTGCGACGACTCGATGCCGGCGCGCTCAATGCGCTGCACCATCAGCTGCAGGACCAGCTCGGTGCCAGTCGCTCACGCGGTGACCGCATCGCCTTGATCGGACTCCGCGGCGCCGGCAAGAGCACGCTGGGCCAGGCCCTGGCCGACCGCCTGCAGGTGCCTTTCGTTCAGTTGAACAAGGAAATCGAGGCCGAAGCGGGGATGAGCCTGAGCGAGGTGTTCGACCTGTTTGGTCAGGCCGCATTCCGGCGCCTCGAGCGGCAATGCCTGGAACGCGTGGTCGACGGCCATGAACAGGTGGTCATCGAGGCGGGTGGCAGCCTGGTCTCCGAACCGGCAACCTTCGAACGCCTGCTCAGCGCCTGCTTCACGGTGTGGCTGCAGGCCGCGCCCGAAGAGCACATGAACCGGGTGCTGGCGCAGGGCGACCATCGGCCGATGGCCGGCAACCGCGAGGCCATGACGGACCTGCGACGGATCCTCGACGGCCGCACCGCCCTGTATGGCAAGGCCGACGCCGTTGTCGTCACCTCCGGGCGCAGCATCGACGATTGCGTCGACGAGCTGGCGGCATTGCGCCGCCGTGACACACGCGCGCGATAGCGCCAACGTGCCGGCGGCGGCAATGCCCGCCTGCAAAGCTTTGACGCGCACCCCTGGTTGTGGACAAATTCGACCTGTGGGCACTTACCGCATGCTTTTCTGCTTGCTGCCGGCACTACTGCTGGCGTTGCCGAACAGCGCCGCCGCCGCAAGCGTGACCATCGACGGCATTCGCTTTAGCGAAGGCTCTGCCAACATGCGTCTGGTCGGAGTCAGCGGTCGCGGCACGCTGGAGGAACCCTTCGTCGTCCGCGAAGAGATCGTCGGCAGCGGCGAAGCAGTGCTGCGTATCGGCGTCGAATCGGCCGAGTTCGGCAACCGCCTGCGCACGCAGCACGCCGTCGGCTTCGCCCTGCGCAAGGAAGTGATCAACGGCACGGACGAGCCCTGGGATCACTTCGCCATGGAACTGGAGTTCGTTGCCGGTCAGGGCAGCGACTATTACGACGGGCTGTCGTTCGCCCAGGCGACGCGAGTCAACCGCCCGTTCCGCTCCGATCGTTTCCGCAAGGTCGAGGACATGGCGGAACCGCGCGACATGGTCCGTTTCAGCGAGGGCATGGTGACGCCGGGACAGGCGGCCGTGTTCCTGGTTTCGATTACCCACACCGGACCGCAGCCGACGTTCTTCCTGGTACAGCACGTCCGCCGCCCGGTGGCACGGCATGGCCCGGACCTGTGGATGGCCGTCGGCGCCGACCTGTTCGCGCGCCGGTCCCGGGCACGAAGGCATTGAGGGAGGCTATCCGCCGCATGGCAACCGTGGACACGCGCACGCCGCATCTGCCGGTGCCGACGCAACAACCTGACGGCGCAGCGCAAGCGACGCCGCAAGTCCGTCGCTTGCTTGCCGGCCTGTCGCTGACCCGCCTGCCGTTGTTGCTGTTGTCGCTGGTCTGGCTGGCCGCCTGCCTGTTCTACATCACGCTCTACGTCGGCTGGGATGCGCTCGGCTACCTGTTGCCGCACGAACTGGCGGCAATGATCGCAGCCATCGTCATGCCGGTGCTGACGTTGTGGCTGGGCGCATTCCTGGTCGGCCGCGGCCAGGAGCAGCGGCGCCACAACCGCGCCATAGAGCAACGCATCGACAGCCTGCTGTTCCCCAGCGAGGCGGCCGAAGCACGAGCGGCCGAAGTCGGCGAACGCCTGCGCCAGCAGGCCGAGATGCTGGCCACGGCATCGCACCAGGCAAGCGAAGAGACGCGCACGATCGATGCCCAGCTGCAGGGCCGAATGCAAGAGCTGGAACGGGCGTCGAGCGCTGCCACGGCCCGGGCCAATGCCCTGTTGCACGAACTCGACGAGCGCATCCGCGCCCTCGAACTGGCGGCCGACAAGGTCGCCGCGCGGCAGGCGGAGATCGATACCCGGTTGACCGCAGACGGCCAGGCGCTCAGCGATGCCAGCGCGCAGATCGCCGGGGCCGCCGACCAGGCCGCGGCCCGGCTCGACCGGTCAGCTGAGCAGCTGTCAGGCTCGCTCGACGCCGTCGGCCGCCAGGCCGACGACATCGCCGCGCAGGTGGCGAACCAGGCGACCACGTCGGCGCAGGCCTGGCAGCGGGAGCTCGCCGGCTTGAGAGCGTCGGTCGAAGAGAATGCACGCATCGCTGGCGAGCAGGCGGAAGCCGTGGCGCTCAGCCTGCGCGAACGCCTCGACAGCCTCGATGGCAGTGCCACCGGCGCGCTACAACGCTTGCAGGACAAAGCGACCGAGACTGCGGCTGCGCTGCGGCGTGAGGCCGAAGGCGTGACCGCCACCGCAAACTCGGCGGCCGAAGAGGCGATCGCCCGCACCGCAGGGATGGAAACCGCGGTGCGCGAACGCGGTGCCGCCGTGCTGGCGGAGATGGAGAATTTCGGCGGCGATGTGCGGCGCAGTTGGGACGGCCTGGAAGATGCGCTTAGACTACAGGCCGAAGCGATCGATGCCGCCGTCGCCACGACGGTCGGCCGCGTCGACAGCCGGGCCGAGCAGTTGGCCGGCGTGTTCGAGCAGCACGAACGCCGCTTCGGCGAGGCCGTGACCCGCATGCTCGACGACGCCGAAACCCGGATCACTGAACTGACCGGCCGCTTCTCGGAGCACGGCGCTTCGGTGCGCGACAGTGCCGGCGCCGTGATCGCGGTGATCGAGGACGCCGCCGGCAAGCTGCAGGAGGTCCTTGCGGCCCGGGCCGAGACACTGAATGCCAGCATCGACGAGTCCAGCCGGCGGGCCGAGCTTCGCGCCGAACAGTTGGGCCGCACCTTCGCGACCCAGGGCAGCGAAATCAGCAGCGAAGCCGATCGCCTGGTCGAGGTGTTGAGAGCGCGAACGGTCGAGATCGGCGACGCGTTTCGCCAGCAGGGCGAGAACGCCATCGAGCTGGCGGGGCGGGCCGCGGACGAGGCCGCAGCCCGGGCGAGCGCCATGGGCAGCACCCTGCGAGAGGAACTCGCTGCGATCGAGGCGGCCGCAGAGGCGGCCGGCGGCCGCCTGACGACGGACGCCGAAGAGCGCCTGGCGGCCCTGCGCCAGCAGATCGGCGAGAATCTGCGCCAGGTCCTGGCCGAAGTCTCTGCCGCCGGTCAGACGGCACTGGAAAAGGCCACCGAGGTGGAAGAAGGCTTCCGCTACCAGGTCGGCGAGCTGACGGCGGCCGTGGACAGGGCCAGCACACAGAGCGCCGAGATGGCGCAGCAGCTGAACGACGAGGGCCAGAATCTGGCCGCGCTGGCGGACGGCTTCGTCGGCCAGACGCGCGACCTGGGCCGCACCTTGAACGAGAACGCCGATGCGCTGCGCGCAGCCTCGGTCGACGTCGCCGAACTGACGCGCAACATCGAAAGCGAAGTCATGCGGCACATGACGGCAATGCGCGAGGCCGGCAGCAATGCCCAAGCGGAAGCCTCTGCCGTCAACGAGAGCTTCCGCTCGGCCGCCCGGACCCTGGCCGACGCCGTCGAAGCCGAACGGGCGCAGCTTGACGACGCCGCTGCCGCCGTCGCCGCCATAGTCGAGCGGCTGAGCCAATGCAGCACGGAAATGCAGTCGGTTGCCGCGGCGGCGACCGCACGCATCGATGCCAACACCAGCAGCGTCGACAGCAGCCGAGAGGCCATCGTCGCCACCCGCCAGCAAATCGCGGCAGCGGCAGAGGCGGCCCGTGCCAACGTCGAGAGCCTCTCCGGCGCGGCGTCGGACAGTCTCGACAACCTGCAGCAGCTCGGCGACGCCTATGCCGCGCAGGCAAAGACACTGGGCAGCGACACCGACGATCTGCTGCTGCGCGTTCAGGCCGCCGGCGAGGCCCTGAACCAGCACTCCCAAGCCCTGACCGCGGCAAGCGACCGGGCCCGGGCCGAATCCAACGCCCTCGACGACGCCCTGCGACAACAGGTCGAGCTGCTGGAGCACGCCCTGCAGACCGGTGCGACCCAGGGTGCGGCGGCACAGGAACAGCTGCGGGCGCAGAGCGAGCAGCTGCACCGCCTTGCCGAAACCATGGATCGCCACAGTAATGCGATCACCTCGGCAATCGGTGAAGAAACCACCGAGCTGCAGCGCGTGGCGATCGAAACCGCACGCCAGTTCTCCGTCAGCGGGGCCGAGATGCGTGGCGAAGCGGCGGCACTGGTGGCGGCGGCGGACGATGGCCGCGGCGCGCTCGACGACGCCGTCGCGCGGCTCCAGCAGGGCGACGAACTGATGACCGCAGCGGCGGAACGGGCACGCCAGGATGCCCAGCGCATCAACGAACTGCTGACCGCGACAGGCAGCGCCCTGCAGCAGACCACGGCACGGGCGCAGAAGCACGTCGACGACATGCGCGCGCATTTCGATGCGGAGAGCAAGCGCATGGTTGGCGACGGGGAAACTGCCGCGGCCGGACTGGCCGGCGCCGCCGCCAGCCTGTCCCAGACCATCGCCCGCCTGGACCAACACACCGGCGAGGCGCTGACGCGGATTGGCGCTGCCGCCGACCGCATGCGCGAGGCATCGGACGAGGCCGGCTCCGCCCTGCACCGCGCCCGCGGCCGTTTCGATTCCGCCGGCGCGCATCTGACGGAAGCCGCCGACCGGGAGACCGAGCGCATTCTGGGCGCCGGCGTCGCCATGCGGCAGGAGGGTCAGACCCTGGTCGAGGCGATGGCCGAGGCGACCGGCCGCCTGCAGCAGCAGCTTGTGCACATCGGCCGGGAGAGCGGTGCCCTCAATGCGAGCACGGCGGAAAGCGCGGCGCAGCTGGCACAAGCGGCGGAGAAGCTGCGGGCGGAGATGCGCCATATCGGCGATGAAGGCTCGACCAGCCGGGCCAACCTGGAAGTAATGGCCGACCAGCTCAATGACTATGCCCGCAAGCTGGAAAACACGTCGGCGCGTACCACCGACTTTCTCGAGCGGCTGGGCGCCAACGCGCAACGCCAGGCAGCACAGTTGGCGGAAGCGGCGAACGCCGTGCAGCAGCGCGCGGCCGAAGCCGAGGCACGCTCGGCCAAGGGGCGGCGTCACGCCTTCATGCGCGACCTGACGTTCCTGACCGACCGTCTCAACGCGCTGGCCATCGACCTGGACAAAGCGGTGTCGCGCAACGTGCCCGAGGATGCCTGGCAGCGCTACCTGGCCGGCGATCGCGCGGTGTTTGCCCGCCGCCTGCTGCGCCGACAGGACAAGCGCTCGCTGGACGGCATCCGCAACGAGTACCAGGACAACGCCGAGTTCCGCGAACACGTGAACCGATATCTCGGGCAGTTCCAGGATGCCCTGGAGCAGGCCGAGACCAGCGATCCAGACGACGTGCTGGCGGCGGCCATGCTGTCTTCGGACGTCGGCAAGCTGTTCCTGCTGTTGTCACGGGCCCTGGGCCGGATGAGCTGACGCCGGCAACCGGCGTTTTCGGCGGTTGCCGGCAAAAGAAGCGCATCAATATGCGCGATAATGCTTGCTCTCGGGAGAACATGCATTATACTGCCTGTTGCCACTGAGAAGCATTGACGTCGAAGCAATCACTGGGAGTCGCCACCAATGATCGATTTCCGGACGGAGCCATCGCGCTATCGTCACTGGAAGCTGTCCGTCGACGGACGGGTGGCGACCCTGGCTTTGGATGTCGCCGAGGATGGCGGACTGCGCGACGACTATGAGCTGAAGCTCAACTCGTACGACCTGGGAGTCGACATCGAGTTGCACGACGCGATCCAGCGCCTGCGCTTCGAGCATCCGCAGGTCGCCGCGGTGGTCGTGACCTCCGGCAAGGACCGGGTGTTCTGCGCCGGCGCGAACATCCGCATGCTGGCGGGCAGCAGCCACGACCACAAGGTCAACTTCTGCAAGTTCACCAACGAGACGCGGAACGGGATCGAGGACTGCACCGACAACTCCGGCCTGACCTTCATCGCGGCGGTCAACGGCTCGTGTGCCGGCGGCGGCTACGAACTGGCCCTGGCCTGCGACAAGATCGTGCTGCTGGACGATGGTTCGACATCGGTTTCGTTGCCCGAGGTGCCGTTGCTGGCGGTCCTGCCGGGCACCGGCGGCCTGACCCGGCTGTCGGACAAACGCAAAGTACGGCGAGACCGCGCCGACTTCTTCTGCACGCTGGAGGAGGGCATCCGCGGCAAGCGTGCCGTCGAATGGCGCCTGGTCGACGAGGTGGCGCCACGCTCCAAGTTCGATGACGCGGTCGCGCGTCACGTCGCCGACGCCGTCTCGGCCTCCGACCGACCGGCCGACGCCAACGGCATTGCCCTGACGCCGTTGGCCCGGGAGACCGGCGAGGACAGCGTGCACTACGGCTACGTCAGCATCGATATCGACCGCGGGGCGCGAACGGCGAACCTGACCGTCAAGGGACCCGACGCAGCGCCGCCCGCCGATGGCGACGGCGTGGCCGCACAGGGCCCGGCTTTCTGGCCCCTGCAGCTGGCGCGCGAACTGGACGATGCGATCCTGCATCTGCGCCTGAACGAAACCGAGATCGGCACCTGGCTGCTGCGTACAGAAGGCGACAGCGAGCTGGTCGCCGTCTATGACGCCTTGCTCGACGCGGCGCAGGACCATTGGCTCGTGCGCGAGATCCGGCTGTTCCTCAAGCGCACCCTGAAGCGCCTGGATGTGAGCTCGCGCAGCCTGTTCGCGCTGATCGAACCGGGCAGCTGCTTTACCGGCAGTCTGCTGGAACTCGCCTTGGCGGCCGACCGCAGCTACATGCTGGACGGCCAGTTCGAGGGCGACAACCGACCTCCTGCCACGGTCAAGCTGACGGCGATGAACTTCGGCGCCTTCCCCATGCCGAACGACCTGAGCCGCCTGCAGAGCCGCTTTCTGGACGATCCGGCCGCCGTACAGCAGGCGAAAGAGCGCCAGGGCGAAGCGCTGGAAGCGGCCGATGCCGAAGCGCTCGGCCTGGTCACTTTCGCCCCCGACGACATCGACTGGGAGGACGAGGTGCGGATCGCCATCGAGGAGCGCGCCGCCTTCTCCCCCGATGCGCTGACCGGCATGGAGGCCAACCTGCGCTTCGGTGGTCCAGAAACCATGGAGAGCAAGATCTTTGCCCGGCTGACCGCCTGGCAGAACTGGATCTTCCAACTACCCAATGCGGTCGGAGAGACGGGCGCCCTGCCCCTCTACGGCTCCGGCCAACGCAACGAATTCGATTTCAGGAGGGCCTGAGCTTATGGGCATCGACTATCAGGAACGCATCCCCAACAACGTCAACCTGTCCGACGACCGCCGGCTGCAGCGCGCGCTGGAGGCCTGGCAGCCGAACTTCCTGAACTGGTGGCACGAGATGGGGCCGACCGAGTTCGAGAACTTCGAGGTCTACCTGCGGACCGCCGTCAGCGTCGATTCCAAGGGCTGGGCCAACTTCGGTCACGTGAAGATGCCGGACTACCGTTGGGGCATCTTCCTGGCCGAGCCGGAAGCCGACCGCAAGGTCAACTTCGGCGAGCACAAGGGCGAACCGGCCTGGCGGGACGTTCCGGGCGAGTACCGCGGCGTGCTGCGCCGGCTGATCGTCACCCAGGGCGACACCGAACCGGCCTCGGTCGAGCAGCAGCGCCATCTGGGGCTGACCGCGCCGTCGCTCTACGACATGCGCAACCTGTTCCAGGTCAACGTCGAAGAGGGCCGGCACCTGTGGGCCATGGTCTACCTGCTGCATGCCTACTTCGGCCGCGACGGCCGCGAGGAAGCCGAGGCGATGCTGGAACGCCATTCCGGCGATCCGGACAAGCCGCGCATCCTGGGCGCCTTCAACGAGAAGACGCCGGACTGGCTGTCGTTCTACATGTTCACCTATTTCACTGACCGGGACGGCAAATACCAGCTGGCCAGCCTGGCCGAGAGCGGCTTCGACCCGCTGTCGCGCACCTGCCGGTTCATGCTGACGGAAGAAGCCCACCACATGTTCGTCGGCGAAACCGGCGTCGGCCGGGTGATCCAGCGCGCCTGCGAGATCATGAAGGAGCACAAGACCGAGGACGTGCGCCGGCACGGCGGTATCGACCTGCCGACGATCCAGAAGTATCTCAACTTCCACTTCTCGGTTTCCGTCGATCTGTTCGGCTCGGAGATCTCGACCAACGCCGCCAACTACTACTCGATGGGCCTGAAGGGGCGGTTCGAGGAGACCAAGATCGACGACGACCACATCCTGCACGAGGGCACTTACCCGCTGGTCGAGTTGGTCAACGACGGCTTTGCCACCAAGCAGGAGAACGCGCTCACCGCGGTGAACGAGCGTCTGCGCGACGACTATATCGAGGACTGCGCCCGCGGCGTGCGGCGCTGGAACCAGATCATCAAGCGCAACGGCATCGACTTCGAGCTGACCATCCCGCACCGCGCCTTCCATCGCCGCATCGGTTCCTTCGCGCCAGAGAACACCGGCGGCATGCAGGTCGCCCCTGACGGCCGCATCATCACCGAGGCGGAATGGGACCAGCGCCATCACGAGTGGCTGCCGACCGACGAGGACCGGGCCTATATCGGCTCGTTGATGCACCAAGTGGTCGAGCCGGGCAAATTCGCCAACTGGATCGCCCCGCCGGCCCGCGGCATCAACAACCAGAAGCCCGACTTCGACTATGTCCGCCTGAACTAGCCTTCACGGCAGGCTTGGGCCAAATTGATCAGGGGAGCTTCGGCTCCCCTTTTCGCATGTGCCGCCATGGAGGCTCCCGACGACGATGGACAGGCAGGAGACCAGCACGCCGACCGCATCGGCTGACCGGATCCCAAGCAGCGACTGGGGGCGGCCAACGGCCGCAGCGAGACATCCCGTTCACGCTGCGCCGTCGGCTCAACTGGGGCGACAGCGACACGGCCGAGATCGGCTATGCCGGCCGCTTCGTCGACTTTGCCGTCGAAGCCGTCGAGGTCTGGTGGGAGGCGGTGCTCGGGATCAATTGGTACGGGCTCAAGCGCCAGGGCATGGGCAACCCCATGGTCGGGCTGAAGCTGGACTTTCACAGCCCCCTGGTCGCCGGGGACCGGATGGACGTGGCGGTCCGGATCGAGCACCTGGGCCGGGCCTCCATCGGCTACCGGGTCGACGGCTACAAAGTCGGCGGCGGGCTCAGCTTCTCAGGTCGACTCGACCATGCCCTGGTCGACGACGTGCACAGCGCGGCGATCAGGGCCCATCCCTTCCCTGACGAGTGGCGCCGCCTGATCGACGGCTATCGGCGCGAATGCGAGCTGGAACCCCAGGGCGTGCGCAGCCGCCGCGCGGTGCTCGACTTCTAGTTCGGAGCGCCCAGCTCGCCCGAGCGTGGCCGAGAGCGCGAGATCTGGTTCGCCAAGCAGAAGGACGGTCACAGCGCATTCGACGCCGAATGCCGGGCAGGCTTTCTCGCCAGCTACGAAGCCGCGGCCCGCGGCGACCTCGACCACTGGTCGGCGACCACCGAGGGCATGCTGGCGCTGTGCATCCTGCTCGACCAGCTGCCGCGCAACATGTTCCGTGGCACGCCCCGGGCCTACGCCACCGACGCCAAGATCCTGGCGATGGTCAAGGACGCGATCGCGCGGGGCCTGAACCGCGACCTGAACGACGTCACCGGCACCTTCTTCTATCTGCCGTTCGAGCACAGCGAGGACCTGGCCGACCAGCACCGCTATCTGGCGCTGGTCTCAAGGTTCGCCGACCAGCCGCGCGGCGCCGACCTGGAGAAGTATGGCCGCGCGCACATGGACATCATCGAGCGCTTCGGGCGTTTTCCCCATCGCAACGCCATCCTCGGCCGCACCTCGACGCCGGCAGAGGAGGAATACC
>Ga0126335_1002011_pt1 | contig 11883 bp, 14 predicted proteins | sample OlaspJWI45metaG_FD_108409 | JGI IMG/M metagenome (GOLD analysis project Ga0126335, IMG submission 108409) | Marine gutless worms symbiont microbial communities from Oahu, Hawaii - Olavius sp. 1 OAHU.JWI-45 metaG | ecosystem: Host-associated > Annelida > Digestive system > Unclassified | place...
CATAATGACACTGTTTTTAATATGTGTAATGACAGTAAAGAACATGAGGAAGTATGCTTGGTTGACTAAAAGTACAAGATAAGTTCTTTGTATAAAAATACGTCACTACTAAACTGTAAGCTCGGTTGTTAGTTGTATTGGGTTGGGTCGGGTTGGGTCCAAATTTTTCCACTTGTAATGGGTTGGGTTGGGTCAGTCAGCTGATGGGTTGGGTCGGGTCACACAAAATGGACCCACGGACAACTCTGGTGTATGCTGCATGCCGTGTGTGCTGGGTCATCTGGTGCAGCCTTCACCAAGTGCCTTTGGCCTCTTGGTTTATTGTGGTGCCTCAGCGCCAATTTTATGTGCTTTTTGTTTGTTTTTTAATACTGTTCTGTGTACTGTCTACCTCTTACTGCCAGAAAGTGATAGTTATATAATTGTGTTTGTGGAAAATGCAGTAAACTGATTTTAAAATCAATACTACTTTATTTAAATTACTTGATTAGAAACTTAAGCTACACATCAGTCGGAATTACTTGGTACACCATACATGCAATAAAGTATAGTTCAGATGTTTGTTACTGAAACATTTGAAGAATCAAGCAAGTGAAGATAGGATTGCTGAGCTGGAAATGAAGCTGAAGAACGAGCGTTACGAGCATGGTACCGAGATTAATTGGCGTGACGCTGAACTGATACGAATGAAGGCAACTGTCGACAACCAACTTCAAGAGTATTGTGACCTTATGGATGTTAAGATCAAACTGGACTCACAAATTGCTACCTACCGCATGTTGCTCGAGTCTGAAGAGTCAAGGTGAATTGCTTTACTTCTTATTTTTGGCAGCTCCTATCACTTCCATTAATCTGGTGTTAAATTGTTTTGTTCAAGTTGTCCAGTCTCTCTGGTTTCAGTAACACAACATCATGTTTCTGTGTTGCATGAGAATTTTGAGTTGGTCATGGCTACTTGCTAGGCTGCATGGAATGCCAAAAATGCACCTATCGCAGTGGATGATCCCATGGGGTGGCTGATTGATGGTGTTTGTGTGGTGATAATTAAACTGTTGTTTTGATAACAATAGCAGAATAAATATTCACTGAAGCTGCTAACTTGTACAGGCAGTACAGAATGACACCACTAGGCACTCCAAACAGCACTCTAACCCCCCGAAAACGCAAAAGAGCTGCGGAAGAGAAGACACCTACAAATGTCAGACGTCCGCAAAAGACGGTGAGTTGCTGAACTAATTTTGCTGTAAATGCTAATTATGAATGGTAATTGCAATTGTATTTATAAATGAGACTGTGAAAGTAAATGCAAGGTACCAGTACTTGAAACTGGACTTCAACACATGTATGTAAAGCTTTTGAAGAGATTAGGTACATTACAGTGTCACAAAATGTTTTGAAAAGAAAAGCGGATTTAGTTGAATTACTCATGCTAAAAAACAAAAACTGGTTTCTCGTTTCCGTGACAGCTTTTGCAGAGTGCAGACCTTTTCAGCTCTCATTTTTTCCATTTAAAGTGTTATTTCGGCAACCACAGATGATGTCAGCAAGTAGGTATTGTAAGTAATGTCAGAAACTGGCATTGATGACAGCAGTTTGAGAAAAAATGAAAATCTCTAGAATGGAACAAGGAATTTTTGTAAAATTGAATAAAGACAAAGAAAATAAGGTCATCTTGTGCGTGTAAAATTTTGCTTAATTTGGTGCAGGTTTGTGGTTGTTAATTGCAATTGGATATAGTGTATAAGTTGTTATCAGAGGCTAAAAATAATATGTATTATTTATAATGTGTAGAGTACTGGTCAAGATAATTGTAGCTTAAAGCCTAGTGAAAATACTGCAAAGCAATTATGTGTGTGACTGCACGCTAAGGAGGTTTCAAGCTCTACTTCGCAGTAAACATGACTGACCGTTGAAGGTCCTCTGCCATGTTCCGACATATCAAACTGAACAACTGAATTGTTCCACATTTGTAGTATTCTACATTATAACGTTTCCTTGTTTTGTTGTATATGACGTTTCAAGCTCAATTTATTTATTTTTATGAACATGCATGTTTCCAAAGAAGTCTTGTAATGATATATGATTGTAGAAAATACAGTTAATTGCAAATAGTTCATACTATTTATTCCAGTTTCTGATTTATTTCGCACATGCCGTCTGTCCGAAGACCGTTAATGTTGCAAATAGCAAACAGTTTTAGACTGTTCAGCCATGTACTGAGCTGAATTCAGAAGCAGTGAACGATACTGTGTGCAGAATGACTCATACACATGAAATGCATTAATGACAACTTTGCTAAATCCAAACCTCACCAAATGAAGTTAGGCTAGAGCAGGTTTTATTGTTTTGTGTCACATCATAAGATGACATACGGCAGACTTATCATAGATTAAGATTGTGGCTGAAAGAGAGTGAAAGCTACAAAAACGACGACATAGAAATGGCTGTATATGTGAATAAACACTAGACTCTGCTAAGCGTACAGTTTGGTTGTTATGTTCCAATTTTGTTATGTAATGAGTATGGGCCAGTTTTGCCAGACAGTGCATGTTACAATGTTTTAATGTATGCATCTGTGCTTTAGTTGTTATTGTTTAATGCTGTTAATTCAGTGAATGTTATTAAACATGTACATAAAGTCAAGAGATGGCTGACATATTCTATTCAATGCCAGCAGAACCAGGCTCAAACCTTTATGTACAAATAAAGCAATCAGTCACAACAATTATTAGTTAATGATAATGCAACTGTTTCCCACAAACAGTAACAGACTATGTCAGCCAGTGCTGCACATATTCTGATACTACCTAGCCATTTCTACAAGTGAACTGAGCGAGACTGGGGACCACATATTGCCATTGAATGCAAAGATTACACCACGATCCACATAGATCTGTAGGCGGCCAAAACGATAGACCTGTTTTCCTTCCTGTGTCCTATTTGGCACCGGTACAAACACAATGTTGTGTTCCTCTGCACGACGTTCCATCAGCTCCCGGAAACTGGAAGGAACAGAAGAACTGGCAGTGAGGCTGCGTGCAGATGGTCCAGTCTGCAATGTAATGTCATATCAGCAAGTCTGAATTCACATAGAAGAACCAACACAAACTGTTGCAACAATTCTAGTCACATGCATACACATTTCATCAGCTGGTTATTTGTACCGTAAGAATTATATCTCATGTGCTCAACAACAGAAAACAGGACTACACTGGTTGTGATGACAGAAATGATCAAATAATTTGAACAGAGCTAGCTAGCAATGGAAATTCTCATAAGGAATTTGTATTAACGAGCCATAATCGCATGTGGCTCAACACTGGCAGCGGGTGCCTGTCCAGGGTTCGCCATGTATCTAGGGCTGCAATGCAGCAGCTGTATTGTGTGACCATCTGCCCATTGGCGCTGTGCCCATGGCACGTGGCATGGTGCCGATAGCATGGCAGTCAAACAGGCAAGATAAGAACTTTTATAATATAGATACAGTATAACACTGTGACATGAAATGTATGTCCAATACTATTAGCTATGCCAATTGTTACTATCATAAAAGCCTACAAGTACAATGTAAGTCCAGCAGCATAGCAGTTATCAGTCAGATGTGCAAAAGTTCATGCAGTGTATACTCGGCTATAAAACAGATCACATATCCAGCAGCTATACACCTATGCACATATTATGTAATTAAAATAATGAATTTTGAATTAATAATATAGTTTTATCCCAAATGCTCACATAAATTATATAGTTTTTAACTGCTTTATCATCATGTGTATGACTGCATGTGTTTAACCAAGCTAAATGGCTGCCAAAATTTGCAATCATCATTCCAACTCACCTCCTGTCCTGAGAGTGCACTGGCAGGAAGTGACTCAAAATCACGTCGTCTCTCGGTAGAAGCGAGGTATGCAACATTTTCACGTGCACCTGGCTGTGAATGTCCACCACTGACAGCATTATTCATCATGTCCAGTGCTTTGTTCAGCTGCTCTGTAGCATCCAACAATAAACATCATCAATTCAACTGCTACTTCATTACTTGTCTAATATGGCAATTCAAAGCAAATTCTGTTTGCTGTGACGACTGTCATTTCAGTCACACACATAATCTGGTTGCTCTGTTTTGTCAACAATACGTAATGTCTATTTCACACTTGGAAAGGTGCATTCTCAGACTCAAATGTCAGGATTGCCGGAAAGGTATGTGTCCGTGTGGCCCTCGCTAATAATAGCTTGTGACGTCAGGGGGCGTGGCTAGTGGCAGCTGGCCTATAGGCTCTTTGCCCATGCATTCCGATTACATGGGGAATCTAATGCTAATCTGTATGTAGGAGACATACAAACGTTTTAAGAGTATGACTTGACGATGTATAATGAAAATGGTTACAAAATTACAAAAACTAAAACATCCTTGAAGATGAAGATCACACAGCAAAACAAATCAGAACCCGACAGCTTACGCAGACGAACATTACAAGTACCTTTGACTGTGCTATCTGCAAGCAGCTGCTGTGAAAACAGGGCCTTCCAGCCCTGATACCAGCTGGTGACTTCATAGTAATTTGGACTGGGTCCCGACAGCCAAGTGCCAAGCACCTGCAACCAACGAGGAAAGAACTGTTTCTCCAGTAGTGTGACGAAACTTGTGTGAGGTATCATATCGACCCACGACATCACCCAGTTCCACGGCTCTGTAACAACATATGGCACATCAAAGTTTAATATGTACAAAGGTAAAACAGTGAAGTCCTTCCCAAGCTGCAGTAACTCATTCAGCAGTGCTGACATTTGCTTATAACAATTATCAAACCATGGAAAAAACATTTTAACACATATTTAGACCAACTGCAACAAATAATAATAATTATCAACAGTGACAACTGAGGCAATAACTGCATTACACACTCAACAAACTACAAATGTTGGGACACTGTCTTGGCAAAACAATTATTCCATAAAATTTTATTACACACGACATAGTCAAATCTATAAATAATGTAATGTAAATGTAGATGTCATTTGGGCAACTCTACTCTGTCCAGAAAACTGACAAAGACAGGAATAAACAAACAACTGGTGTGAACACAAGCACATTAAAAATGTTCGTTCTCAAGCATAAAAATATTAAACTATCCACTTTCACCACTAATTCATAATAACATCAACACTCAACAGTGCAAACCTAGCTGCTGCTGAGAAGGATTAATGGTAAACTCTTGCAAACACAGCACAAGCTTAGGAACGATGTTCTTTACAAGGAATGCATCCATGTGACCAGGTCGGAAGACAGAGCACCATGGCTGCAAGATAAGCCTTGCCGAAGGGTCTGAAGGATGCCAGTTTGTTAGTGCATTGGCTAATTTGTGACGGATTGGAGCATACAACGGCTCAAGACTTTGATCTGCATGCACCACGTATCATCAGTGTTTCAAGCTTATGCACAAGCAAGTCATAATGAAACTATACAAAAAAACCAGCAAATAACTGATAAAAGATGTGACAGCAGAGAATTGTTGTACATTCTACACATGTACCACTGCCTTGCAGCCTATGTGCCTGAATCTAAACTAAACATCTAAGCAAACATTTAATAAGTTGCCAGTCAGAACAACCTGACATTCATGGATAATATAACATCAGTGAATATACCAAATGTACACATGTGCAATTAATCAAAGGCAGAATAGGCTGCAAGCAACTGACTGGGCTGTGACTCCAATGTCTAATTCTTCACCCTTACTGTCAAGGCATGTGGCCAAGTGTTACGAAGTAAAGTACTGATGCTAAATGGAAAAACAGCCCATTTCCGACAGAACTCCTGTACATCTCATCATGCTGTTTCATTTATAATCAGTTATTATTTCACACTACGGCATGCCTAAAGCCTCTCAGTTAATAAAGCAATAATTCTGTTTCACAAACCCATTAGTGGCAGCCACGGATGTATCCATGCATGAATTGGAACTGTATCTGTCAACGGGTTCCATGCGTCCACTTCTGCCTGGAGTTTTGGAAACACAAGCTGCTCAAGAACATGTGTCAACATCCATGCCGGCATCAGATCTTTCCACGCATCCAAAACGGCCACCATTGGATCACACACACGGACATCCCAAATTCTGCAGAACATACACTGATCATTATTATATGAAGCTCATAAAATACATGCTACCATCAAGCTTGTTAATATCACAAGTATATTTAGTATTCCTAATGTCGGCAATATTTCTATACACAGTGTGCTAGTACGCTAATGGAGATATGTAAGTAACAATACAGGTTTATAATTCACACAACGTGCATAATTACTGTCATATGAAAACACTAGCCATTCTGCATGCCCAGACAGGCATTACATAGGCAGCCCAGTCCCTGCCTTTTGCCCACCCAGGGCTTCTCGTACCCGTGTGTATGATTGTCGGCCCATTAGCATCAATGCATTCCAGCTCAGGATTCCCAGCTCTATATGCTAGCCTGTCCAGTGCCCAGTTTAGATGGGCGTTACCTATATGCATCCTTTAAGCCCCGCCCCATCCCTTGCCTGCCCCATTCTATACTGCTGCACATACTGTCAGGCCGTCAGCACCGGCATCTCTCAGGCCCAGGCCTGCAGCACCGCTGCTATAGTGGCAGGCCTGGGTCCAATCACCTGGCACTTGGCCAGTGAGTGCTGTGAGACAGAGACACGAAGAAAGCCAATTTTCTGGCCTTTACCCAAGACCCCTACCCCAACCTTAAACTATCCTCGGGGTGCCATGGAACTACCATGGAAATTCGGAGACAATCGCCCTACCCGTTCCTGAGTTACAACCGGACAAACAAACAGACATGAACACATAGTGTGTTATATATATAGAAGTGATGCGTGACAGTGACGTCAACTTACTACAGTTTTGACACTAAATATATTGCAAGTGACAACTTACTCACTGAAAAATTACTAAATTTTCTTACACAGATTACTACTATTAATATGATTCAAAAAGAAATCAAAACAACGAAAAACAACAAAATCCTGCACATTCAACACTAAAGTTACGTACCTCAGTGTTGTTCTTATGTATGGCATGACAACTTCCCACATCAGTCGATCATATGGCTGCAATAAGAACTCCTGTGTGGTCTGACCAACACGATAGGGCTGATCAATGCCCTCCAACACTATCTTCCACCTCTCCATTGCCGTCAGACCATGCCGCGGCCTTTTCAACGGCTCCCAACCTTCAAATTCTTTCTTCATCTGTTATGACAATACAGTGAATGCAGTCAAAAGTTTTGTTTGGTACAATGATATGTGCAAAAATGCAAAATAAAATAATACAGAACTTCTCAGCTGTTCAAGATTCAAACATCAAGGTATCCCCACCCAGGTCAGGATTGTCTTGCTGAAACCAAACCAGCCAACATAATATCATGCTTCATTTTAAAAGTAGACGAACCTCAAAGGCACTCAAGTGCTACTAATGGCTACAGATTATAAAGGACCCCATTAAACCCTATCGGCTGTCAGTGTCAGAGAAATGAATCTCTGCAAGTAATAATCTAAACACAAATTATCACATAATCAGAGCAAGCCTCACATCCAGGACCACACCAGCAGCTCTTAAATCAAGTACAACAGTTTTTACTGCTTTTAATCACACAACTCTTATAGCAGAAATCTGAGAGAAAGATTGGGCAACAATTGAATTTGCCACTCAAAACTCATTAATATGTTAATAACAAATGTCACTAATAAAACAACATGAAAATGTGTCAAATGCAAATGCTTCATATATCCGAACTTCTCATGTTTCTGGTAAGACCAGAAGGCAATAGGGACTATAAAACTGCAGAACTGCTGAATGGCATGCACATGATTAAATGACAGTGGCTCACCAGTGGGTAGACAACAGCGACGGCCAGAGTGGACAGCTCGTAGACATGATACTCCTCATAGTAGTCGCCCTGCAGGCGTGCAAACAGCGAAGCACATTGCTCCAGCATGTCCAGACGATCGGCCTCACTTTGTGCTGTTGATGCTCGGCTGCTCATCTCCTCACTCCTGACATCATACTATCTCTTATAGTCACAAGCATCTCAACACAAGGCTGTTACGTTTTGAGAAGAACACAATCAGTCATCATCAACTGTGCATCACCTTAATGATTGAGGATCTCCAAGTCAGAAGTCAGGCAAGAGCAGTCTGTTAACAAACGTTATACATATCCATTAGGGATGTACCAGATATCTGGTAGTATCCGGTTCCGGATAGATACCCGACCACTTTTCACTACCTGGTTCCAGCTCCTGGCAGTCAAAAAGAACGAATCATGAAACCAGATAATTTTACTTACTTATTAGAATCAGTTGATTCCTTTTCTACATCTTGAATTCGAATCAGGACATCACAAGCTCAAACATGCAACTTATGACTCCACCCATGCAGCTGTCTGGGTGTCCAAGTCAAACTAGTACTTCCCCAAATTACTGATTGCTCACTCAGAAGGTGTAAACTGTAATCTAGTAAGTCGACTCAACCCAATTGTCAACGTGTCTCACGGTCCTTACGTCGCTATCTGGTGTTCGGTATTATCCGGTTCCGGTCAGACAGTGAATATCCCTATACGGTACATCCCTAATATCCACTATCAAACCAACAACTGAAACTCTGTTATGGGTATATGTCAACAGAAAGTATGGATAACTCTTGCTTCATAATCTGGTTAAAATTGCAAGATGCTTAATTAGCTTGATTACAAAAATAGTAGCTTGGTCTTAAGATGTAACAACTTGTTTAAGTTTAATGACAATCCACTCTAAACCAGTGCAAGTCATTTTGATAAACAAATATACAGAAGTATCACTTGTTTGTAAATAGAACATGCAATACAAAAAAGTACACTAAACACATCACACAATTTAGTCTTCAATTTGCAAGTTACTGAGCAAATGATTTTAAGCAAGAAAACATGATGTATAGATGACAGTTACTTTTAAAAATTTGTTAATGATTTAGGCCCCCATAACTGCTGAAAGATTTTCATATAGCATCTAATACATACTGCTTGACAATCTCCATAACTTCCTTGAGACGATTTATCTGTTTTGCTTCTTGGTCACAGAGTGTAGACATCTTGGTCTTCTCATACTCCAGGTTTACCAACAAGTCTCGCTCGTATTTTAGTCTACCACAAGCCAGCAACAGATAACAAGTAACTGATTTGTTACTGTATCCTTAAAACAACTGTAAGATGATCAAAGAAAACTGTGGTAAATCAACATCATGCTTCATGCAAACACAGGTCCTTTCCAAATTACTGTATTCGCTTTCACAGCAAAAAATACTTTTAACAAAGATGTCAAGAGAATATGAACAACTTTTTGTCAAATGGCCTCTGAAGCTAAAAACACAAAGACTTATGCTAGTCTCTACGAGAATTTAAAAAGAGCCACTGTTCAGCAGTTTCAAAGTTTTCTTCGATCAAACACATTAAAACAATTGAAAAACATCCAAGCATCATTTACATTGAAACTATAAGCACTGCCACTCACTTCTTGTCATTCTGAATGACCTCTGACTCGGACATTTCAACGAGTAGATCAAGGTTGTGTAGCAGCTCGGGAAGGTCAAACTGACGTCGTTCCTCAGTCACTGTGACAGCTTCTTCCGTAGGCTTGTCATGCTTCATCGACAGAGCATGGTAACCTGCCATCAGCAATACAATGCATCAGCAGGTAAATAACATCGTAAGTAAGGTTTTCACATGCCACTCGATACATTATAAGTCACTTTGGAGATGGTCCTTCTAAGCAATCAACTGCAATGGTACTGGCAACCAAACAACAGCCAAGAAATATATGCCAGCAAAAAATACAAGAAAACCAACAAGCATAAAAACCCAAACCACAATCACAAACAACGTGCTACCTAAGACCTGAACCTAATGGTTTAGGTGCCTTATACATCATATGTTCAGGAAAAATGGGCCTTTTTTCTGGAGTCTCCATAAGGCACGACAGAAAATAACTATCCAAGTTATCAACGTACAACAGGTATATCAGTAATACTAATGATCAACAACAGAAGTGTTTAAAGTATAACAAAAAGAGTACTAGTAACAAGCCGCAGTTATGAGTCCTTTGATGCTAATGAAATACGACACATTTGAGATCAACCATGTATTAACTAAAAGTTTTCTGCACGTGCAATCAGATGTTATCAGCTGAACAATGTGAATAATTCAATAAGCTATTATGTTTCTGTTTGAATGAAGTAGTAGCAATGGACGCTTTAATACCTGACAGAACTCGTTGTTCTTTTCCCGTCATGTCAATCACTTTGACCTTGGCAAGTTCACTCGTAACCTCGGGTAGCTGTCGTTTCGTTGGTCCTGTCGCTATTAGTTCCTCAGCTGTTTTGTACACATACTTTGGTTTCTGTACCGGCTCTCCCTGTACACCAGAACTTTCTAAATGCAACAAATTCACTTAACATTTAACAAAGATTGTCTAGCAACAAAATTATCGTAGAGTGAAGGACTTGTACAGTAATAACAATATCAGTTCAACAGTGCTGTTCAGAAGAATGCAAAATTATAGATGTGATCTTAACTTCTGAATAACTGATAACAGCATCAGCTGCAGTAAATGTGGCAAAAATATCACTAAGCAGGTTGCAATATTTTAAGTTGCTAATAAACAAGTAAGGTGACTAATGTCACAGGGTCCTCAGTGCTCCATGTTTTTCACTCGACAAACATATTTAGGTCAGTGACATCATGTTACTAAGTATAGCTCACTGTGTGCTACTGCACTGGCGAGTAAAATGAAAAGAATGGCATTTTTGGCCATTTTTTGTTTTTTTTTGTGTGTGTGCAAATTTTGCCAGAATTAAAAAAAACTTTTTCCAGAAATCTAAGTGTGCACATCATCCTGGTACTAGATGCCACCTTTGTGCCACATTTGACGTCCTTAAGCCTTCTCAGTCCTGAGATATCATTTGGAGAATAAACAGTCACCCAGCTTATTTCGCAATCTGTGAATTAGGATTCAATACAGTCAAATTCTTAAAAAAGCAAATGGTAAAACATGATATATGTGTTGATTTGCATGAATTATCCACACCTATAGTACGATGAAGAGCTATAGTAACAAAAGAAATCAATGGATACAAACATATCCTTTCTTCCACTGCTGCAACTTCTGCTTAAACAGTTTTTCCTCTTCCTCATCGGAGTCAGGCTGTGCTGGAAAATCCTGTTTTGCCCTTTCCGACTTCTCTGACCCATACAGTCCAACAGCTCCTCGACCTTTACGCTGAACAGCCTCAACTGGTGTAGAAATGCCCTGTAGATTCTTCCCCAAACCCTTGCCTGGAACATGGCCCATCTGAAAATACAACACATATTTACTGCAGACATTACTGTGGACTCAAACAAAATGCAGTTAACTAGCAAACACTATAGTGATTAGATGCAAATCACGTGAGACAAACTCAACATAGTGAACAACTAAACTAAATAGCTGCACATACGAAACTCACTGAATGCACAAAGAATGCATTACAAACCTGTTGCATACAACTTGCAAGCATTCAACAAGCTATGACAATATGAACACTGCTCATGCCTACCTTTTCCAGAAGTCTTTGTCCAATACCATATGTCTTCACCATATCCCTGTCAGCCCTGCAACAGCATTAGCTTTTCTGCTTTACAAATCTAACAGTGCATAATAATTATGACTAAAATGTTGGGACAATAGGACGTAATCGAACAGCAGGCGTGAGTGAGTGAGTGAGCAGTTTCTTAACGGCACATCAGCACATAGAAGGCCATTTCAGTGCCATTACATGGTGTTAAGATTAAAAACGAAATACATCTAACAACGATAAGAAGAAGA
>Ga0126335_1002012_pt1 | contig 11879 bp, 6 predicted proteins | sample OlaspJWI45metaG_FD_108409 | JGI IMG/M metagenome (GOLD analysis project Ga0126335, IMG submission 108409) | Marine gutless worms symbiont microbial communities from Oahu, Hawaii - Olavius sp. 1 OAHU.JWI-45 metaG | ecosystem: Host-associated > Annelida > Digestive system > Unclassified | place...
TTCCTATAAACTCCCCATCTTATTTGAACTTTATAAACAAACCTCGTTCGATGACTGCAGTATACGAGCAGAACTACGCGCTGTTCGATTCGTTATCAGCTGCCGCGTGGACGGGGTGCCCACTTCACTGAGCTATAGCGTCATTTCCGCCGTCGGTATGTGACGTGACAGAGTCGCCGCTATGTCGTCGCTCGTAGACTTCGTACTAAAACTGAGCGAACTCGTTTCCACATAACTCACGTGTGCCGACGTGATATGCGAACTACCAAAACTGCTATAAGAGAGTCCGTTTGATGTTCGGCTTCGCCTGCTTCCTGCTTTGCTACCGGTAGTCGTATTGTAAGATACGTGAACAGGAATTGCTGCGACAACGACAGCGACAATAATGATGACAGATGAAAAGAAAAACAAGAATCGGCGACGTAAAACTAATATTATTATCTATCTGTTGTTTAATTTACGCTGGCCAAAAAAAACGAAGGTCGTCCACCGTTCTTCGATTATAAGGCAGTAAGCCAATGGCAATCATGAATATGTTGACAGCCTAAATGGCACAGGCATCTAGACGAACGGTCGGACTGACAGACAAACTAGAAAATCTATGACAAGCCCATTATGCGTTTGCAACGCTGGCCCACCATGCACGGACGGACAGCACGACCCGAATGAATACTGTGTCTTTCGCCTATAGGCACGCAGACGCATAAAATGACATGTCATGAATCGACAGTGACTGCACGTAGCCTATGTGATAGCGTGTGAAAGACGATACAATGAAGACGTGCGTACCAGCATAATACCAGCGAGCAATCTGAGATTAGCTGCAAAGTAACACTCAGATTAACCTGCTGATATTAGGCCAGCAGCAGGAACTGATGATATTCATCCGCCACCACACGCTTGCTGGCCGCTAGAGCAGACAGAACACAATGCATACGACAGTTTAGTATTTTACGTATTTTAGAGCACATTACTTATGCAGCTAAGTAACTAAAACTCTTTCTTATAATAATGTAAAATTACTAATTTACATTTAGACCTAATAATCTAGCAATAAATTACAATAATACTAGAACTTGTAACGCGCGCATGATCGAAAAAAAGTCGAATCTGAGGCGCGGAAAGTCACCTGATGAAAAAAAGTCGCGTTTAGTATTTATTGATCATGTTAAACAAGTGGGATTTAAGGCGAGTTTTAAATGTGATGAATGATGGGTGGGTGTTCGACTGTGTCTAGAAGGTTAAACCAGGTTTCTGCTGAAGCATAGCTGAAAGAGCGTCGACCGAAGTTTGTGTTTAACAACAGTATTAGAATGAGGCGTTGGCTAGCGGAAGGTGGAATACGGGAAGACTGATAGCGGTGTAACAGACGAAGATGTACGCTTACTCGAGTGCAGAGTAAAAACACAGTGGCTAATTAGTCTAGCACGGACAGACCGGCAGACTTAAGTTAGTTAGATCTGTTTGATCAACGCAATCTCCTCTCCAGTCCATAACGAAAACCATGCTAGCACGCAGTGTGCAGATTTCTTTTCTAACTACTGTGCTCAGGCAGCTTATACGCGCTACTGGAGACTCGGATGCTACTGATTTAGGCCTGCTTTATAGTTGTCACTCGTAGCTTTGAACTACGCGACTGTCGAAGCGCTATTGCAATCAGTTCCAGAAAACAATTGTACAGGGTCACAAACAATGCCATTGACAGAACTAACGCGCCAATGAATGCCGCCACCTGTAGCAATTTCTGTCGCTTTGGGCGGCGCTTAACGATAAAAAGAGCTTTAGGTTTCTAACAATTTATAGCAGTGATGTAGGCCTACTGTCTAGTGTACATACGTATTTTGGACTCCACGTGACGCCATGTACGACGCATTAACAAAGCACATTGACAAGGCTTTTCGTCTTTCCGCTGCAAACATTTCCTGCTATAGGCCTACCCTGGAAACCGCGTGCATTGAACAATATTCTTTGATTTTAAAATTACGCAACTACAGCCTGTAAGATGCACACAATATGTGATGTATGTTCACTTGACAACCATATTAGTTAGTTAGCGGCGCGTGCTGTGCATGTCACCAGAATAGACTGATTTATCGCTTCTGTGAAATATCGCAGAGAAATTGCGCGGAGCTTCTCGTAGTTTAGACACGTATCACGTATGCAAATTGCCATATTGGGACTAATGTAATTTTAAATACAAATCGTGATGCAAAGCGAACTTTTGATATGCTTCCCTCACTATTAATGTAATTTTGAACATTGATTAAACTTGATCACTCCAGTGCTATCTGTATATGTATATCATCATCGTCATCATCATCACATCTTCGTTTATTGTAACGTTGACAAGCGCAACTAATGACAATATAGTACGCCTAGCAGAAAGTTAAAATAGATCTACACAAAAAGACACCAAATCATAAAATACAAAAATAACGAAAGATAAAAGATATGCAAATAGTTGTAAGTTCGATGACAATTCATGTACAGCATTCTTATCCACAAATCTCTACTGTTAAGTTCAGTGGTTTTAGCAATAAGTTCTTTATTGTGCGATGTTGTTTGTAACTTGTACTGAGAGCGGGATTTATCGTGTAGGCAAGACTGCAGTGTATGGCTTATATTGTTCAAGATACGACGGAAGAGTTGATCATCTGCATCGTCAAACAATTCACTAAGTGTTGGCATGTCACGATCGCAGCAGCCAAGTCGCTGACACGGATGCAGGAACGATTCCAGTCGAGCACGATCCGCTGCTGAACAAAAACCCGACCATGCAGGCGAACAGCCTCTTTATGGCACGCGTTATCGAGGGATCACACAGTTTTACCTGTCACCTACTCAAACCACACCTAGCTTTGCCTTCTTAGCCGAAGCTGGTACTCACTTACCGACCCGGAGAGATGGAAGGCTGAGTATGCCTAGTTGGCTGATTGTATACATAGATGTTTTACCTGCCTCCCGAAGACGATCACCCATAAAGTACTAACCTGACCTGACGACGATCAACTTCGTTGATCAGACCAACGCCGCTAACCACTACACCACACTGATACCGACATACCACGTACACGTATGTCAGGTTGATTACTATCAGTCAAGTAACTCCCATACCTTCAGTATACAGCACGAGACGTAAGCGTCCGGACTCTATACATAAGCGCGACGGCGGTGAGAACACGAGCTGCTTTAGTGGTACGTTTGATAACTACGCTAAACGGTGTAATTGCCTATCACATTGTTTATCACATCCAGTTGGCAGGTAGGCGCCGGCGTTACTGCAGCTAAGACGTGGATGTCGTATGGGATCAATTCTAATCAATAATCACTACGTCATCATGCGACAGCTGCGATCACAGTGGCTTTAGCTGCCTGTGTCAGTCGTATAATACGAACCTAGCCCCTCCTCCCCCACTCACTACTCCCTTCACATCATGCAAACATCCCTCCCGCTATCGCCTTTTTACAGGAGTCGGGAGCAATTGTTATACCGATCGATGAAAGGTTGGCTTTGGTCGTCAGCGATTTGTTTAATAGCCTCGAACAGAGCAACAGTAGCAACAGCAGCAGTAGCTGCATATGCGCCATCAGACACCCGTATCAGCATCATCTGCTTTCTCTCCCTCTCTTCTCGCCTTTACTTGTCCGACCGCCGCTAAATATGCACGTGTTGCACTATCGATATCAAATAATCCATTCCTATAGCTTTTAAACAAAAATTCTGTCACTCCGTGCGGGTCACGGAAATGGCATAATACGACTGATCCATTAACTCCCGAATGGTGTACAATGTAACTAATCAGGTTGGAGTTAACTTACTAGATTTATTTTCGTGTATGCTAGTAGTTTTTTAACTAGTATAAAATTTTACTTGAAAAATTAAGTTGGATTTTGGTACACATGATAGGTGCAATTTGGGCAGCTTTTTGTTTCCTATAATTAAAAAGCACAGTGGCAGAATTTTGGGCTTAAGTACATTAAACTAATTCCATGTTTTGCCATGGAAAAGTCAAAACAGGTTTAAACAAGTAAACTGATATAATGTAAAAAATTACAAGCACAACATAAACACATGAGAGTATACTTTTTAATGTTTTGGCTGCGTCGCAAACAAGTAATAACACGGTATACAACTGATTAGAACTATAAGCTACACATGACATCTTGTCAGTAGGCCAACATGTACATTTGTCATTGTTCTATTAATACTTTATTTAAACGTCTAAATTATTCGACAGTTGCATTATAAAATGCTTTATCTTACGTAGGTAATAAGTGCTTTTCTTAGTGAAGCATTTGATAACATTTGACACAATCATCGTACTATTGGTGTCAATATTCCACTTACGTTAAAATCAAGTAATAACCGTAAAAGCGGATGTTACGGTTCTTAATACAAAAGCTTTCTGTCAATCGTTACTAATAAAAACTGCAATAAAATCACTCTATAGAGATAGTACATGTGTTTAAGTGATCAGGTGTATAGGCTACAACTCTAGTTGGCGGCAAGGTCTCAGCTGGTCAGCTGATGTCTCGAGTGCTTACAGGCGTTCAGACGCACGTTTCCGGTTCATGTCCCAGCACCGCTCATTTCTCGCTGATAAAAACATCATCATCATTATCATCATCGTTGTCGTCGTTGTCAATCAAACACTGCTCGGCGATGAACGGCATCACGGAGGAGGTCCGCGGACGAACATTCGATGTTGATGACCGTTGTGACGGCGGCGGGGGTGGCGGACAGCGGCCCGACGACGAGCGGCGATCGATGACATCCGACCAGCGCTGGCAACTCGCTGGGACCAGGAAGTCGGGATTGTAGGGGGGCGGCGGAAGCTCGATGTCGGCGTAGTCGGGAAGACGCGGTGGCGTCACTGGCGCCATGCGATGCTGGTCAGAGGCACTGGTAAAGACGCCGGCGTCTCCCGTCCAACTGTGACGACTATGACCGCCAGACATCCTCGACGTCGCAAACTGACAGCCCATCGACACGGAAAATGGACGTGTGGACAGGGCTGAAATTGGAGGACGAATGGTTAGAGTTAGAGGTCCGCAACGTACGGACGAGCTAAAGGTCGGGTGGATCTTGGAGCAGGACTCTGGACGACTGGAAATGGTTAAAGCTTCATCAGATGGCAGTCGTGTACTAGTGGGTCTCTGAGCGGGAGAGGACAACGAGATGTAGACTGGAGTGTTGATACGAGCCGTGAAAACCTCAGACGATGTCGACATCTTAACAGTTTCGCAACCTTTCAAACAGTATCCGCACAATTATTGCAGTTAAGAAACGGTTTATTTAATACTTGACATACTTGAAAATCACTAATCAGTCCACAAGAACGTTATAGGGGGCCTACAAAATTCAAAAATATAATAATCGACTCATAATGATACTTGACAACTTGACAAGCACACGCGCCGACATTGTATACAGACTGACTGCTATGTTCTGTATAAATTTTCTTATACATATTACATACGTACATATATGTACATAATAGTACTGGCAACTGCTCAAGTGTTATCTGTTAAGAGGTGTAAAAAATTAACACTGGTTGCAAAAAAGCAAACGATTAAAACACATAAATTACCTGGCGATTCCGCAGGCCGTCGCAGCAAATCAACGCAACAATGCAGGCTACTCGTCAAATTCAGCTGAATACCAATCGAATACACTCGACTTCACCTGTTCACAGTCACATTAGCCCACCTGCAGACGTAATGGTGTGATGTGATGTTTGGGGTCCGCCTGTCTGTTTATGTCAGGTTCAACAGTCAAGACACGAACGTCGGTCGACGCTTCAAATTATTCATAGTTTACCGCGCGCAGCAGCTTTGCCGTGAAGTTTGTGGTCGCGGAATCTTAATATCAAGCTCGAGTAATCGACGATTCGACGTCGATTAATAAATAGCTGTTTTTACTCAAAATAATATTCTTTTGACAATTGTTAGTCTGCCGAAAAAACCGCATTACTTTTGTAGGCTCAAACCCTCGAGATTGTGATAGGGCCTAATGCTGTCTCTCACGGCATCGCTTAAACGGTTCAGTAAAAGTAGAAGTAAATTTCCGCCTGAGTTTCGTGGCCCACTGGGCGTCGCTGATCTTCGTTTTAATGGCCCTCAGCCAGACACCAGCTTACACTGCAAGACCACAGATACGAGGCTAGCGCATCGCGTGATGTTTCTGTTTACTTCCCTGCCGTTTTGCTAGTACAAAATTATACTGCTTGGTGACAAAGGAACATAAGTGTAAATAACTTGCCCAAGGTTACTACTCAGCGGTACCCGTCTGAGACTCGAACCCGTGACCTCCTGGTCACAGATCCGATTCTTTTCTGAGTGAGCCACCACGAAAGTAAGTGAGTAAGACTATTTCTAAAGCGCACGAAACAAGAAACAGTCACAATGCGGCGCGGTCAGTTAGCGCCCGACAAAATGTTTTCAGTTTTCGCTTAAATAGTCCGTAGGTACTGTCTCGTCGCAAGTACGATGGTAGACTGTTTCACACACGCGGACCAGCAGCAGTGAAACTCTTGTCGCCGCACGTATTGTAATATAGTGATACGACGCAAGTCCTGTCAGCTGCTGATCTGAGAAGGCGACGGCCACTGTCAGCGACAAGGTTGATATCGTCAGTTAAGTATGCCGGCGCTTGACCTGACACCGACTGATGCACCAGGTATGCAACTTTGTACTCCACTCGTCGCCAGACAGGAAGCCAGTGCAACTGAACTAGCACGTGCGAGATGTGGTCACATCGTCTGGCGCCGGTGATGAGACGTGCGGCTGTGTTCTGGACCGACTGTAATTTCTGAATTGTGACAACGTCAACAGACGGCAACAGGTAAATGCTTGGAGCATTGTTTTAGCAGCTTCTGTTGTCAATGACTAAACAACTGAACGCAGTTGTCGAAGTTGGAAATATCCAGATCGGCAAAGTACAGTGACGTGTGTAGATAGTGACAACTGGCTGTCAAAGATAACTCTAAGGTTGCGAACAGACTCAACGCCTTGGACGCCACCCTAAACGGTTCAAGCTATCAAGATATGTTTTCGTACCACACGTGGCACACGACAGAGTAATGTCTCTAGTTTCTTGTCAGATTTCGAAATGGTGAGTTAAGAGTTCAGCCAGGACCAGTGCATTGCACGCACCTGGCAGCCCTTGTCAAAAGCGATAATTTGAGCAAAGCTTCTGGATGTGTGCGAAACGGTGCGAAGTATAACCTAAGTTGGTAGTAATTAGTAGGCTAATAGAAAGTGGCATACGGCGACCTTAAATGACCTTGAATGACATAATAGCCGTCATCTTTTGTAATTTCACCAAACTGTTTTAAACCCATTCATAGATGGCGCCATAACCGCCGCCGAGCGATCTGCTGGCGCTAGCCAAACTTCTTGTCTTCTCGGTCACGTGTATTTGTGTCTTAATTTATTAGGCGCGGCCATGGACACTAGCTGTGGCGAAAGCAGCGACAAATGCGTGTGGCAGTGGCGTGCAGTATGAGAGCACTACAGAGATGCGGGTTGAGAATGATGCGATCTGGGACACGAACGCAGTCAGCGACGATCGTGCAACAATTGAGAAATACGGTCCTACTTACTTAGGACCGCGTTGTATACTAACGTCTCCGCTGCATTCGGCACTGACTGTAGACGGTCCAGAAAGCGCCTGGAGATAGGGACCTATCAGTGAGCACTGCTGTGGTTTAATCTCAACTTAACTAACGAGCTGACGAGGAACAACGTAGCTGACTGAACGTCTGATGCTGTGTGTCTGGAGCAGTCGCACTGATCGGATACAGTTTTTCTTGCAAAGTTTCCAACACTGAGAAAACAAGAATCTTAGCTGTCGCTGGCATGCCGCCCGACGCTTGTACGAACGTATTCGCCAGAGGCCGCCAAGCAACTGTAAGAATAACATATTCATAGCGTATTCCCAACATTTGACTCCCTCAATGAGTGAGATCCTCTCAGCTATCGGGTTCATATTTGATGTGGAAAAACTGGAATGGCTGGGCTACAATCTCGTGAAAGTTGCATGATGATCGACTCAGTGGTTTGAGCGCATTACATCAACGCGACAGACACACAAACAGCCACACAGCCATATAGCAATAGTCACCCTAAAAGTAAAGTAAAACCGAATTACTTGCTGGCAAGTTTTCTGTTTTGATAAACACCGGTACGTGGTAGCACCGACGGCTAAGAAGACAGAATTGTTGTGGAATATACCGGCACTTTACCGTAGCGTGCATTTCGCCGTAATAACTATGTTTGACTTAGTACCAGTAATTTACCGTGTTGTGCTATCAGCCAACTCAACCATTACTTATCTACTCAGTGGTTAGCTGCCACTCACTCATGCCAGCCAGTATGTGATGTCTTGATGTTGCTAATACAGTATTCCAACATTTGCATATTTCGTTGTTTACCACATCTTGTCCAAAAGTTGCAGTTCTTCGAGCCACGGCAGGTTAAACGCAGGCCTAAGTAATAACTTTAACGACGTATGATAAATACGCTAGCATAGATGAGTCAAAATATGAAACGGGCTGCAGTAATCTATAAAGAGCGCAGGAAATGCAGATTTAGCGCACAACCTTATTTTGTGTCAAAATCATTGACAAACAGCTACAACGACTTTAAAACCGACGCGACTGTTTTTTGTTTATGAAAACAGCAGCTAACACGACCTTTCAATGTCAAAAGGTAGCTGCGGTATAATCAGCGACATCATAAATTCACTTACTAAATAACTACGCTAATCATTTCAGTTTCGTTGTTAGAAAAAAAACAGCAGAGACGTAGTACATTATGTAGTGAGCGACAATGCACATCACGTCGTCACGTGTTCGGTGACGACAAGCCTGGATGCGGCTGCTGCGGCAGGGCGCTACATCAGCCGAGATGTTGTCCATCCGTCTTGCCGCCGCCAACTCAGCTGCCCGGGAGTTGACAGATGACATGAAAGAATGATGAACGTTATTTTCATCACACGTCACCGCATAATTTCTCTGCCGTCTAGGATCGAACGTTGCCGGCCGTCGTGTCAGCAATTTGACGAGCATTCAGACGCAAAGAATAATCTCGTAATGACTGCTGCATTGTAACTCAGACCACGTCGCGCTGTAACATAACATGAAGTCACTTTCTGGCTCGTCACTTATCGTCTGGCGCTGTAGACGGGTGTCACTGTAACATATTTACTTTATTTTAATCTCTTTCATCGGCATCAAGAAAGCAGTGTTACTATTAATCGGCGTATGAGACTCTGCACGGCGCCAGCCTAGTCGCCTGCCGGTTTGTTTCGCAAAGTAATCGACAGCCAATATTCGTAATTTGCGGCAGGATTTTTGTCGGTGCCTCGCGTATATTAAACGAAGCCGCGAAGCACACCGGATTGAATAAATATAAACTACTAGTACATAAATCCAAGAACAAACGTTGGCAGCAAGCACGAAATAGTTCTGGGATCGAATTTCGGTTTCTCTGACGCAGTTTCTACCGGCGTGTTTGTATGAATCAGTTGCGTGAAAGTTGGTACAAGTAATATACGCCGCAAAAGACAACTGAGTGCGGCTGGTACAACTTCGGATCAAAAATTATTGTCTATTTGTCATCAGTAGTATCTGTATGGAAAAAAAGAAAGAATTACAACACTTTTGGAGTTAAACTGAGAAATTTAAGAAATTCGCGCTATTTAAACAATGCAACTTTTGACTTTTAAAAGGTGATAATGATAATATAACTACAACACCGTCATATAGAGAAGTGTAAAAGTGCACATTTTACAGTGATATTTTCAGATCTTTTTAATCAACAACTGTTAACAGATATTTATTATATCGTTTTACAGAAATCGCGGTACTTTTATTCGGACCCTAAAACAAACAGTTCTACATTTTACAGGCGCATCCCGGAACTTTAGGTTCCGGAGTCCGGAGATATAAAAAAAGACATAAAACGTTGGTAAAGGCGCCATTTCCGCCGAAAATTAGCGGAAAAATCGATTCAGCCGTCGTACAGTACAAGTAATGAAAAACTTCCAGTCAAACGTGCTAACACGTTTAGTAGATACTAGATCAAGACATATAGGCCTAGCCGTAAACTTTCGTAAACATCAGGTTTTAAAATGGTTATGTTTGTGTACAATGTACATGCAGAATATTGGGGTCACTGACTGACACGGTATCCTTTGTTGTGAAATAAACAAATTACGCAAATAAAAATTAGTTTCATTCGTTAAGCACAAGTGTCTCTGCTTTAGATGCTGGTTTCATAAAACCTGATAATGGTTGTTGGAAGCAGTTTAACTATGATAAAAACGCAGCAGGAGCCAATGATCTTTGCGTTCGGAACAGCGCCGACGAGTTTTAACCTTTCTCCAAACACGGAGACACCTACTACTGTAACATTAGCCACAATAAAAACAGATAATGCTGAAAAGTGAAAACATTAATCCAGCAGCCATTTCACATTATTAGCTTTCAGAGTTTACCGGTGGTAAGAAATCTTAGTCGTTCGCAAGTCATATTGCCCGTTTGCGTAAGCATATAATATCACCCAGGACAGTTTATTAGTCCACCTGGCTACAGTCTAGCTGAGCTAATCATATAGACTGTTCGAAGCGCGTCTGTCTGTCTGTTTGTATGTTTTCCAGGTTATCGCAAATCGGAATCGCTGGACATGGAGCCTTGTAAACGTGTACGCAGAAACATACTAACCAACTCTGGTCACTAACCAAAAACTAGATCATCCTACTTAAGCCAACTGTGCGTCACTGCCATGTGCGGCTTGTATATAATATAGGACACCATGAGTTTCGTGCCGCAATATCTGTTGAAATATAGTGTATAGCTAAGAGTAAGCCTTGGGAGGACTGGCGGCCAGATGGTGACAGAAGGCCTACACTGCACAACAAGGTGATAGAATGGGTGAATGAGTAGGCATCAAAGCTAAACGTCCCACTCGACACATTATAGGTCATTTCGGGGACGTGTTTTGCAGGCCAGACGACCTAACCAACAGCGTCAACGATATCAGACTTTAGTGCCATCATGTTCGAGTAGCCTACAGTGAATAAACTCGCAAGGTGATGGAGCCGCAGAACGCAACGTCAGGCGGACTGGACTAGCAGGCTGCGGGCGACAAGATACAGCGCTTGATAGCGCCCGATCAAGGCTTCCGTGACGACGTGGAAATTGAACGCCGGCGTATATATTCCACACCGACGACACACGGCGGCTTCCGTGTATTATTACTTCTCATGTTGACGCCGTTCATGCTCTTGTAGTCTTTCGCTGGCTAACAAACGCGGTTTGCAGTTGTCCGCCGTCCACCGCACAACCTTAACGTTTTGCTTTATTAATATTATGTACGGTACAATGTAGGCCTATGTCGGCAATCGTACACGATCTTACATTTAAGAAACTTATTATCGATGCAACGAAAATTTAAAAAATATACCAAAAACCTAAAAATTAATTAGAAAATGCGGCAGTTAACCTGTCGCAAAAACGGAATTTCAGACTTTTCGTTTCTTGTAAAATTTACGGGACGAATCTGTCTAACGTGCATGAGAATTTTTTTAAAGTTTAGCTTAACTTGAACCAGTATTTAGAAAAAAGATAATAAGCTAGCACAGCAGCAAAATATAAGGCGTTCCGTAGGGGCAAAAAGTGATTAGTACAAACGTCCCAGTCTTATGCGTTGTGTTGTTACTTCAAGTGAGTTACTGCAAGCGAGTTATCGGGGAGTGAGTGAGTGAGCAGTTTCTTAACGGCACATCAGCACGTAGAAGGCCATTTCAGTGCCATTCCATGGTGTTAAGATTAAAAACGAAATACATCTAACAACGATAAGAAGAAGAATGTAAA
>Ga0126335_1002013_pt1 | contig 11878 bp, 7 predicted proteins | sample OlaspJWI45metaG_FD_108409 | JGI IMG/M metagenome (GOLD analysis project Ga0126335, IMG submission 108409) | Marine gutless worms symbiont microbial communities from Oahu, Hawaii - Olavius sp. 1 OAHU.JWI-45 metaG | ecosystem: Host-associated > Annelida > Digestive system > Unclassified | place...
ATAACTCTGCCAACATTAAGTACACAACATTTGTTAAAAGAAATCGACAGTTGCCACATATGAGCATCGACAGCCTGCTGTAGTTGTGCAACATCTATGTCATCAGTAATACGTAAGTACATTTTGGCATCATCAGCAAGGAACATAAGTGGTCCTATGCCACTACCTTGTACAACGCCACTGATTAACTGAGCAATGTCAGACACATGTGTGCCTAATTTAGTGCGATGAGTACGTCGAGTGAAGAAATTCTGTAACCACGTGAGGAGCGCTCCACGAATGCCATACATGTAAAGCTTACCTGCTGCTGTCACAGAAGACATAAAGTCCAGTCATTTACACATTCAAGCATGTTTGTACATGTTGACCGACGTCTTATAAAACCATGCTGGGACTTGTTTAGAAAGTTATTGAGCTGGAGATAATCGAAAAATCTTCTGGCAATGATTCTTTCAATAACTTTGCTTAAGACACAGGTAAGTGATATCGGGCGATAGTTAGAAACATAACCAACAGTACCTTTTTTGAAAACAGGTACAATATAGGCGTCATGCCATGCTTCAGGTCAGGTCAAGTACAATGCCTACTGAAACTAACTGGCTAAACATAATAGAGAGTGGTTTACACAGACAATGCTTCAGGTGTTTGATCAGAACAGGTGGTACCTCATCAGGACCACAGTTCATATTGCATTTAAGTTTGTTAATAGACCGTAGGGCATCAGTTTCACAAATATGGACAGTATCAAGCACACTCTCCAAAACAACTTCGTTACACTGTGGAGTAACATCATTATTGGATACACTCACTGCCGCAAAGTAACAGTTTAAAATGTTAGTCTTCTTGAGTTCGTCCATAACGGACACCATGCTCATCGACAATAACACCAACATTACTACGATTTGTTATGCACTTATTTACATATCTGTAAAAAGCAACAAGATTATTTTTTTCAATTATGCGCTTCTCATTTGCAACTTCGTTATCTCACACGTACAATTCCTATATTCACTACGTAGCAGTGAGTCGTGGGGTAACTTCATGAGCTGTTTCCAAGTTTGTCATCTTTTGGACTCATATTTGTGAATCATACGCGGCAATCTGCATGATTGTTTTTCAACACTGACCAACTCTGATGATGGAACATACATTATATAGTTTACCACAACACACTCATAAAAACATTCAATCCACCAATGGCAGATGGATTTTCATACAATACAGCTAACCAATCTATGTGCAACAAATAACCCATTAGGAAACCTAAACTCCGGCCGCAGACCGTGAGCAAAGCATTGCAGCGCGTATTCGATGCGGCAATCGCTAAATTACTTTGGCGTCTTGTTTCTCGTTGCTTCTATATGTCGATTTGTGTTTGTTTCTACGACAACATTGAACTGAGGCTAATGCTTTGTAATTCGACAAAACAGTCGCCAGATGCCGACACGGAAATGTCTTTAACTGTTATGTACGCTATTTGTAGACTATTAGATAAGTTACACATCTGTAGTGATATATTATGTACCTGTAACATTTTTATTAAAATGTGAGCACAGATCTAATCTTTAGGCACGTTACAGTGCATTTGTTATTTTTCTACCTAAAACACCCGAATAAAGTAATATTTACCATTATAACAACTGTCCGATATGAAGGTGTTCGTGTAAAACACCGGAATAAAGTATTTTTTTACCATTATAACAATTGTCTGATATAACGGGTCACTCAGTACTTCATGACAGTCAGACTTTCGTTACGGGTCACTCAGTACTTTGTGACAGGTAAAATCTGCAGACTAGTAAGCACGGCCAAGCATATACAATACAAATAGTACGCGCGCACGCGCGCGATCTTACTATGGCCGCAGCCAGCCAGGCCTTCGGCCTGGAACCGGTCTGCGACCGGTATAATCATACATTGACTGTAAATCAATGCAATACCAGTGGTATTTACGAACCATATCATTATACACAGTATTACATTTTGAGTCATAGAACTTAACGTTAATTGTGAACACAATACCATTGTGATCACTGAATCCAATTGGGTGAAATGAGGTGAACCATTAGTGATAAGCGTATCAACACCAGTAAACAGTACAACAAGGATATTAAAACCATGTGTGGGAAACTGAACAAGTTGGTGGGAGAAAGACAGGTCTGCATTAAAAAAGGACACTGTAGTGGAGATATTTAATGCAATTGTAGATAAAGTCAAATACACATTATGACAGATCAGCAATAACTGTGCATACACACACAGCCATTCTCAAAGTTAACCTTGGTTAGTCCATGAAACCTCAAAGGTCTTCAGAGAAATGACACGTGGCAAATGTTTGAGCTTACAAGTGCTACAACAGCATGAAGGAGCCTATATGTGATGGAGCATAGAGGCAAGCATGCACTGATCACCCACAAAAGCTCTGGATATCTCCCAGTACAGGTCATTAGTCATTAGCACACTGTGCTGTTCAATGTTCATCAAGGTAGCTCAGGCAAGTCTGAGATTCTGCAATGCCAAGGTGCACTAGGTCTATACAGTGAAGCTTACATCGTTCACAGGGACCCAATACACAGATGAGTAATGGTAATTTATACCTACTGAGAATACTTACGTTCTAAGTACAAAATTGTGCACAAAGAACCAAATTTGCACATCACAGTCCAGCCTACAAACAATGCTTCTCAAGTATGCAGTGCACTGGGACGTTCATGCATTACACGGAAGACATACAAATGCTCGTCGTTAGAGCCAACGTATAGAAGACCAGATGCTGGCTCAATTAACACCCGGTAAGGCTCCCAAAGCTGGTAATCACTGCCTTGTTCCGTGATGAGCTCACGCAGCAGCACTAGCTGATTGGGACTGAACAAGCAGATGCGGTTATTACCACTGTCTGCGACGATAACACAACCAGATGTGTCTACTGAAGCATGCACTGGGTTGTTCATCTCGTCCCTGCCATGGCCTGGTTCTCTGCTTCCATAACTTGACAAAATACTGCTGCTTTGTGAGTCAAAAATGAAGACTCGGTGCCAGACTGACGATTCCCAGCCCTAATAAAATACAAAATAACACATATTGTCCTATGATGTGATACTCTGGTACAGCAAATCCTACTTTGGCCACACAAAAGAATTCAGTTAGATTATAGCCTACTAGATTTTATAATGCTGGCTGGGTCAGATATCCATGGAAAATACAAACTACTTTGTTGACAAAGTTAAAGCAATAGAAGAAACTGCATACCTCACCTCAGAAACTAAAATAAAATGAATACAACGCTGCAACGTAACTAACAAGATTCGGATGCAGATAGATATTCATCGAAGGCTAACCTCACCCCCTCAGCTAATGCTACATTTTGTAACAAGTAATGTGCAGCGCACCAAGTGCTTGTCAGTACAAAATACAAAAAACATACCAAGTTTTATATCAAAAATAAATTTCTCTTTGGAAGGAGTCCACCCTTACCCTTCATCACACCCCCAGAAATAAAATGCCCCCCCATATCAGTCTACTAGCATACCAACTTCAAATTTCTTGTTTCTTGCCACTGTGGCTTGGGATAAGCAAAAATCCCATAGTAAACGTTATTCTTTGTTACTAGCACATGAACAAGCTCATTTTGATAAAAAATAAAACTGTAGGTTTCCAAAATAGTTATTTTCTTTGTATGGTCTTTAGATTGCATGAAGTGACAAATTTGGTTAGCCTGACACAACTTTCTTCTATAAAGGTTTCACTGTGTCACAACTACAAATAAAAGAAATAATGGTATACTTATTACTTTAAATAGCAATGACTGTTACAGATGTAAGTAAAAAGCACAAACAACCTGGCATATTACGAATTGCTTATTATCAGACAGTAGAACAGCGTGCCATAACATATCCATTCCTTCTGCTGGAAATGCAATCGCACGAATCTTTTGCATGTTGTGATCGTACTCTACAATTTCTTTTGCACACATCAACAAGGCATTGCCAGTGCGCTGATCAACTGCCAAGTTACGACCTTCATTGGTAATGCTGCAGTGTGCTCGCACATCACCAGTTGCAGAGTCTAGGCACAGAAGCAACTGTGGAGACCGACCAACATCCATAATGTACAGACATCGATGAATTGGGCTAGCAGCCATATCTCGTGGATTACACATTTCTGAACACTGTAGTAAACGTTTGCTGAACAAACATGCAAACACAAACAGAAGCAACATTTTCTACTCGAGATGCCAACTACAGCTTTATTTACTTTACAAGCCATTCTGCTCATCCAGCAGGACATTATACAATACATTACATTACATTAGAGTTATATAGAGTGGCCTAAAGTAGAAATACCGCTAAACCATTACTATACACGGTGAGCAGAACTAAAAGCCGAAAACAGTTAAAAAGGAAATGATCGGGAAAAGAGATAAGTTTTGAGGCGATTTCGAAAAACAGTCAGCGTTGAAGCTGAGGTAATGTCGGATGGCAGACTGTTCCAGAGGCAGCTTCCGGCAACTGGAAATGCATGATCGCCAACAGTGGACAGCCATGTACATCGGATCACTAGCTGCGAGGATGACGACGACCGGAGATGGCGGTGGTTAAAAATGGCGATGCTCTGGATGTAGTTGGAAAGATACCATGGCGCCAGGACGTGCAGGCATCAGTAAGTGAGCAAAGCTAACTTGAAATCGATGCATTCCAGCGACTGCAGCCAGTGTAGGTCTTGCAGCATTGGTGTGACATGCTAATACCGAGAAGATCGATGTATCAGTCTGGCGGCGGCATTGAGAACCGACTGAAGTCGACTGAGCTGAGATGCAGGAATTCCTGCGAGTGTTGTATTGCAGTAGTCAAGATATGGCATAACCAGCGACACGACCAGCAAATGGAACACAGAATCGGACACTGAACGTCTGATGCTGCGGAGCTGTCATAACACAGCGAAACATCCGGACACCGTACGCGACACATGAGACCGCATAGCGACATCGCTGTCGATGAGAACTCCAAGGTCACAAACAGTTGTCGAGAGCAGCACGTGGTGCTCTCCGACACGAACAGCAACAGATGGCAGATGGTTCTGCGGACAAGTGGTCGAACACCAGAGGATCTCTGTTTTCCCAGTGTTCAGCTGTAAGCGATTCGACTGCATCCAGTCAGACACTTCGTCAGGTAAGCTGACAGGGTGGTCTGGAACTGGTTGGCAGACCCAGGGCAACACGGGCCCTGTATCTGCGTATCGTCGGCATATAGATGAGGGCTAAGACCATATCCCTCAATGAGATCGATCAAGCCAGCAGTGTATAAGATGAACAGTAGGGGGCCCAGGACAGACCCCTGTGGAACGCCAAACCGCACGATTTTATGAGTCAACAGAGTCGAACCACGTCGCACCCACTCCAATTATACCTATAGTCTAAGCTCTGCTCCATATCTCGCCCGCCCCATACTATCCTCCTGCCCAGTCAAAGAATGGATGCTGCCTGCCCACCTGCACAGCAGTGTATCACGCCTCCAGCAGTGAGGCTGACCTGTATCTAATGCTGCCCAAGACTATAGGCTAGGGCTGCCGAGCACCGTCCATGCCTCGCCAGCCAGTGTAGTGAAAGACAGAAAATGCCAATTTTCTGGCTCTTAGCATGACCCCCAATTTTTTGCGCCTAAAATTGTCCCTGGGGCATCCTAAAGCTACCCTGAAAATTTGGAGACAATCACTCCTCCCGTTCCCGAGTTATAAGCAAACAAACATATATACATACAGACACACGAACTCCCTTATATATGTAGAAGTAATAATTGTACTGACTAACTACACGAATTTCTGTTGGGTAGCTCAGCCACTGACATTATCAGTTTACTACTCAATAGTAGCTAAACTCAAGGTGATGGCAAACCTGTTTAAAGTTTTCAAGTCATAGACATATACTGCAGGCAGCACTACTGAAAGAACAAACAGCTCATCATTCAAGATAGTGAGTCCCCACACAGAATAACCAAAATCAATGCCACGAATCAACTTGGCTTCAGGTAGGTACCTACTGAGTGGATCTACAATGAATCAGCAACATATTATGGTACGTTACAGAGAATTACACCAATTACACCAACCACACTATACTATGACAAAAAATACAGATACAAAATAGTTAAGTGTTGTTATCATTTGCACTCGCTTGCTCAGACTAGACCACACTCTCATAGTAACCATTTCCACTTACGAGTGAGTGCCAATGAGTAACAGTGCGCCTGAGTGAGTCTAAGCAAACCAGCGTGAGCAATTACTGTCACTCATAATGAAATACACTGAGCTCAGCATATGTGGAAATGATGTTACAACACCACATACTTCATGGAATTAACTGTAACTTTTGAAATGACGCTTTTTGGCACAAGTCAACATTATTACTAAGACTAACTTTGAATACTGACTCCCTTAATATATCAATCTAATGTACACTGTCTACAGAAAATGCCAAAAAAATAGTGAGTTTTATATGGCAGTGAATGAAACACTGATGCAGCTCAGTAGTAACTAAGCTTAGCTAAAGTTCTGACGAGCAAGATGAGCAAAACAAGCACTGATGATTATATTGTTGCAGCAATTTATAGTAATTAAGGATGTCATACTCAGTTGCTTTAAGCGCCTCTTCAGCACAATAACAAACCAATTCCTTGTCATGCGAAACCACCACTCAGACCACACTGCTGCCAACTCACGATACATGTCGCCTGATGGAACATATGCTGTGGATTCCCACTGATCAAGCACCCTCCACATGCAGCATTTCAGCAAGATCATCTCCAGCATCTCAATGGGCAGGTCCTGCAGCTAAATACGGTCACAATGCACTACAGCTGACAATGCTGCTGTTGTGTTGCAATGAAAAACTACTGCTAGCTGTCAATGATTGGGTAAAGGTATGTTTATAGTGTAGGCCTACATATTTGCAGACACGAGCATTAATGAAGTAATGTGCTCAGTCAATGATTTGCACAGTAGCACAGATACTAACTAAACTCCGAGGGGAGCATAAACCTGTGTGCTTCTGCTTTTATGGGACCGTGACCTTGAGATTAACCCCATGACCCTGAAACGTGAAGGTGACCTAGCATTACTGAAGCTTCACACTATGACGCTGCTAGCTGACGGCATTCAAAACTTAGAGCCTGAATTGAAAAAAAACTTAAATTCGTTGCCTTGACCTTGACCTTGGACCCACGACCTTGAAACTGAACCGTGACCAACATATTCTGAAGATGTATATCCAAACTCAAATGAAGTTGCTAGGTAAAACCATTAAAAATATATAGCCTGAAATGAAGATAGCTCTCAAGGTCAAAGGTCAAATGTGACCAACTTCGAACCACTTCTAGCGTTCACCATGGGGCATATTTCTACCAAGTTACATCAATTTGTAATCCGTAGTTTTTGAGATTTTCTGCGAACAGACACAGATGCAGACGCACACACAGACACCATCAAAACCAATACCTGCTCGCAGCATGTGCGCAGGTAAAAAATTTAAAGCAATTCTGGATGAAGTAAGAAGACTGTAAAAGCAAGTGAGAAGTACATTCAACTCACAGAGGTGAAGTAAACCCTAGCTGTAGCTAGCATCTAATTCATTACGCATTGCTATCAAATGTTTTGCACTCATATTAAATGGCTTTCGACACTGACAATTGTATGTCGCATTTATCAAACCCAACACAAATATCAGCAGATAGTAAGGCAAGAAGCAGCTCAATATGCCCAGTGTCTACATAATTCAAATAACAAAACTGCATTGTATAAGGTTAAATCTATTCAATTCATTGTCACATTTTACAGTTTACCCAGGCAAATTAACAGGCAACACTCCAAAAACAAGCATAACTAACTATGCCACAAACAACAACTGACATTTTATGCAGCCTAAAAGAACATCTGCTCACACAGAGACTGCATAATTATGATTTGTCAATGCTACTATGCACTCAGAGAAAATGACAGAACTTCTCATACTGTTGTATCCGCTGAAACATTATCCATCTCTACTCCAGTGCAGAATTATTACAGATCTATCACACACTCAAATCTTCATGCCTAATAACACAACACAAATACACAACAGCGCAATATCAGCAGGATGTAAGCGAAATATGCAGAATATGAGTGATAACGCAAGTTCACAAAAAGAAAAAACTGACAGTTATGTTAGATCGTTGTTAGAAACTGCAAATGGTATTGTATAGCTGGCGGCAATAATAAGATTGCTGAGTAAACGTAGCCACTACACAATGGCACAAAATGAATAGTGTTTAGGTGTGTTGAAAGACATATTATTGTTTAGAGAGGCTAAAGATCAGCATTTTTTAACTTGTGAGTAGATAGACTAATATTCAAGCAGTGTGTACTAAATAGGCATTTTTATGCGCTTTTATTTTTCACTTTTTATTTTTTATTATTGTGTACTTTGTGTGAGAACCAATGTTCATAACAGTAATTTTTAACCATAGTAATAATAACACAGTGCAAAAATGTAATATACACAAAACAATTATTATGCACGTGATGAGTGATGACTGTCAGTCACTGTCAATGCTGGCATCAACACACAGTCGTTAAGCTGTGGAGTGTGGAAGTAGTAGCACTCATTTCTGCTTCAGCCAAAATAATGGTTGGGTCATCTGGTCTGTAAAAATCGTTCCTGGGGGATATGATAGAAGTGTTTAAGATAATTAAAGGGATATATGACCCAACATGTGTGCCTCATCTAGATCTTGTGAAATTATCAGATGATGTAATAAGGACTAGGGGTAATAAATATAAACTAATTCAGCATCACTGCTGTTATGATTTAAGAAAATTTAATTTTACTAATCAGGTAATACCCATATGATATAGTCTCTCAAACCATGAAGTTTCTGCTGATACTGTTAACTGTTTTAAAAACCGCTTAGATAAGTACTGGTCTACCAAGAGGTATTGTATAACCACAAGGCAGATCTCCATGGCACCGATAACCACAGTATATTAGAGTAGTAATTTTGTGATTTTAAAGTTTTATCCTAACATTTATTTCTCAGATACAGAGGCCTGTCAAGGCCTGCATCTGTTTCCTCTGTGACAATAATACATTCCATTACTTTACATACATTTGTCAGACTAACTGGTCTGTAGTTTTTAACTTCAGCCTTGTTTCCTTTCTTATACATCAGTACAGTATTAGCAAATTTCCAATCCCGAGGGATTAAACCTATATTGTAAGAAGTTTCAAATATCATATGCAAAGGGGCTACAATATGATATCTAACCTCATATAAAATACGAGGGCATACTGAATCGGGGCCTGGAGATTTGTTCGCTTTTAAATTATTAAAAGTTTATCAAGTATTGCTTCCTCACTGAAAGCCATGTCCTCGCATGATACTGCTGGAACTCTAGCGGGAAGCTCCTTAAATTCTCATTCAGATTCTAGTGTGTACACACCAGAGAAGTAATTCCAGAAGATATTAGCTTTGTCCACATCATCGTTTGCAACGACAACACATCTGTCACTGGCAACAGTCTTAATATCACCAATTCTAGTTTGTGCTTCAGACTTACTATTAACATATTTCCAAAAAATTTTGGGATCTGATTTACATTGTTTTGCAACTTCACACTGTTCTTTTTTCTATAAGATGAGTTTGTTTACAAACTCATTGCATAATTTTTTATACTCCCTGTGAAACTGGGAATTTCTAGTTTCAATGTATCTATTCCATAATCTAGATTTTTCTGATTAAACTCGTTATCTTTGCATCAAGCATACACAGATTTCCATGAAGCTTTTTTCCACTGACAAAAGTTACTCGTACAATCACGGTACCGTGACCTAACGTTTGATTGACGTGCGGCTGCCATTGTTACTTGTGTGGTCAGTAATTGTCACAACAACGGTACGGCTGGCCGTGGTACTCGACTCAGAATTAAGTTTTGTTTCTTATTGTAAAGAGAAGATAAACAGAGCATACTCCATACTGGGTTTGATTAAGAAATTTTTTATATATATTTAACAGACGAGGCATTTGTTACACTATATAAAAGTTTAGTTAGATGTCATTTGGAATACGCTAACTCAGTACGGAATCCACATAGACAAGGTTTAATTAAAGATCTAGAAAAGGTCCAGATGAGAGCAACTAAGTTGGTCTTAACTGCCAGCATATAAGGCATGACACAATAGCACATTTTTGTGACAAATGATTGACAAAAATACACTTTAACACAAGACTTAAGAAACAGCAACATAACTAAACAAACTTAATGTAAACATGTAAACAATATGTAAACAATTAAATATGTAAACACCAAATGACCAAATATGTATGACTAATTACCACATAGGACCCCAACGGACCACATCGAGGCGTACTGGACGGACAGACGGTGACCACATTAAATGCAAGAGCAAAGCAAAGCAGAGAAAAAGGCGCGAGCAGTAGCCTCTATGCCCTTGAAATTATAAATAACACAGATGGGTGCTGAGGCAAGGCGTTTGTAGGCCTATATGTATTATGTACATTAATTATTGCAAACTAAAAAACAGTAGGCTACACATGTTGAGGCATCGACAAGTTTTCTCATAAAACTATTTCACATTAATGCATAGGCCTAATGCCTATATGCCTTCAGTGCTTTGACGCTGTTGGTTGGGCGGCAGGAAGGGCATCCGGCCTGTAAGAAAACCTTGGGGGGTTGTGGGGGTGGGGCCGTTAAACGGTTGTTGTTGTTGGATAGGCCTATATGGTGTCTTTAATGGTGCACACCCGGTCAGATGACTCACATGAGATCTGATGTGGTCCAATACGGTTCTGTTCGGTCCGATGTGGTAATTAGTCATACCGAGTAACTAACTCGCAAGAAATTTAAAGGACCAAGCGACAACTGTCACAACCAGGGAATTATACTCAACTTCGCTGGGATTGCTTACTCTGCGGCGAATCAAGCTTAACGTTGTGTAATACCAGACGTCTCCGTAGCTGTAACGGATGTGACTGGTCAGAGTGAACTCTGGTAGGCGTGCGATTGAAAAATCGAAAATTCCGGAAATTTGGAATTCTGAAATATGATATACTTTGTGCAGCCTCTGGAATTGCAATTACTAGGCTCAACTGCACAAGTCTTCGTAAATAAGCGTGAGGGCCCCCAAAACATAGCGGACATTCTAACTTCGAAATTTAATAACTAATTATGGAAAGGTCCAGCTTTACAACTTATTTTCTCATATTGATCCCACTTTCGTACTGGTCTGCCGTCTTGTATTGTTTCCGGTCTCGTAGAATGATTCGATTTGCGTCTATTCGTGAAACACTACGTGTAATTAGTGTTGGAACACATTTATATCAGACTCGGAGACTGTTAGCTAGTGCGACATCGTCTGCCGGCGTCATGGCCAGTGCAGGGACAAATAACGGCCAGCCTACAGTCGGGATCATTGTTATCGGCGACGAGATTCTGAAGGGCCAGACTCAGGACACCAACTCGCACTTTCTGGTCCGTCGATTGTTTACTCTTGGAGCTCATGTTCGCAAGATATCAGTAGTTCCTGATGACCTGGATGCGATTGCAAAGGAGGTGAGTTGCGTAGACTTTACTGTGACTTACTGCACAGGTTATGCCAAATGACGTAGCTAGGCTGGCTTAACTGAAGTCTTAATTCTTACTTTCTAAATTTTCTCCCATTGACTGCTCTCACAGAACTGCCCATCTGGTGCTTTTGAAATCTCTGGCATGGTATCATTTTCAAGTGTGGCAGATTATAGATGCATTAGGCCTCATAAAAAAATAAAGTTGGTGATCGTCCCCGCCCAACCCGCGAAAACGGCCCCGACCCCAATTTTAAAAATATTTTTTC
>Ga0126335_1002014_pt1 | contig 11878 bp, 11 predicted proteins | sample OlaspJWI45metaG_FD_108409 | JGI IMG/M metagenome (GOLD analysis project Ga0126335, IMG submission 108409) | Marine gutless worms symbiont microbial communities from Oahu, Hawaii - Olavius sp. 1 OAHU.JWI-45 metaG | ecosystem: Host-associated > Annelida > Digestive system > Unclassified | place...
TATATGTACATAATGATGTAGAAAGTCCAGCTTTAAATCCAAACTGACTGTCGATGGTAGACATTTTATCATTTACGTGATCAAGAAACACAAATTCAAGAACTTTAGTAATAGAATTGGACATTATGATCTTTCAGTTGTAAAATTTACTGGTAGTTAACTTCTCTTTAGTTTTTGATAGAATACTGTAAACAGTTTGTATTTTAAAATGTCAAAAAATTGTTTTAGAGATCAGATGAAGGTAAAAATTGTTAGTTAGTCTACTAGCATGTAAAATTTTAAATATCTTGCTTTTGTGAGTTTGGAGAAGCCACATTGAGAAAAGCTGTATATGGCATGTCCTGTATGTTTTGTGTTGTGTGTATTGTATGTATAATTAAGTTATATGTGATGAAGAGGAACACAGGTATTCTGATAAAGATTTAAAACAGGAAATACCTACTTCCAACATTAGTTTGATGGAGCCATTATTAGCTCAATTTGATATCACTGACGGCTTCAACTTGGCTGACATGATTGTGTAATGTGCGTGTTTTCTTGGTGAGAACTGCATCGTGGTCGTGCACTGTGTAGGTGTGTTTGTGTGTCTGTCTGTCTGCAGTGTTCTACATGTTTTATTCGCCGGTATCATCAGTCGTATGGCTTGTCATGATGATGTTTACAGCCGTCCTTGCTTTACTCTCATGTGGCCTTCTGGGCCATCTCTTCAGCTTTCACGTCTATCTCAGTAAGTAGAATTCACTTGAACCTTTTGAGTCAAGCACAAATATTCCTTTCACTGTGTAATATCTCCATGAATCTGTACATTAGTATAGCGATATTTAGGAGACGTTGAGTAGTAGTGACATGGTGGATAAGTAATAGATTCTGTTCAGGCTGGTATCATTAATCATGTATAGCAAACTGGGCTGTTTCAAACCACTACATTGCCATACTTAGGTGACATTTATTTTGCTTTACTGTGATATGGATTTACAGCATTTCACCAATAGCTGTATTTTGTGCTTGTAAGTGATTGTATTTTGTAATAATTAGTTCAAATCTTTTATGTGAAAAAATGCTAGGCTTATTACTATCACATATTTCAGCCTTTCACTGTGAATTGAAATATTATCATGCTTTCATTGAACACTAGCGGTTCTGCCCGCACCCCTCCCCCCATAACTTCCTGTCCTCTTACTCCCATGACCATCCTTTAGGTGTATGGATACCACGTGCAAAATTTGGTTGAGATGCGTCGAAAATGTGGCTGTGCATAAGGGTCAGAGAACTGACAGACAGACAGACACAAAGATATAAGATTAGTTTAGTGGAGTGAAAATTATGGTGATGTAATTGTGTAAGTTTTTATTGTGTGTAATTATCAGTTTTTAGCAAAATGACGACATACGAGTACATTGTAAGAAAACGTGATGAAGAGGAACATAGGTCTTCCGATAAAGATTTAAAACAGGAAACACCTGCTTCCAAGCCAGTTAAGGTACTGAGATTATTTGTGTATGTGCGTATGTGTAGATTGTTGTCTCGACAAGAATATTTCATCTTTTTTTCACATTCGTCATTTATTTCAGCTTCTAGTCTGTTGATTGTTGTATTTTGCTTCCAAGTTTAGAGTTGTATTTTATTGTGACATGAAAGTTGACAACTGATTGTTAGTTAACTCAGACTAGTCAGCTGTATTGATACTGTTACTTCATTACACATGTGTTGTATATGTCCTGTGTTCATCATCATCATCATCATCATCAACATTTTTAGAGTGGCCTAAATAGTCAAAACTATCACAAGGACCACTGTTCTGGAGGGGGAAACAATAACCAGAAAAGGGAAATGTAATAAAAGTCAAGCAGATTCGTAGCAGCGGCGGAACAAGTAAATCTTCAGTCTGTTCTTGAACGAAACGACGCGGACGGTCTGTCTTCCTCGCACTCGTCGAACCAGCCCAACACGCTGGCGGGCAACCCGGCGGCCAGGCGACGCGCCTTACGCCCAGATGCCGAAAGACTCCAGCCAGGCCCGCGGGTCCGACGGGCAGAGCGGCGACGAGCCAGGTTGAGGTCGCAGTACACATAGTTGGGCGTCTATGGCGGTCAGATGTGTCATAAACTGACGCGTAAACTTGGAATAACGCCGATGAATTGACACCAAAAACTCCCAAATTCATCGGCGGACATGAGAATGAGCGCCACCAGCAGATGCTGTGCACCACGACGCAACAGATGATACAGAATTCAACTGCTAATACCCAATACAACTAGCATAACATGATAGATAATACTAGCTACATGATAGATAATCACACAATACACACAACTAGTGATTATCTATCATGTAGCTGCAAAAATTTTTTAAAGTTTTTTTGTTTGTTGATTTACAGTGGTATTTGTGATCTGATTAAGTTTTATTCTTCTTTGTATTACTGTATTACTCAGTGGCGTATTTAAGATTTCGTAAAGGGGAAGTCGAGATGTCAAAGGCATCGAGACCCGAGATGCCAAAGGCATTGAGGTGCATCGAGGGGTGTGGGGAGGGAGTCTCCATAGGGGGTCTGGGGATGGGCTGAAAATGCTGCATTCTGGTGCATTTTTATGTGCTTTTAAACAAAAGTTACAGCTGTAACAGTTAAGTTTAAGTAAGTAACCAGAGAAACACAGGAACTATACAGTTGTAGTGTGGTACAAAGACTTGACAATATGTAATATGCAGGGTTTGCCCCGAATGATTGTGTTAAAGAAAAACACCCTGCAGTCAGTAGCCAACACGTAAATACTGCAAAACAATTTTTTGACGTTGCACGTCCATGTCAGCAACAGCTGGATTCTTGTCTGTCAGTAAAAAGGAAATCTGTCCATTCATGGACACGATGGCTTTTGGCATCAAAAAGATTATTCCTGACATTGCATCCTGTTATGCGATTGACTTACAATGACAAATTAAGTTACTTATGCCAAGTTTCATGATGGGCAGTATGACAGTATCACAATATGACAGTATCACGGGCAGACCAGCACTCATGACAAAATCAAACAAGTAAAGTGACTATCGTCAAAGGTCATCAGTGAGCCGCAGCATGTGGAGAATCCACTCACACAGTTGCACCATGTATACACTGTTTGTGCATATATGTAGTGCCGCCATGTGAGTGGAAAAGAAATGGGCTTTTTTTACGGTTTATCAGTTTTGGGTTGAAAATTTTGCCACAATTAAATATTAAAGCAGTACATAATTTTAAAACGAAATGTTCAGGCATCGTACTCACACATGGGCTATGTGTACTATTGTGTAGGCCAATTTTTGCATTTCTACTGCTTTTGGTTTCTGAGGTAGCGTGTGGAAAAGAATTGCTCATTTTTGGTGTTTTGGCCTATTTTGGCTGTTTTTTTTGCCAATTTTACTGTGTGGTTTCTGAGTCGCCGGATGCCAAATAAAAATACAAATATTACAAATTTTTACAAATATTGAGGTAAACATCACAGAAAGCTTAGTGGAAGCATCTTTTCCACGCATATCATGTTTATTTTACATAAAATAGTAGCTGTGATAGTCGTTAGTGAGGTATTTAGAACTATGGACAGTGTGCAGTTAGGCTTTCTGCTGCTGAGAACAGTTGACAGCATTACTACAATACACAGACTAAGACAAACGGAGGAACAAGCCCGAAACGATAATCTCAACAAGATAGCAATCTGCGCAACTTGTACGCTGACTTCTAGACTACACTCGTAGGCCTACCAATGTCAGCAGCTGCAACCCGACGCCTGACTCCACATCAAGGCCAGATTGTCAGTCAGACAGTCATTTAGAGTGTCGTGTCAGAGATGCCGTTCGTGGCAGTTTATGGCAGTTATATGATCTAATTACATCATATCTTATAGAACTATTCGCTGTCAACAGGAAACAGACCATTAGCAGCACCCTGAGCACTGGCGCTCAATGCATGTCAACATCATGGCTTCATCATCATCATCATCATCATCATAGACATTTTTAAAGTGGCCTAAACAGTAAAAACTATTGCAAGGACCACTGTTCCAGAGGGGGGGGATAATGACTAGAAAAGGGAAATGTAATACAAGTCAAACAGTTTCGTAGCAGCGGCGGAACAAGTATGTCTTCAGCCTGTTCTTGAACACCGTCAGCGACGAGGCCGACGTAACATCACTTGGCAGGCCATTCCATGTGTTATGTATCTATCATCTGTGTCATGTCACGACACATCCTTCACAGCACCATCAGCCTTATTGATGCAATAGTCAGGCGCCACTTTGTTGTCCAAGAAAAGACTAGAACATTCATCCCATGGGATACTTGTCCCCTTTGCAGTTGTCGTTACTAAGCAACGCACCGATTTTAGTGCAACTTCTTGTGTAGAAACATGTATACAGAAAAGTGTACATTATATACTGCTGGCTTACTTCAGGCATCACCTTCTTAGTGCCAAAGCATCGCCCCGTGGCCCTCAAACCATTAAATATGCCACTGGTATTACTGTAGTTTCTTACTTTATATCATAATGTAATAATTCAGTTGGATTTATGCAGCATTTTTCTCGACGTAGTATAAGATTAATTTACTTGCATGTTGTTTGTGATGGTGTATTCAGACAAACCAAGTAGCACCAAATGGCTCATCAGCTGAGAGGTAAATCTAAGCATGTATTGTAAATGAATTAGTATTTTTAGTTAGTTGACATGTCCATCTCGTTACTTGCTGTGTTGTGTGGTTGACTCTGTATCTGTAGAATTGACTTTATGCCATTTGCAGTGAAGGTTGATTGCATTGGTCTATTTTGTAACATAAATTAATAACCAAAATTGTTTGTTTTGTCACAGAACACAATGTTTGATTGTTTGTGATTTGCTAATAGGCTCAGTTCACCTTCTGCAGATTTTGAAGAACCCAAGTTTGTTGTAAGTATCATCAAATAAAAATACTCAGTATATTATAATTAATTTCTCAGTACTTATTCAGGTTTATGGGTGATTAAATTAGTTAACTGGGTGGATGATCAGCTGATTAACTGGGTGAGTGAATGATATTGCTGTCTTTTGTGAATGCAGTTGCTCAGGAACTACTTTTATCACTAGAAGTTAAAATTTAAAACTTGGCATATCACCGCAGTTCAATACAGGATAATACCCATATATTTTTATTGCTTTTTGTTAGTTTCCTGTTGGTGCATCCCAATATAAACATGATCTCAGCCATCTTAGATATTTTCCTGCTGCAACTTTAGTGCTACTGGCAAAAGCATAATTAAGCAGCGTATGACACAAATGATTAGTTGTATATTTGACCAAAAAGCTCTGGCAACAACAGCTTTTGTGGATTTCCTTAAGATGGATTGATCTAAGAATAGAAATAGTTCTCTGTGCAAAAACAAGCACTGTACCAATACCATTTGTATTGTAGTGTGCTGTGGCAGTACCTTGAGGGTCCACATTTTTGGACTTACTGAATTTACATTACTAGCCACATAACCCCCAGTAATAGGCTGTCTTCAAGCAGGAACAAGAGCAAAAGTATTTAAGCCTGCATTCTAGCCACACTTGCACACTCAGCTCAACCACAAATACCACTGTGCATGTGGTATGATTGTTTGTGTTAAGATAACGAGCGAGTCAGGGAATGTGGATGAAGAGCCCAAGTATAGGAAGACAAGAAGACAGCAGCGTTCTGTGGTACTGTCGACACCACCAGCTGTGCATGTCCACATTGGTAGTGATGGACCCACTTCTAATGGCAGTGTATCTAGTCTAGGTATTTATGTCTGTACCACTCGGCAAAATATTTCCTGCAACCTAGCTTGAGCATTATTGTGTCATCACTCTTTAGTTGCAGAATGCATGTATATAGTTGGGTTCAAAATATACCTATATAACTGTTGTTGTTTTTTAATTTCTTTAATTTGAGTAGTTTTTGTTTGGCTAAATATTCAGTATCAGTTTGTTTAGTTATTGTGTTATTTTTCATTTGGTTATGTTGCGTTGCTATGAGGCTCTGTTTCAGCAGTTACGATATAGGTTTTGCGTTTTGGTTTATATTGCTGTTGCATGTCTCTGTAATTCAGCTGCTGATGGTATGCTATCGACAAGATCTCTACCTTCAAGTCACAGTCAACAGTTGAGCCACACTCAGAATGCTGTGAAAGGCAGCATTGAAGTTACTAGACCAATGTCAGCTGATTTTGTGACGTCTAAATCTCGAGAACTAGCCACTGCATCTACCTCAGCAGTTAATAGTCCTCCGTTGAGTCTACGGACTGCCTCACAAATTGTTGTTGAAGTTGAAAATGACAATGACAGCAGAGTGCCTGATGTCGTTCGTCGACGACGGCGCAGAAAAACAAAGAATAACAGATTGGTAACTGGTGATAAGCATCATCGGGCTCTGAGCTCCTGACTGCTGAGAATTGCCATTGCAGCATCATGTACTAGCTACTGCAGCTGTACAGTAATGATCATTTATACTTATTTTAATTATGTGTTATGTTTGCAGAATGTGTTTAGTAGTGTTTTGTTGTACAGTTTTGAATGTTGAATATTTTTGTACTTTTTATTGGCATATTCAGTGTACAATATGGTGCAAAACAAACCGGACTATTTAATCTTTCAGCCAGTGGTGGTGCACAGCTAACCGAAAAGTTAGCTTTGATAACCGATAATTCCCAAACTCAAAAGTTAGCTTTGCTAATGCTAAACCGCTAGAGTAGTTAGCAGAACAATAACTGCTAACCGCTAACTTTTTTATATGAGTTTATCTTTGGTTGCAGTTTGGTTTTTTTGCTATAAAACCCTTAAAATAGACACCGAGAGCTGAAATTTTAATATATTTTAGCTTAGAAAACAGCTTTCCAACAAGATATAACATGACAGGAGCGTAGTTATGACGGTCAAAATAATTTAGACTTTTTAAAATTCTTACTCTTTATTCGTTCAGTTTTTTTATTGTAATAACATAAGTTAACTGAATGCATTCATTCTGGCTTGTCCTCCTGTCAGTGTACTTAAAGTTAATGGAACTAAATTTATCAGAAGCTAATTGGTCCATTAATGGTTTTCAAACTTAGTGGAACCGCTAATCTGCTAACGAAAATGTTAACTTCGCTAATTAGTGGTTAGCGGATTAGTGGAACTGTTCCAACAACTGCTTATAAATGATGCTTGTAGTGCATAGACAAATATAAAGACAGGTAATACGTATATTTAAGTATTCCACAGTAATTAATTTTCTCTGTGATGTCATCGCTGACGTATCAGATGTAAATATGACAAGGCGTCCCTTAACAGGTGATGATAGAGCATTAATTTGTGCTTTGTGAGTTGAAAAAGGATGGAGAGCACTTAGAATGATGCAAGAATTCTCTTTGAGAATATGGAAATGATTTGGTTTTTTTTTGAATTGATGAAACTTGCAATGTTGACAGAAAGCGGGATAGCATTCGACCTCGGTCTGTTGATATGTCAGTCAACATTGCCATCTTCGATGAACTCATTTGCTCTCATGAATGTCAAGAAGGCTCAAACAAATTGCCACAAGCAAGCATTTTCACAGAGCATAATGATGTCCATTGCAGTTTCGAGCTTGGGAAAACGTCACTGGTGTTTGTTCAGCCTGGAGCAGAAGTCAGCAGTTCTTATTTCTTATTACTGTGACATCGTTCTGAATGAGGATTTGCTGCCAGACATTCCTGAGTTGTCTGGTAATAACTTTACCGTTCAGCAAGATGGTGTGCCAGCTCATTGTTTACGACAAACAGTTGCATTTTGCGTCATCATGTGCCTGATTTTGTAGAACTGGAAAATTGACCACCGAATAGCCCAGGTTTAAACCAGTGGACTATTCGGTCTGGGGAGCACTCCAACAGCTTGTTTACCATCATCACATCGAGACGATGAGCAGCTGAAGGAATTCCTGGAAACCTGCTGGGAGCAGATTGGTCAAAACCTTAACGATCACTCTATAGGACAGTTTCACAAACGATTGTCACTTGTTGTTGCAGCCAGTGGAGGACACATTGAGCATTATTTTGATTAACGTTCTTGGTGCTACATGTACATTATCATACTTGTGTGTTTTGTTGTAGAAATACAGAGGATAGTCTGGTTTGTTTTGCGCCACTCTAGAGCATTTGAAAATGAGACTCCTGCACTTTTATGTTTGTCTTAAAACATGCTAATAAACTTTGCATAAGATATTTGCCATAATTAACTATAAAAATTCTTTGTGCACTCTTTATGTTTTGTTAAGTTTGCATGTTAGTTATTGTTGCTAATGTTGCTTTTGTTTTTGTTTCCACAGTTCTAGCTTCAGTGCAGTTTGCTTTATTGGGCTGCTAGAAGGGTCTTATATTTTTCTGCTGTGCTTCATTATAATACCTCTGCTGCCACTCAACAAGCCTGGATAATATTCAGTAAATCTGTGTTTTGTACAAAGATTCAGAATACTTCGTGGGTCTGTCTGGTCGTCATGATGGGCAGCTTTAAGTGATAATAATTGCCACGTTTTCTAGTTGTGAAAATGTCGTTTGCATTTTGAGGCAATAATGACAGGAATGAAAACTTTGCTGTTAGGTACGTGCGGAGTTGGCCGGAGCAGTGATGGCTCATTGGACGTCATACAAAACAACAGCATGCTGTATTCCACGCGGCGCCATTCATCATTGGCAAGGCAAGATGGCACACTGTCAGTAGCAGACAGTACAGACGGACACGGCGTGCCTTTTGCCATGGAACAAGTCACAACCAGTGGTGACAGCTGTATGCACCATCACGACAGTTCTACAGCACATTCAGTGTCGGAGACTTCGCGGCGCAGCAGTGCAGCAGTCGACTTGAACTGCTCTGTCGTGGATGCAGTAAGTCGCAATCGCTGCAGCAGGATACAGAATGCAAGACGTAAGAGCTTAAATGAATCTGGTGTTGCCAACTTATTAGTTGCCGGTCTGCATAACAGTGAGTTTGAAACTTCATCCGAGCACTGGCCGAGATCTGCATGGAGAAGAACGAAGTCATATGATATGAGTGGGTGTGAAGTGACAGTTTTGTGACCTATGATGTTCAGTAGTGAGTTGCTGTGACAGTCGGCCTCGTCTGTTTAGTGCTTTCATGCAGTGTATTGTATGTGTGTATGCTGCGTCCCAGTTGAAGTGACGGCAGATTTCAGATGGCTTTTATTCTAACAAAGGCGATTTTGTGGTTATGATACTTTCACCATAATTATAGTACTACTATTTAATCGACACAAGTCGTAAAAATTTCAACTAAATATGCAGCATAATTTCTCTGAGAGACAGACATGTAAAAATATATACTGTAAAACACTAAAACCTAGGTTTCCACTATGGGAATCAGTAGGCCTTATTACTGCCTCAGAGTGTACCTTCATACGCAGTGATGCCGTAATGCTTCCATAATGTTTACATTTTTACTGAAAAACTAATTATGGTATGCCTATTTTTCAATGGCAACTGAGCTTTGGTTAATGTTCAACGCATGGAAATTCTGAACTCCTATTCATAGAGATTGGTACAGAAGTTAATGGTGTGCATTGCCATGACGTCCTCCTCAGTCAGAACCTTTTGCCAGCCATCTGTTCCATAGCCGGAGAAACTTTCACATTTCAACAGTACAGTGCTCCAGCTCACTGAATGCACGATGTAGTGGAGTATTTGTCTCGACATGCACCAGCTTGCATTCCACTGTGGTTATGGCCGCTCAACAGCCCAGACCTTAATCTGGTCCACTACAAAATCTGGGACCTGCTTCGGAGACGAGTCTCTGCAGCAGGATCAACAATGTGGACCACCTTAAGCATCGTCTTGAAAAAGAGTGGCATCACTTCAACCACAGAATCATTGGGCAAACTGCTTGACAGTGGCATGTTCGACTGTGTGCATGTGTTCATGTAAACGGTAGCCACTCGACAGTTAATCACCGACACTTAATCACGTGGACAGTTAATCATGGAACATTTAATTGCTAGACATTTAATCACACAGACACTTCATCACGCGTCAGTTAATCACCTACAGTTGATAAATGAATGACAAATTTTGTTTTAAAATTCTGTTAAAACCGAACAACTTTTTATCAGTAACTGACAATGAACATTTTACGTATACCACTCTCTAAAATTTGTAAAACATAAAGCATATAAACATAGACAGCGAGTGTCATGTAGTAGTACCTGGCATCTCGGGTGTCAGCAGCGATGCTGTCATAATACAGGCATATGGTCACACACGTAAAAACGTAAAAAAAACACGTAAAAATCGATACAAGACAAGCGTGACATCGACTTTTCTGATACAGTCTACAACGCCATTGTATTGTTCTGTTGGTGTATTCCCGATGTTTAACAAATTCATATTGTTTGTGTATCACAGATTGCTTTTCTTTGGATGTTGCACCAAATTTCACTTTCTTGTCAGCCATGAGTTCTGGTACGTAGTTGATAACTGGTAATTTGCCATATAGGTCGCATCACCATCGGAAATGCCACCAGCTGCTTGAAATATCTGTCTCTCACATTCATGTAATGTGCACATACGGCCAAAGGTTTACGGTTTGGCTTATTCTATAGCTTGACAAAAAACAGTTGAATGTGACAAGGGGATGACTGGGTCGGAGAAGAATTTCGACTACTGAACCTACAGTTGGCGCAAATGTGATGCGACCTTTTGCCAAATTACCTTCGTCTCGTCGATGATACAACTTCAGTAAAAATGCAGAATTGAAACCTAATTGACGTCGTGCTTCAACAGATCACTTAGAACCACCGAGAACGAACTGCACACTTGATCACAATTGTCGGTTGATGCACAACGGGTCAGAGTACATGTGCGGTGTGTGTAAACTGAAAACTGTGGTCGATTGTCAATAGTTGGACCGGTATTTGTCATTCGTTTATCAACTGTAGGTGATTAACTGACGAGTGATGAAGTGTCTGCGTCATTAAATGTCTAGTGATTAAATGTTCCATGATTGTCTGGTGATTAAGTGACGGTGATTAAATGTCGCGTGATTAACTGTCTGGTGACTAAATGTCCGTACACCCTTTAAGCACACGTTGTAGTGTTGTAACTTGTAATTTTTCCATATTGGAAACTTCAGTTTTATGGTTCAGATTTTTAAACGTTTGTATCTCGTAAACTACACAAGTAATTTTGCTACAATTTGCACCATATATAACAAATAAACAGTAGTTATGGCGATGGAAATAGCAACAAATTTCCTTACGTTATGTTTGAGTTGCAGTGGTTTGTATTTTGGCGTCACTTCAGTTGGACACAGTGTAGTATGTTTGTGCATATCCAGTTAGTTGACATTATTTGTTTATGCATTTCACTTCAGAAATCAGGTCACCAATCAGTTCCATTTCACATTGTTTCGCGGTGTTGATGACATAGTTCAGCTGGATCACTGAACAAATGTTTCTGCTTGTTCATTTTAGATGAACACAATGAGCATTATTTACATTCATTCTGTGATGTTTGCTTGTTGCAAACTTGTCTTCTCTCATGACACTTCTGAAAATGTTGACAATATTGATGCTTTTGAAGTAGTTTGCTTACTGTTAAAGTCACCTTTAAGATTTTTATTATTGTCAGTAGTTTAATATTCCAAAATATGTGTATATGTATATATTAATGGGCATTAATATGGCATTTGCTTAATTGACCACCCACGGTATATCTTATTTACAGGTGTTGGTTACTCGGTTAGAATGTAAGTATGTCAGTAAGTGTATATGCATCTTGATAACTTTAGAAATCTTTGGCCTACAAACTTCAATTAACAGTTCATTTTTGGTATGCTAGTACGTATTCGTAAAATGCAAGTTGAGTTCATATATCAAGGTCATAAGGTCAAGGTCA
>Ga0126335_1002017_pt1 | contig 11877 bp, 7 predicted proteins | sample OlaspJWI45metaG_FD_108409 | JGI IMG/M metagenome (GOLD analysis project Ga0126335, IMG submission 108409) | Marine gutless worms symbiont microbial communities from Oahu, Hawaii - Olavius sp. 1 OAHU.JWI-45 metaG | ecosystem: Host-associated > Annelida > Digestive system > Unclassified | place...
AAATAAGGCGAGACATTGATCATCACATTGATCGTCATTGTGTGCAGAATGGATGGATTTGATCAGCAGTCGGCTGGCAATAAGTCTCCATCACTGACAGTAATGCTGTCTAATTTCTTTACTCATAAAGACATTCTCTTCATCCAGGTTGAGACGACTGCTCCACCGCCTCGCAAAAGAAAACGTCGTAGTCTCATAAGGTGTATTGTTGTTTCTGTGTTTATTTATTCATTGCACTGATGCAGCTCATGCACGAGTAAAGTGCTAAAAGTATTAAGAGCAAGATCTACACACTGCCTTATTACTCAGAGATAGGGAGAAATAGCTATGCAAATGTGTTACTAAATGTTTTTATTATACAGTACTTGATATGATTAACAACAATTAAACAGACACTTTTAAACTCTAAATACCATATTTACTTGCAGTTGACAAACTTTTACGGTGTCAGTATATTACTGTAGTTGGACACATTGCTTTTCGTGGACATTTTTATTGTTGATATTTTGTTCTTATGTAATTTGAAGGTAGTGTGATGAGTGATCAATTTTTTAAGTGTCAGTTGTGGCAAGTTTACTCCTAGTGTTTGACATGTGGTTTATAACTTACTGAATCTGATTGTCGTTGCATTTGTTGTTAAAAGACGGCACTCGAAATCTGGGGAAATGCGAATCGTCTCAGCATCAAGCCGTGATGGAGGTGATGAGTACTCCTCAGAAGCATCTGAATTTGACACCACAAAGAACGTAAGCACAATGTATGAAATTAGTGAGACCACATCTGCTGCAATGATGCTGATGATGATAGCTTTTAGCTAAACTTTTTATCAGCAGAAAAGTAATAGTGTTTTGCTAAAAGCCAATAATTGCTTTTAGTTTGTCATCGGATACCTTTGCTTCAGTTGTTGGCCAAAATGGCATCTAATGGAACAAACATATGTGGGAAATGACAATCATCTGTGAAATATTTTCTTAGCAGATTCCGCCATGGCTGCAGAATGAGATGGTTCTATAGTAGTACATTGATTCATGAAGAACAGACTCTGCATCAGATATGTTTGTTTTGCTTTTTTTGCCAGAGTGGTATCTAATGAAACAAACATTTGTAGTGTAAGAAGCAAAGTGGTTAGAATCACACATAGATTGACTATGTTTCATGAACAGATTCCGCCATGGCTGCAGCGAGAGATGGTTCAGTGCACTGAGACGGAGGCTGAGCCAACTGACAGTAATGATGCAGATCGTGGCAGTGAGGTGTTGGACAATGATGAACGTCGAAGACGTGAAGTTTTACAGAATGTTGCCAACAAGACTGCACAGAGTCCCGGTATTCACTACTTTGTGATTACATTTTAGCTTTATGCGTGCATAAATGTCCACATGGCACCTTCATTAAACTACATTGTTCGACCACCTACCGTTAAAAACGGGAAAAGTCAGCATTCACAGATGGAGAAATGTCGGAGAATAATTAAGTGAAGAGTCAATAAAATGTTAGTAATGCAAAATCACAAGGTGCTTTAGCTGTTTACTTTTGTCAAAACTTGCTTAAAAATTGTTTTTTGGCATGTTGTTACTAATAATCAGCAACATGGAGGTTCGTATAGTGTCACTTTTTGATAATAATTGACTAAGAAAAATTTATACATAATGCACAACTTGGATTATTGGAAAGTGTTTACTCTCTGCACATTATTTGCATGATTTTGCAACTGCATCTTAGATATGTCTGCATGGCTGATGCACTGTTACAAAGCTTTCAATAAGTGATGCATATGTGCAGATGCCATCTTTATCTTTTATTTTGTTACGTGCAGGTACCAATCAGCCCAATCTCCAACAAGCAGAAGTAAGTTGAAGTTGTGCAATGTGTTTTTTGTTGAGTTTGTTGGTAGTTACTGTTAAAACTGTGTGTGGTCTGTGTTGTGCGCTATAAGCCATTACCATTAGCAGTTACTGTTGCCTGCGTGTGTGCATTGAGTATGTGCATAGGAGTCTTGGCATATGTCTGTTGGCTGTACCTTTCAATAGAACTGCCACACTAATTAGTTTTATGTCTTGGATTAAAAATTGCCCGTTTCATGTGGCTTGTAATATAAGAATAAAATAGTAATAATTAATAAATAATTAATACCATTAACGAACGAGACTGCATGTTGTCTGCTGAGTGACCAGGGCAAGTGCATTGTGAGGCTGTCATGTGATGACCCAGAAACTTTGTGTCCTTTTCAACATTTGTCTGTTAGATTGCAGTGTTTCAATTCTGTGTTGCTGTACAACAGCTTTTGGTTGAGGATCAGCAAGAGTAGTGGTCATTCCAACTAGATACTCTTTTTGTAATTTTTGAAATTCTGGGTAAGAAAAATGAGGCAGAAGATGGCACAGGCCAAAGCGGACATGGCAGGATACATTCAGAGAAGATATGCAAGAATGGGTGTCAGTGGCAGTTGCACTCATGATGAAGCTAGGAGTGTTGCCAGTGACCGTGCTCGATGCAGACTGCCCAGTGTCCCAACAGGGACAGGAGGACATAAGTCTAAGTAAGGGTAAGGGTAAGAAAAATTATAATATTATTATTATTGTTATCATACTTTTTGTTTTTAGCTTATTTTAAACCCTGAATCCATACTACAGGGGCATTAAATTTAAAAAAAATTATTAGTAGTAGTAGTAGTAGGAGTTCCTGAGGGGGTGTAAACAAATTAAATCAAATATGAGTACAGTGTATTACAGCTGCGATATACAGTGTGTTAAAGAAAGTGAGCCCCCTAAAGATTTTGCAATACTCTGAGTAAAACTTCACCAAATTAAATATAACTTGTGGCAGAGAAGTGACTACTACTCAGGCTGATCCTCAACCAAAAGACTGTCATTATTTTTGTTATTCTCCTTATTTTAACTATTGTTGACAGGTGTGAGACTAGGTAGTAGTTGTGCTGTTGTTGCTAGGGACAGTCAGAAGAGTCCATCGTGGCTCCATCTAGTGATCAGAAGCCTTTGGCAGCAGCTGCAACTGTTGACCAGTCATTGTCAAGCAGTGGTTCCAGTGCCGGTAAGCCGCCTGGTCCTGGTGTCATCCCAAAGAAATTACCTGCCGCTGCATCACGATTACGACCCGACACACGGAATGCCACAAGTGCTGCTTCTCCCCAGAGACCTGCGTACCGCAGTCGTGTCACGGCTGGTTCAAGGGTGAACAGGTCAGCTATGTCTGATGCCATTTACTGAGTTATTAAATTAGATGGTAGATTTTGGCATAATGGTGGTAAATTTGCACAAGTGAGGACCTATGGCAAACACAACAGTATCATAGTCATTGTTTGTTTGGTTATTGCATGTAACATGGGTATCGTGTAGTGGAATGCTGTTTTATAGACCAGATGGTGCTGGTTCCGACAATGAAGTACAGTTTCGTCAGAGAAATCTCAGCCGCTATCAGGTAAGCTAAATCTGTCGAACTACATTGCAACAAAATTATTCTTGTGAAGTTTTAAAGTCTTGTTGGAATGACCTGATTATTGTAAGTTTATTTTATTTATGCCATTGTTAATATTTAATACTTTACAATTAAGCTAATTGATAATTTAGCATTGATACACTGACTGGTAGTGTTTGATGCTGGCAGCTTGAAATGGAAAAGTTGACAAAAGAGAAACGGAAAATGGAACAGCGTCTGCATCAGATGGAGGAGGAGCAACATAAACAGCAGCAGCAGTCACAAGGGGAAGCTACAAAGAAGTCTTCTGTAAGCAGTTTTCAGCATTAGGGTATTTGTTGGCTGTCATTATGCTGCATAGAGTGTCGTCACTTTGAAACTCTTGTTATATGCCATGTTGTCATAATTGCATGACTGCCACATTATGGAGTTCGTGCAGGCCTGGATATTTAACACTGAGTTAAAGGAAGGCTATGGCCTTTAAAACTTTGACCACAAGCTATGACAAAATAACTACAGTCCCATTAATTTAGCTCATCTACCCCCACTAACCGAAAAGAGGGAAATCAACAAATTTTCTGATCACTTTGCTCACAGACTTTTTGTCTCCCCACTTGCTAAACAACAGGGCCACCCCTGCTGATTTGACTTTCATGCCCCCAATGTGGTAAGGGATAATAGGTCAGGGGAGGATAGGGATAAGGACACCTGAATATGTAAATCCTGTATAAAGTCCAGTGTTCACATTAAATTGTAAGGGTGTTGGTGGTATGATGGTACGTAGGTGCAAGAAGATGCCCTCAAGAAGGAAGTAGTGAGTCTGAAGCAGGAATTACAGCAACAGAACTCTCAGCTTCAGAATAATCAGCAGATCATCATTGCTCTACAGGTTCATCAACTTCATCTTGTTTTAATGTTCAGATATTATCATCTGTGTTTCAGACAGCATTGGGCAATCTCATAGTCAGTTAACATCTGAATACTCACTCGCTTCTTTTAATAAAAATAAAGATTTTTGAAGTAGATGCTGAGACCTGAGCAGATTTTAATTTTAAAATAATAAATTAACTGTTTGTAAGCACCTGGCTCAGTTTTTTATTTGTTTTTTGTCAATATTTTTTTACAAATTTATGGATGAATCTTTATGAAATTTTTGGAAGTGATTTGATTTTAAGCATAGTTGGATTGGAATGAAGGAATTTATAATTACAGAGTGGCATGGTAGCAGTAATATCAGTATTACCACGGTAACCGTGGTATTACTATGGGAATGGGGACAAATTACGTAGTAGTGTACTGCAGTACTGGATATAATATAGTCGGGAATACTGCGGGAATGGGAGTAGGCATATGCATTATGTAAGATATTTTCTACCACGCGCATGTAGTATGTCATACAGCCACCATCACAGCAGCATTTGCTACTGTTTTTGTGAATGATGATTGTTGCATTACAAATTTAAGCTAGAAAGTTTACACGTTTAACTGTAAACAAAAATGGAAAATATGGTATTGATTCAGTTTTGATGGGCAAATAGGCTATGCAGCTCTCTCAGTGTGATTTTGACATGGTAGTTTTTGCAAAAAGTCATGATGGGACAAACCATATGTGAATGCGTTATGTGGACGGGATTCAGCTGAACAAGATGGGGATGAAACACACGTGGATCGGGTGGGGATGAAAAACATTTTGTGGGGATGCAGTGGGATGGGGATGATCTCCAATACGGTGTCACTCTTTCTTTATAATCACTTCTGTAAACTTTGCAAAGGTGCCTTTAATAATGCAGCAAACTGGCTGCCAGTGATCAATAAAGCTCTGTTTGTTTTGTAGAAGTAGTTCTTTGACAAATGAAAATATGAAAATACCACTGATATTAGCATTCATGGTGGCCTCGGCAGAACTTGGCACATGTTTTCTGCTGTCTCATGTAGTTACATAATCAAGCATCAGATAATTTAGTTTGGCAATAAAATATTCTTGATTATTTGACAGTAGCTGACTACTGTAAAGTTTATATTGCAGATAACATTAGATCTTGTTAGTATTTATTAATAATGTCTCATTGTCTGAGAAGTGTATGATATATTGTTTAGGATCAATTGCTGCAGGTTCAGGAAGAACAGAAACGACTTCAGACTGAGCAGCAGCATTCTTCACGTGACAGTCGTATCTGTCGTATACAGTGATAATACTGATATGCCAAATTTCTGACAACTGTCATTATGTCCCAACGTTAATCATATGACAGCCGTACCTGTCAGATACAGTGATACACTGCATTCATCACAGCTGTTATAAAGTGTGTCCAGAAAAAGGTGAGCCCCCTAAAGGTTTTGCAATACCATGAGTGAAAACTTCACCAAATTAAATAATTTGTGGTAGAGAAGATCATGAAGCTGTTGCCTAGTCTAGTCTTTTTTAGGCAAAACTAGTTTCTTGATCTTCTCTGCCACAAGTTATATTTAATTTGGTGAAGTTTTACTCAGAGTATTGCAAAATCTTTAGGGGGCTCACTTTTTTTAACACACTGTATATCGCAGCTGTAATACACTGTACTCATATTTGACACAGCAGAAGTCATCATTAAGCAGTTACAACTTTCACAAAACGTGTTGTGCTTTTCTTATCACGGCAGCATTTGTTATGTATTTTACTGTATTAAACAAATGTGCCCTCCAGAAATTAGCATAATATTTTGACACTGTTGGTGTAACTGTACCATATTACTGTGTAAGCTGTGAAGACATGCAAATTATATTACAGAGATGTTACATTTACTGTGCTACAAGCTGCTTTTACTCGGTTGCTCATTTTCGTAGCACATGTTGGCGGGTCTTGAAACAATGCCTGGTCTGAGAATCTTATTCATGTTCTTGTTTGTCCATGCTACTTTTGTGTACATATTTTGTGAGTTTGTTGGTTCTGGTCGTCATCACCACATTTCGTTTGATGAACAGTAAATAACAAAAAATGTGATTTCTGTGATAATAGAGTAATTCTCTGTAATGCAGTAGTTTTTACTGTACAGCTGTTATCATGTTGTTTTGTTAACATTGATGTAACAGTTTCTCGTGTATTTTGGCAAGTGTGACATAAACTTAACAGGATATCGTCGCTCTCCAACTATTTGGAATGCTTTCCCTGAGTCTGTGAAAGGCATCTTCGGTGATTCTTTCAAGTGATTTCTCAAGACTCACAATTTAGCCACATTGCATGAAACTGACGTGCATTTCATTATTTCTAGAGACAGTTCATTGTATGCCAGGAATTATGAACCGTAAAAATTCGATTATAATATGCACACTTGTATAATATGCACCACAACTTTGATGGGAAAATCATGGGAAGAGTTTATTTGTATAATAGACACTTTCTACATGATCATCCGGTGCTGTTGCAGCATTCCACGAGTCTGATGTTGTTATACAAGACTCTGGACTTACTTACTTGGGGACAACATTTTTACTCGGTCCATTCCGGTGGTATGCAGATCTGTTATGCTGAGCCGGCACATTGTTTCTTTATGGAAAAATACTATAAATGATTGTTTGGCAAGAATAATCGTTTATATGTGGCTGAATATAGACATATTACGTATCGAAACTGTTTTTGATTATTATGATTTTTTTACTTCAGATGTATAATATGCACCCTGACTACAAGTTGTGTGTATTATAATCGAATTTTGACAGTAGATTAGTATTACACATCAAAAGAACATTAGCATGTTGCTATTCTAGTCACTTAATTCCAATCGTATAATGTGTTTTGAGATATTACTGCATTGGAGTTATTGTTTATGTAAAAGTATACATTTGTATCATTGTCATTTGCATAATGCACTTTAGAATGTAGTTTGTGTCATAGTGGAAAAGTGTCAATGTTTGCATACTTGATGTTGGTATTCACTAGATGTTTTGTCATTGACACAAAGTAAATATTTCATCTGTTATTTATGCAGTATTTATTTGCTGACATTAAGAATAAAGTCACGAAACAATTCTGTTTTAGTCAGGGCATATGCTGGCATATGTGCTTGTCATTGTTAATACATTGTTAATATTAAGATGATAGATTAACAGAAGATATGTATACTTTTTGCTGTTTAATTATACCCCGATCAGCAGTGCCTTTGTGACATGAGGTCCAGAGCTGGCAACGCATTTGCACCCAGTGTTGCAGATGTTATGTTATATCTAAAGCAGTGGGTATATTTCTGGCTTTTACACTGGCACAGAGTTATACTTCTGAGTGACAGAGGCAGAAAGATGTGAACAACTTGCTTAAGCAGCTCCTGCTGTGTCACTCAAAACTATGATCTCACACTCACATGCCTTTATGCCACACTTTTGTTGGTAATTAATTTATTCGAGTTATGCAGTTTGATATTTTTTGATACTTACAGATTTTCACTGCATTCAAGTGCTTGTATTCTATTAAGCAATTTATTGAATGTTTTGCTGATGTTATTATTCTGTTATTGGAGTTTTATTATCAGTTTCTGAATTGCATTTACATTAATATCTTTTGTCACCTCCCGCTACAGTTGTCCAGTCTTATTTTCAGTGTCACTTTGTAGCAAACACTTCCTTTGTGTTTTAAGAAATATCTCAGTGTATCCATTTTACAATTTTTGTTGAAAGCCGTAACTGTTGCAAACATACTGATATCAATGTTTTCACATGGTAGGGTGTTTGCATTGTTTTGTTCTGCAGCCTCCCTCAGCCTCTATCTGATTAGTGATGTTTGTCTGGAGTAAAGAGGGAACATTAACAGAACTGCTCTTGTTACTGTAGTACTGTGCAACATTTTATTGTTGCACAATGTTCTAGGCAGCTTACAGGTCCACTAGATTGGGTTTTGGTAATACTGGGACCCTTACACTGTGCTTAGCCTAGAGATGTTTACCTGTGGTTCATACTGTAACACGGTAGAGTGGTTCAGATGGGATGGAAGCCTATCTCAGTGGCCAGTTGGCTTCCTTCGGTGCTTTATACTGTTGTGTTGGGTCATCCTACTTGTAAAAATTGTCCCCGAAATGACCTATAATGCATCGAGTGGGACATTAAGCCTCTACTCACTCACTTTGTTCTGCCTATTGCCAAATTTGACTTGAACACATTCATGCAGAGTTGTATGCAAAAAACGTTTCAGATATTTGTTTTAAATTATGATGTGTAAGTAACACCTTGGTATTAAAATGTATGCAGCATTTGTCAATCATCACAGTACTGTTTTATTCAGCAACATACATCTGTACATGAAATAATGACTTGTAGAAATAATGTTTATGTTACGAACAAACAATCATCAGACATCAAAATTACACAGAAACACTGCATTCTCTGTATGGACTACATAGTAATTCACGCTAATATTATGGCAGTGAGATCATGCCTTTAGGCATCAAGTGCTATGCTATTATTAACAGCAGTGTAACAAGTAAAGTTTTAGTGACATTTTATGTGTATACACTGGTGCAGATACTGGACACGCACAGCTAACGTCTACACTGCCAGTGCTGCTGTCATGCTTTTACAGTTATGAGATATCACAGTCTATAACTGTTGTTAATGAACCAGTATTATAATACCCACTATTCAATATCGTGTTATTATTATTCCATATACTTTACAACAGCAATCTACTATGTTTGATAACATCAACAGTGATGATGTCTTGATTCCCAGAGGAGCAAAGTACATATCATGTCTTAAAAACATAATCAGCAAACATGTAAAATAACAGCTGTCTACAGGCAGTCACATCAATTATGTTCTGAACCCCATAAACATGATCAAACAAGTAATACTGATACTGATACTGTCCACTATTACTTTGCTGTTGTTATTGCCTGTGAATGTGATAGTGAATTACACAAATATGTTGTAAATGTTCACTCATAATCAATATTTTCATACCATGTGACTAGTACAGCATCCAGCATTCCTGATCAGATGGATTAGATGTTTACTATACGTTTTTGTCATAATGTTTGCTGATCACAAAAGTTAGTTAAGTATTGTGGTACTGTCAGTTTTTTTTATCCATTTGAAACTAGTATATCATTCGTTTTTGTAAATTTTTCTGTTTTTTTTATGAATGGATGTGGATAATTTCATTTTGTGCATTATCATATAACAAGGTAGCATGTGATGAACATGCATATTTCAGTCACCTATTCTGTCTGTATATTTCCTTATCAATCAAACAAATAATGCCAAAAAGAATCAGCAGATGTGCTGTATGTTAAGTACTCTCTCCTCTCTGCTAATAGGGTTAGCTTTTAACCCACAAAATATTTTAAACACAATTGGAAGCTTCACGTTGGCCAAAATAAAGTACTTGCAAAGGAAAAATGAGCCGAGACAAGTCAAGACTTGACCATAGAGACATGCAGCTGAGCCCAAGTGGATTACATGAGAACGGGGAACTCGACAGGCAGCTTCTGGTGACAGTATGGCATGTTTCTCATGTACTCGTACTTTGCAATATCTTCATCATTGACCAGCACGCGTGGGTCCCTCGGGTACCGGTAGCCACCATTATGATGCACATCAAGCTCCTCGTGGTAGAAGCCATAATAGGCACGTGGACCACGCCATGTCGGGAAAGTGCGGACATCTGTCTTCGGCCACGGATTATGTGCATTGTACATTGTCAGGGCCGGAACTCCAGTGCGATAGAGATTATTTGGATTGAATGCAAACCCATCTAGCTTTAGCTCTGGCTGTTTGGATGACTTGTATCCTGATAAGTACACACACAAGGATTGTGTTGTTGCTTACGCTGGCAGTACCTTTTTGACTGCATTCACTAACTTATTAACTGGCACCACTAATCTAAAATGTCCATCCATCATTGAATTAAACACACAACAAGATAGCAGTCTATAGAGAATTTTACTACTACATACCTCTGATAATAAATGGTAGACAAGCTGTAAAATTCCATAGACAGCATTCGGCCCTAGTAAATCTTTTGACATATGTGTAGTTTGCACACAATTCTCAAAGTAAATGCAAATGTAAACAATTTACTATGCATGTTTATTTTTGGTGCAAAATGTTAAACAACTGAACATGTAGTAAGATGATTCATCTGCAAAATGTATTTACTTATTTAGCTAATGACTAATAAGATAAAGACAAAAAACTTACCAAAGCCCCCACAATGTTTGGAATCATGCTGATCTCTCCTAAACTGCCAGTCGCGCCACTGGTCTTCTGAAGTAAACTCAACCTGTCCTGCCACTCTGTCGTTTGGCAGTGCATGCTTGGTGTCATGTCGCTGCCACTGGCGATTGTGAGGCGCATAGTGGCCATGACCCATCCACACCGTTGACATTCCTGTGCCTGACAAATAGTTGTATTCTGGAAACAACTGTGGCCGGCCATCTTTCAGGTCCCTAACACAGTTAAAATGAACAGTTACATACAGAAACATTATATAGCAAACACACGTCAGGGATAAATCCAGACACTGCTAGTAATCATCCCAGGCTGTGACCATCAGGTACTCCAAAAAGGTTGAATACTTTTCAAGAATGGTCAGGCAGGTGGTGTTAAAGTTAAATATAAATAAATGTAAGATAGCTTTTTATGGAATAATAATAATAATAAACAGATTTTTATAGCGCCGTAAGGTCGTAACTTCAGAGGCGCTTCGGGCAGACAGCGTGTCAGTGAGCGGAAGAGATGTTAATTATGAATACAAATATTATCTTTCATCTACAGATCTGGAAAGAATCGATGTAATAAAAGACATAGCAAAGCAAAGCAAAAGAAGTTTAGACAAAGGCACAGGCCATAGCCTCTATGCCCTCCAAATTACATAAAACATTTTGTACAAATTGTACATTATTAATCTAAATTATTAATGAAACTTTTATTTCCTATTCCGGTTAATTCAGCCTTGTAGCTATAAATAAGATCTTGATTGCTTCAGAACTTGTCTAGCTTATTCTTAAAGAAGTCAGTAGTACTAGCAGAGATGACTGTTCCAAGTACCTATTATTCGTGTACAGAAGAAATATTTCCTAGGTGCATTCATTTCAGAATTAAGTTTTGTTTTTCGCTGTAAAGAGAAAATAAACAGAGCATACTCTATGCTGCGTTTGATTAAGAGAAATTTTATATATTTAACACAGGATGCATTTGTTACCCTATATAAAAGTTTAGTTAGATGTCATTTGGCATAGTGAGTGAGTGAGCAGAGGTTTAACGTCCCACTCGACACTTTATAGGTCATTTCGGGGACGATTTTTACAGGCCAGATGACCCAACCAACAGCATCAAAGCACTGAAGAAAGCCAGTTGACACTGAGATAGGCTTCAGTCCCACCAGAACCACTCCACTGTGTTACAATATGAACTAGGCTAACTGTAGGCAACCGCCTCTAGGCTAATCACAGCGTAAGGGTCCCAGTGTGACAAAAA
>Ga0126335_1002018_pt1 | contig 11874 bp, 9 predicted proteins | sample OlaspJWI45metaG_FD_108409 | JGI IMG/M metagenome (GOLD analysis project Ga0126335, IMG submission 108409) | Marine gutless worms symbiont microbial communities from Oahu, Hawaii - Olavius sp. 1 OAHU.JWI-45 metaG | ecosystem: Host-associated > Annelida > Digestive system > Unclassified | place...
GGCAAGTTGTTTACATGCACGTGCCTCTGTCCACCAAGCAGTATAAGTTGGTACCAGCTTCGGCTGGGACATAGTGCACCACAGGAGCGGTGCTGGTAGGCTGGCAGCTTATCGGCAGACGTTACAGTTGGTGGCCAACTGGCGCCGCTCCAGCATCGCTAATACCTGTAGTTGCCGTTGTATTTCATCTGCAATTTGTCTGATGTCATAATAAACGAATATTTAAATTTTTTTAAAATATGCTGGCTGTACGTTTGATTAAGCGGACTGATTGAACCGTTGCGAGACAGACGGCTGCTATGTGGGCTAAGTTATGTAACCGGGTTTTCGTTTTATGTAGCCCACGCACGCCTGTCGGATGTCTGACAGACGCCGCGATTAGACGTTCAGTAATCAATAGAATGTGTCAGTTAATACAGACTTTACCAAGCAGCGGCGCCGCCGTTGTTGCTTTCAGTCGTTGCTGCCAGTGCTGAATGCTGACTGCGTGATTTGTTATAGAATCCAGTACGAGTATGACTGCGTCATGACTTGTCGCAGACATATCTCAGACAAGCCGTTAGGCAACTGCGCTGGCGCCCCACAAGTTTCGCCTGCCGGTGAAGGATTAATAACTGTTACCTCGACGCCCATCGGGAGAGGAGAATAGAGTAAACATTTTAGCGTCTACAGCGCCAGCCATAGAGGCGAATGCGAGCCCGTGCTTATCATGGAAAATCGCCAACGATCAAGATTTGCTGCTGCGAAACTGCGGACAAGTATGCAAATGTCCACATGCATACATACCGAAATCCCAAAATGTGGCTCAATCGGCGTGAAATTTCGCAAGTCGTAGTCTTTCCACCCACCCTGCCAAATTTGACAATAATTATCGGTGCGGGGCGAAAACCACCAACGTCGCCCCATGAGAAATTAATTGCAATACCGGCGTTCCTGCCGCTAACACCGTTGCAAAATATCAGCAGCGAAATATAAGACCTTCCTTCGGGCGGATATGAAAGTACAGGAAAAATGAATGTGGAAACTTGAGGGAGTAAGTGCCAGTGCCCCAGTCTTTCTTAGGTAACAATGCCGTTGGGATTTTGTCCAACTTTAATTAACTAGCGTGTCAATGCTCCATTTTGCGTGACTGTGTATTGTGTACTCGACTGTACTTGTACTGTGTTGTACTGTACATATAGGAGATTCTTCGCAGCAGTTGGTGATCATACCTGAGGACGAGTGGTTCGTGAAGCCGCTGGGTGCGTCGATGGTTTTCACGTGCAAGGTGGTCAACACTGACGGAGCTCGACCTCCTGCTGGATCGCGCTTGCACTGGTTTGACGACAGCAATCGCGAGATCGTCGACATCAACGGAAGGTTCGACTTTGCCTCTATTTCAAACCAACAGTGTCGTCGCATCTGCATTTCATATTTGACGTATTAGTGAGTCAGCAGGACAGCAATGCAGGGTATTAATTGGTGTGTCTGTCCCTCCATCCGTCCGTCTGTCCGTTGTTACTTTCTTTGCTATGAAACGCTGCAGAGTGGCGCCACCTAGTGTGTACGCTTTAAACATACCAGCAGCCTATGCAATAGCCGTGCTTTTTAGGCCGCATGAGGTGCGCACTATTGCGATGTTCCTGGCATCTGACAGTCTGTCTACGCGGCTTGGATGTGCAAACACAGCTGAACGGATCGAGGTCCTGCTTGGGGGTCCAGGGAACATTGTGTTAGACTGGGGCCGTGATCCCGCACGCGATGGAGGGGGATTTGATACGGCCTTCGCGGGGTTACTTCGACCATTTGTTGTCATTCATACTGAAAGTACACATAAAACACATAGGACCAGCAGTTAGAATGACAGAGAGAATACATAATAGTATTGCATCAACTACAGCATCACAACCTGTGAACACTAGTGTGGTTGATCTGGTTTTCATGCAGCAGCTGGTAGGACAAATAGTGACATCCGGTCGGTAATGCAGTGCCCTGTCAAAGGTTTTATGATTTTGTTTACAATCAGTGTTGGTTGGTAGATCACAGCTCTCTGTGTCATTACTTTCGCGGTTTTTCTACTGTACTAGATTATACAGTTGGGTGACAGAGGTGCAAGAGTATGAACAGCTTGCCCGGAAGAGTGCTAATGCCCGGCCAGGGTTTGAACCCGCGACCCGGGGACGTCATTTAGGGAGCACTGAGGCCCTGAGGGCCCTTGCAAGGATTAACTGAAATGACGCCACTGCCGCCATCTCTCTGACCAGACATTCTACAGTAGTTCTTACTTCTTAGCGCTTAGCCGTAATTTGTTTAATCTGTTTTTGTAGGCCATTGTAGATAAGAAAATAAGCAGGCAGCTAGACACAGACATATCTCAGAGTCAACGCTTGAGATGTGTCATTGTTGCTGTAGACGGTACGTGGAAACAGGCGACGCCTACAAGAAGCTGTACATAGTGGACATTGTGCATGATGATGATGGTAGCTATCAGTGTTCATTGGACAACGGCACTTCTCTGTATAAGTCAATTAGGCTCGAACTTTACCGTGAGTAATAACTGATTGTTCATATCAAGTTTACTTTCTGCAGATTATCTTTATGCTTCATCTTAAACTGATCATTATGATAACGTGATAGTGATGACGATGATGATGATGAGTTGACCAGTGACCACGTTGCAGTTTTGTGCTACTAGCTGAAAATATCAATGAGCTAATATGTGTGATGATTTTCAAAAAAAAACTGAATTTTAAGTTTGTGGGCACTTGATAATCATTGTCTTGATTATAAGATAGATTTAAACTTAGTATATATTCTTCAGAATCAGAGATAGGCCTATTCAAAGCCAGTCAAAATGTAGGCTATGCTAGAAATACATGTAAGCTGCCGTCTGTCATTTTGAATACATACATGTAATTATTAGAATGTCTGGGCTGTTCAAGATGTAGCGACTCATAGAACAAAGAGCGGTTTTAATAGACAGCATTTAATGAGACTGCTTTGTGTTTGTTGCGGTTGTGCGCAGAGGAAATCACGTTCAGCGGAGCACCTGGTAACCAATATTTGCGCCGTCATGCTGCTGGTGTTATACAGTGCGTCGTCAGTGGTCGACCTCGCCCTACTGTCACGTGGCGGTTTCGTGGTTCTAGGATTACCACAGGTACACAGTTTGTAAATTGTTGAGTCAAGTATCTAATGCTGATCTCAATAACATCGACATGCATTCTTTGCAATTTGATGATCAGTTTCATAATTTTAAGCTCATTCCACAGTCTAGAGAATAGCCTAATGTCTATGTGCTTGAATCTGTAGAGTTCTGTAGCATACAGTATAGTGGATATTATTTGTTGCTGTTCTCTGATCTGTCAGGAGGTCGCTATGTTATCCAAGATGATGGTCTTGTGATCTTGAATGCAACTGACACTGATGCTGGCAACTATACTTGTCGCGCTGAAGTTGACCAATTAGGAAACTACGCTGAACGATATATTTCTGTTGATGTCAACAGTGCGTTTTTTTTACTTTTTTGGTTATTTTGTACTTAATCCAGTCAGTACTCTGTGGATTAAAAGTGGCTGTATGTAGGTCTAACTATACAGTGATCCTTAGAAAAACATGACAGTCAGTAGTCTACACTTGACTGTAAGTTTGGCTAATTTTAACCGATTTCTGTACTTTTTTGATCAATTTTATTGTGACGAAATTCTGTAGTAAAATTCACCACATCGCCTTAATTATGTGTGTACCTTACTTCGTAAAATGAAATAAGACTTTTGCAATTAAAAATGCTATTATTTTTTGTGCATTTATGTTCAGAGCAAAATAAAACAGAAATATCAATGCCAGTGTGATAATCTTACAGTGCTGCCATTGTGACATTGTCATTTTAAGAGTAGCAGACATAAACAATATGTTTAAAATGTCCGCATTCAACGTCGATGCAGGCCGCCAGATGACGCCTCTACCTGGGTAGCGTTGCACGTCGTGGAACTGATCCACGACGATTCAACTGACCCGATGGAGCGCTCCGAATGTCAATGCAGCACTTTGCTCCAGCTGGAACACTCCATTCAAAACAAAATGGCTACCAACAGAGATAACAATATTATTTTGTCGATGATTACTGCATTATTTGCTGAGAATTTGCGTAGTCTTTTTTAATGACTATCTGGCAACATCATAAAATCCGCCATTTTCTTATCGATATGGTTAAAAATGTAAGTAAAATGACGTCACTTCCACGCGTGGATCGACGTTTCAAAGAACTTGGAATGGTCCAATGGGAGCAAAAAGATGATCCATGGATTGCTCCAATATTTATGGAATGATCTGTTCGTGCAACACGCTCTTGGCCTCTACTCATTGATGACGTGATTTACAGCAAAAGTCATCAGCGAATAATGACACTTTTATGACATGATTAGAGAGATGCTGTTGACATAATAAGTAAATAAATGCATGTGTAATCTGTAAAATTTATTTCCGGTTTCAGTTTGCAAAAAGTTTTCAAAGTGGTCAAGCTTTGACAGAGTTGCTGTCAAATGTACACTCCAACGTTTTGTGAACAACAACGAAAGTGTAGTTTTGTATTTTCTCAGGTAGGGTATGTACACAATTAAGGTGATGTGGTAAATTTTAGTACAGTTGTGTGCGCCATTTCTTCCTGATTAAAGCTGTCAAAAAGTCATAGAAATTGGTTAAGATTAGCCAAAGTTATAATCAAATAGAGTCTGCCATGTTTTTATGGAACACTGTGTAGATACTATGAGTGCATGTTTAACTAATACTGGCATAGTCTTTCGATGCTTGTGTATATCAGAATAAGTTGTTCAGGAATTTATTACATGGCCTTCTCATAGAAGGCCTATTATGCACATGTCTGTCAGACGCTTGGGCTTCTTAATCACGCACTATTAAGACATCCAGTACGAATTCAGTACAGACTACAGAGTCTGTTCAAAACTTTTTTAGACCACCTGTTGGGTGGCAAGCATCATTCATCGTACTCATTATGTCTTATGTTTGTCTACGAGTAGAGTGTGCTACTCTCTCAGTGCAGTCTTATTATTTGGGCAACAGCTTTTTTGGGTTGAGTGCAATACTTCACATTAAGCCCAATTTCCAGCATTACATAAGAAGTAGGTAACCTGGTGCAATGTGAACTCAGCACGAGGCTGCCATAAGCTGTCAGCAATGAATAGAATGGGAACCCATTTTTATTTTTCAGAAAGGTCTGCAATACAGCTACAACAAATGTAACCAATCAGAACTGCTGACATGTGACTGTTTGGCCAATCACAGCGGCTGAGACATATCATTTTTGCAGTATGGTGCATTGCATCATGGAGTTTTTATGTAAGAATTCCTTCCATTCTAGCTGTGCATTGCGTTACCGATGTTGTATGCAGTAATGGGAAAATTATGCAAAAATTTACATTGCGCTGCATAGCTGGGTTTACTCTGGCAGTCATTAGCTGAGAACTGAGATGCAGATGTGTTGCTGTTCATCAGCCTTCTGTTTGTATCTGTGCAGTTCCTCCAGTGGTTACACAAGCTTCAGATGGCACGAATGCAGTGCAGGGTGTCCAGTTCTCCTTTCAGTGTCAAGCGACCGGAACTCCACCTCCAACATTTGTGTTCTACAAGGTACTTTGATGCTATTGTTCTGTGGCTGACTTTTCTGATATATAGCATCTTGATGGGAGATCTTGTTTCTTGTATACAGATACATCTTTCCATCTGTGGAATGTCTTGCCTACCAGTGTCACTTATCTATAATCTTTGACAGTTTTCAAGCAACGTTTAATATGTTAATCTGTTTTGCTAGTATTTAGTGCATAGTTGTCTTCACAATAATAGTGTGTAATCTGTACTTGATTCATTGCATCTGTGATTGTGCAAGTCCAATGCTGTGTGTCGTAGGATGGTGAGTTGCTCGAGAGTGATAATCGTGTGGAGGTCAACGCAGCAACTGGAGTTGTTCGGTTTGGGACTGTAAACAAGGCTGATGAAGGCTCGTACACATGCATGGCAAACAACAATGTTGGAAATGACTCGGCAACTGCATTTGTCAGAGTACTTGGTGTGTATTTTTAAGCTTTTTGGTGTTTGGGCAGAGTGGCTTAAATGGCAAAATATCATCATGAGGTCCACGTAGGTGTTGCATGTAAAATATGAAAAGTTAACAATATAAAATATATAAAATATCTAAGATACAAAACCAAAAGCTGATTTGAAGCCGTCTTTACTACATGCAGTCCAGTCCAGAAAATTTAACTTCAGAAGTCCGTGAAATCAGTCTATCAGTATGGAGAGAGCAGTGTGGTGGAAAGGATTTGTGGAGAAGGTAAGTTTTCAGGCCAGAGTGAACAGGAACATTGCTCACCTTTGATGCAGCCTTTACCAAATTATTGTGGCCGAAGAACTGCAGGAGTTTGGCACTTAAAGATACATGTGGTCATTTGGCCTACATCATACATTTCGATAATATTTTTGTGTTTGTTTTTGTTCTTTGGTCTAGTTAAAGCAGCAGTGCTGGAATTTCCAAATGTCGTTAATAGAGAAGGTGAGTCAGCTGTGTTGAGATGTCGTGCTATTGGAGACCCAGAACCACAAATGTCGATCAAAAAGTCAAACCAGATAGAGCCTTATCAGCTCGGCAGCATTGTGAGTCTCGACGTTTTGCTGTTTTTCATCATAATACACAATATGGTGTCATGTCACTGTCAGCATTTTATGACATTTAAAAATGTTACTGTTGGATATTTGTTTAAATTCATACCTATGACAGTGAGAGTTGAAGTTGTTACTGTCGCAAGAATGCAAATTAGTTATTATTTTACATATTGTTTTAGTCATTGACTTCTTACACAATAAAATGCACATGATGTTTGGACATATTTGTCAATAGGATGGTGGAAGACTGATTCTGCGCAAAGTTGGTCCAGGCACTATGGAACTTAGAGTAAATGTCTTAGCTCCCAGTGACGCATCAAATTATAGCTGTACTGCCGTGAATGATGTTGGACAGAGTCAACGCACAACGGTTCTCACCGTCAACTGTGAGTTCTCACACCATCTCTGCAGCCACACTATAGATTTTTCTTTTTTTTACTATGCACTATTATTGTTATTTTTCAAATATCCTTTGGTGTGTAGTTTCCAAGTGTTAAAAGCAATACAACGAAGCTGTTGGTTCGGAGTGTCGTCAATCACAAACATGTTGTGCAAAACAACAGAGTTAAATCACTGCACTGACACAGACGACCATTAGAAATTATTATGACCGTTGATATTTTGCTTAAAAATGGGTTACTATATTATTTGTTATTATATGACTATTATTAACATTATTGCACTAGTGGCTCCAGAGTTTTTTTGTGTATTTCTTCTTGAGGTTGTTTATGGGATTCATTCATACTGCTGAGAAGGGCATTTGCCCAAAATTGCTCCCATGCACCAGAAAAGTCCAACTTTATAGTTTTCAAACAAACTGTACTGGCGCGAGTCCCGACGACTGCAAACATGCAACTTTGTTCTTCACTCGTCGCTGGACAGTAGGCCAGTTTAACTGGAATAGGACATGTGAAATGTATTCACATAGTTCAGTGCCAGTGATGAGACATGCAGTGGCATTCTGAATTGACACGTTACTCTGTTACTCCATAATACACATACGTCACATACCCAGTAAATGTGTCATCATTAAATTAATACCATCCACTAGGTGTACTGTGCATGGTTAAGGTCAAAATGAGGTTTAACGTATTGTGTTGCAGTTAGTCCTCGGTTTCCTGCAGGTCACAGCCACAAAGCTTTCACATGGGCTGGCGTTTCACGCAATATCAGCTGTTCACCGGTGGCCAAGCCACCAGCAGCTGTTGAGTGGAGGAGATTTGGACAAACAATAACAAACAATGAAACATACCGGATCATAAGCACAGGAGATGCATCTTATTTGCAGGTATGTTGTGTTTTTGTTTTCATCTCAAGGAGGGAGGGGAACTTGGGACATAGCAGTGTCCAAAAACTTTAACCAAAAAGTTTTTTCTTTACCATCATTTGCCAGATGGTACCACATGTTTTACTTCAAGGTGGGGGCATCTGGACCTCTGCAGTCTATCTTGTCCATTTTGTTTATGCACAGTTAAGCATTTATTGCTTCCATAAAACAACACTGTCAAGGTTGTGAATGTGGGACAGGTATATGTACGAGAAATTGATCAAGCATGGATCTATGGCAACTACACTTGTTGGGCACAGAATGAGTTCGGAACAAACCACATTGATATAACTCTTCACAGAGCAAGTTTGTACTTTTCATGATGTTATGTGTGTTACATTTAGCTGTAGAAATAATTATCTTGAATTTTTTGTTAATGTACCACCGAATCTAGGTTTGTATGTATGTTGTTCGAATATATTTTGTGTTTTTCTATTTATTTCTGTGCTGTATCTATGTTTCTAAACCATACTCTGCACCTTGTAGTATGTGCACATTTACACACATTTGTAGTGTGATGAGTCATAAGGCTTACTGAAATATGCTGCATTGTCACACAGGTGTTCCTGATGCACCAAAGTCTGTTGAATTGACTGAATCGATGCCTGATGGTGTTGTACTGACTGTTGAGCCACCTGATGAAAATGGTGGAATGCCAGTCATTGGCTATCGTGTCTATTACGGTGGTGATGACAGGCATGATGTCACTGCTTCAGGTATCTGTTCTTGATGCTGAAAGTATTTAGTAAATGAGCAAGTTGGTGCTGGCAAGTTTCAACACATCACACCAGTTCTTTGCGACGTGCTTTACTGGCTGTCAGCATGTCAGTGGATACTGTTCAAGGTGGCTGTCACTGCCTTTGATTCTGTACAGTGTACATAGCACTGGCCTGGCCTACTTCAAGCATGTCTGTGTGCCAGTCGCCAACATTGCTCTCAGGTGCACCTCCATTTAGCTGAGTGACACACTATGTTCGTTTCATGGACCAAGACTCAACACGGTCAATGGAGTTTCCACATCACAGCCCTAGTCTGGAACTTGCTTCCGACATGCCTGTGTTTGGTCTCCATCGGTTGTGGACAGTTTGGGGACGGGTTAAAAACCCATCTTTTCACACAGGCCTCTTCTGAGAACATATGTTTTAGGAGATTATACACATTTAACAGTTTTAACATGTCATCACATACTTAGATGATGCTGGATTTGCAGAAATGCTATGCCACCTTTAGATAATGTCTATCACTGTTTGAAAAAATAAGTTCTCATCTGTCAGTGGAACCTCAGAAAGGCTGTTATTGTGCATGGCATGTCGCAGACTGTTCTGTACTTTGAGCCCATAGACTGCAAAATATCACTGTATGATAGTCTCTCTGTACTTTGGCAGTTGTAACCAAGCACAGCCGTGTTTAGGGCGCTAGAACATTTTAACATCAGTAATACGTATTAGATTGGTCTGAGGTGGGTACCACCCAGGTTGACTGTCGAGTGAAAATGAAATGATTGTGCACAAAATTGTAAATTATTATGATATTGTTATAGTTGTTCTCTTCTCATGAGCATTTATTTTGCTATGTTGATTCTGCAAGATTCATATAAAGCTGTTTATCTCTGTCGTTCTGCAGGCAACCGAGTTGTTGTCAAGGATCTTAAGCCCGGCACAACATATCCACTGCGTATAACAGCCAAGAATGAGGTCGGATTCGGCAACTACGTACAGCTCAGAGTTACAACCAAATCACTTAGTGAGTCACAGCAGCTAACAGTTGTCTTATTCAGTCAGTTTACCATTCCTAACGTTATTGTAATGGCAAAAGTGAACTCAGGTTTACCAACCAGTTATTGCTGATGTAACATGAGTATCCATTCAAGCAGTTGTGACAGTCTAGAGGTAAACAGCTTTGTAATGACATGCTGGCATTTTTAGGCTGCATCGAATGCATGAAATGAAGCCTGTTGTTACCAGTGATCACAGTGTCGGTGTCTGTCCGTCAGTCCGTCTGTCACGCGGCTCATCTTGGCTTCACTGTGCAAAAATGGCTGAACGGATCAAGATGCTCTTTGGGGTGAACACTCCTGGGGGTCGATGAACATTGTGTTAGACTGGGGTTCCTGATCCCCCCACAGCGAGGGGGAGGGGGAGTTGGGGAAAATTTAGTCAATTGTGGTGCCACTACTATCTCAAGAACAGCTGAAGCTAGAGACTTGAAATTTTGTGGGCCTCTAAACGGGTGGGGGCCCTAACAAAAACTATGCAAAAGTACGTCATAGCGGGTTGCGGGCAGGGTCAGGTGACATGCTTTTGAATTTTAGGACCACCCTCATATATCTGGAATGGCTAAAGCTAGAGAGTCCTGCGAATGCAGTATGTGCGATGCATTCAATGCAGTCTTTACCAAATTACTTTGGCCTCTTGTTGTATTGTGCCATCAGTGGTGTAGAAAGATGACACAGGCAGAACAGGCAGTACAAAAATAAAAATGCAGAATTCACATAAATCGATACATGATACATGTAAGTATGCATCTGCATGCATGTACACCGCAGAGATGCTACCTACAGCATTGTGAAACACTCAGGTATTTGTTTTTTACTTGATATTATAATAGAAGAAACAAATAACTGTGGTTCAGTTATAATAAATACACCATGTAGTGTTGTTCATGTGTTGTATTTATGGTCTACTATTACGATGATTTCTATTAATAGTATAATTAGTTCTTGAATATATGTGCATACTAGTATGACATTAAGTAGGTCTTGTTTTCCCTTGCTTCATTGTGTCACGTGATATTTTACTGTTAGGCAACCCGTATGCTGTGGCGATTACATCACCACGACTTGCTGAGTCTTCAACCATGTACACAGTTCGGTGGGAGATGATTAGTTCTGGTGGTTTACCAATCATCGAGTACGAATTCAAGTACAAGCGTGTAAGTGACAACCTTAACATGTATTTAAAATTTGTTTTGTATTAAAGCCACTATTTTTGTTTTCGCTAGGTATAATAGTAGAACGAATGAAGATTTCATAGGTGGGCATGAGTTGAGATGAGACACAACATGATCACTTGGAACTACTGGAATGCCTCAGTTGAAATTTCACATTAGCATTTTCTGGTCAGTGTATTGAGATATTAAATTGAACCGAATTAGCATCAGCTGATGTCAAATTAGCATCCCACCACTAATTCAGCAGCATGAGAGGCACTGTAGGTGTTGCTGACAGTGGGAAGTTAATTGAGAGATGAGTGCAACAAGCATATTTTGTTTCTTGTTTCTGTGAGATTTGTTTTTTAAAATTAAGTTAAATTTGGTCTTCATACAATTACTTGTACAAGAGGTTTGTGTTTTCAGGTAAAGGTGAATAGTACAAAGCTTATACCAGTAGATACGGAATGGACTTATGCTCGTGAAAGCCCACCAGAGCCACTGGACAGCTTCAAGCTGCATGGACTTCAGCCTGAAACAGCCTATCAGTTGGCAATGCGAGTTTGCAACCAACTTGGCTGGTCAAACTACAGTTCTGGAAACTTCGTCTTTCACACACCTAATGGTAAACTTACTGCTTCGTGACTACTGGTGACATTTACTGGGTTACAGTAATGCTGTTACTCCACTACTGGCTGTTGAAGTGGATGACAAAATGCAGTATGTTTATATAATAATAATAATAATAATAATAATAATAGTCAGACTATTTCTAACGCGCCATAACACGACGAAGACGTTACAAGGGCGCGCTATATGCTGGGATGGTCCTTGCTCAATGTAAGTAAGTAAGTAAGTAAGAAAATTTATGTTCGCGCAGCGGTCCTTACAGCCTAGGCTGTCACGGAGGCGCTATGGTGATGTCCTGTAAGCTCGAGTAAACAGAAATGTCTTTAGCCTCGTAC